>ERZ856578.316-NODE-316-length-101133-cov-19.018099_pt1 | contig 101133 bp, 71 predicted proteins | sample MGYA00514384_ERZ856578 | MGnify/ENA primary metagenome ERZ856578 (study PRJEB29103, sample SAMN06111958) | human gut metagenome | biome: human gut; feature: ankylosing spondylitis patient; material: healthy_person | host: Homo sapiens | place: China:Hangzhou... | reverse complement strand
TCGCCTGGTATCAGAAAATTGAAAACGAGCTGCGTATTCCATTCTATTTTGCTGATCCCCACAGCCCCTGGCAGAAGGGATCGAACGAGAATACAAATGGCCTTTTAAGGGAGAATTTCCCGAAGAAGACCAACTTTTCAACTGTCACCCAGCGTGACTTGTATTGGAAGGGAGTGTACCGAATAAACAACCGGCCGAGAAAGGTTCTCGGGTGGAAAACGGCACAGGAATGCTTTGCCGAAGAACTCCGTAACTCCGCCTGGGATCTTGCACTTGGAGTGAAAATTCACCCAGCCTTCTCAGAGCAGAGATAGAGCACCATACTGGCGATATCGAGAGGCGTCCCCCCCCTGCCTGCGGGATGCTGCGCTGCGTCAGGGCCGCTATACACCCTGAAATCAGTGTCGGCCAGCCTGGCGAAATGAAATTGACACGCACCCTGCCGGCAAGGCTCACGGCAAGTGCGTGGATAAGCGCCGTGATGCCGCCCTTGGCAGCCGTGTAACTCTCGGTCTGGGGCTGACTCATGCGGTCACGGGACGAAGAAATGTTCACGATGGCCGCACCGGGAGCGAAATACGGGAGAAAAAGCTTTGTGAGATAAAAAGGTGCCGTGACACCGACACGAAGAGCGTAGTTAAACTCGTCCCATGAGCAATCGTTTATGCCCTTCATAAGGGCATCGCGTTGTTCATGAGAAAATCCACGTGTCCATAGCCGCCGATCACCTTCTCCGAGAAGCGCTTCAGGGTGTCCTCATCGGCGATATCACCCGTGAAATACGGGTTGGAACGGATATCAATGACGCAGACATCCGCGCCGTTCCTCCGGAATTCCTCAGCCGTGACACGCCCTATGCCGTGCGCGCCGCCAATGATAACCGCAGGCGTTTCCCCTGAACATACGCTGCGCCTTCTGAGGGGAAACGCTGTATCTTTTTATATTAAGATAAGCCATATAATACATTAAGATTAAGCACTGTTTTTCAGGTAAAATTCCCTAGACTGCCTTCATACCCCTGAGGGACACACCCTCAGTTTCTTTAAGTTTCAGACAATGCGGTCAGGTCCGCAAGGCATCATAAGGAGTTTTTTATGAACGACATCTTTTCCCGCAGGAATTTTCTGAAGAGCAGCGGCTTCGGCATCGGAGCCCTCGCGCTGGGTTCCCTCGCTCCGGAAGCCGTCTTCGCCGCCACAAAGGACAGCCTGAAAAACGACAGTGACTTTGACAGTTTCGCCAGAAGTTTCATGTACCATATCCCCACCCGCCTCTACTTCGGTTTCGGCGAGCTCGACAACCTCGGGAAGTACAGGCTCCCGGGAAAGAAGGCCTGCGTCGTCATCAGCGGTGGAGGGGCCATGCGCAGATACGGCTACCTTGCCCGCACCGAAAAGCAGCTCGATCAGGCAGGGGTGCAGCATGTCCTCTACGACAAGGTCTTCCCCAATCCGACGCTGAACCAGGTCATGGGCGGCATAGATTTCGCGAAGAAAAACGGCTGCGATTTCATTCTCGGCCTCGGCGGCGGCAGCACCATGGATTCGGCAAAGGCCATCGCCTTCGGCTGCACCAATCCGGGCAACCTCTGGGACTACAGCTCCAGCATGACCGGCGGCAACAAGGAACGCGTCGCCGATCCCCTGCCCATCGTCTGCATCACCACGACCGCCGGCACGGGAAGCGAAATCGATCCCTGGGGCGTCATTACGAAGGAACAGACCAATGAGAAGTCTGGCTTCTTCAGCGGCGAATCCATGTATCCCGTGCTCTCCATTGTTGACCCCGGGCTTACCTTCACCGTGCCGCAGGATTACACGGCCTACCAGGGCATGGACGCTTTCTTCCACGCTTCCGAGAGCGTCATCAACACAAAGAATTCCCAGATGGGCGAAATGTACGCCCTCCTGGCCATCACCCTTGTTGCGAAGTACCTGCCCCGTGCCGTGAAGAACGGAAAGGACAGGCAGGCCCGCTCCTTCGTCTCCCTCGCCAACACGCTGGCCGGCTACTACATGCGCTGCACCTCAGCCCACTCCCTTGAGCACGCCATGGGCGGCTTCCATCCGAAACTCCCTCACGGAGCCGGCCTCATCATGCTGGCGCACGCTTATTACGCCTTCTTCGCGGACCGCAAAGCCTGCGAAGGACAGATGGTCAAAATGGCTAAGGCCATGGGCATGCCGGACGCGCGCACGGGGCAGGACTTCATCAGGGCCCTCGACAGCCTTCTGGCGCAGTGCGGCGCCTCGCATCTCAGGATGTCCGACTACGGCATCACGAAGGATGAACTCAGCAGATATCCCGCCATCGCCCGCAAAATAGGCGGCGGCGATATCTCCGCTGATCCGCTTCAGCTTTCCGACGCTGACTTCCTCAGCATCTACCAGAACTCCTTCCGTTAAGCCTGAAAGCGGCACCCGCATACAACCGCACCGGCTCTCCCCGAATCCCGCGTTCCCTGTTCCCCTTTTGCCGGAGGCTGTTCCGGCATGGGGACAGGGGACGCCGAAGATATAAAGGAATACCCATGAACGTTCTTCTCATCAATGGAAGCCCCCACGCGAAGGGATGCACCTACACGGCCCTGAGCGTTGTCGCCGGACAGCTTGAAAAACACGGCATTTCGACTCATATGATTCATGTAGGCCACAAGCCCATCCACGGCTGCATCGCCTGCGGCAAATGCGCTGAAACCCGCCGCTGCGTCTTCAATGACGATCCCGTCAACGAGACTATCGAGCTGCTCCTTAAGGCTGACGGCCTTGTCGTGGGCTCTCCGGTCTACTACGGCGGCCCCAACGGCATCCTCTGCTCCTTCCTGGACAGAATCTTCTTCACCCGCAACGAACTCTTCGCCTTTAAGCCGGCGGCCGCGGTCGTAAGCTGCCGCCGCGGCGGAGCCAGCGCCGCTTTCGACCGGCTCAACAAGTACTTCACGATTTCCCGTATGCCGGTCGTATCCTCCCAGTACTGGAATTCCGTGCACGGCTGGAAGCCGGAAGACGTCATGCAGGACAGGGAAGGACTCCAGACCATGCGCGCCCTCGGCGACAATATGGCCTGGATGCTGGAATGTTTCGCGGCCGGCCGTGCTGCCGGCATCGCCACTCCCGCCATAGAACCCTGGGAACCAACCGATTTCATCCGATAGGAGAAAAACGCCATGCTGAAACAGGCCCTGGCCATTGCCGTCCTGCTGTGCACCGCCGCCGGCGGCGTACAGGCGAAGGAAGTGAAGACCCGAAACATACCGGTACCCCAGACCGTGAGTCCCGAGCTTCAGAAGCTCATCGGCGCAAAGGATCCCGGCTGGTGGAACACGCACCCGAAAACCACAAAGGAATGGAAGAAATGGGTAGCCGGGCTGGCAGCCCAGACCGCGGCCATCATTCCGCCTCTGCGCGAAAAGCTCGGCGTCACATCCGAGGAAGGCACCATGGCCGGCGTGAAGATTTACACGCTGACCCCGAAGACCATCGCGGATCAGAATAAGGATCGCATTCTCCTGAATCTCCACGGCGGCGGTTATGTCCTTAATCCCGGCGTGGCCGGGACGCTCGAGTCCGTTTACATGGCCGGCTTCGGCGGCATGAAGGTCGTCTGCGCCGACTACAGGATGCCTCCGGATTATCCCTACCCGGCCGCCATGGACGACGCCATGGCCGTCTACCGTGAGCTCCTGAAGACCTACCCGCCTGAGAAAATCGGCGTCTTCGGCACCTCCACAGGAGGCGGCATGACCCTGGCCCTGGTTCTGCGCTGCAAAAAGGAAGGACTGCCCCTCCCCGGGGCTATCGCTCCAGGCACGCCCTGGTCCGACCTCACGCGCACCGGCGACTCCTACTTCACCAACGACCACGTGGATAATATCCTCGTGAGCTACGACGGGTGGCTCAAATCCGCGGCGAAGGTGTACGCGAACGGCCATGACCTGAAAGATCCCATGCTCTCTCCCATTTACGGAGACATGTCCGGCTTCCCGCCGGCCCTGCTTACCTCCGGCACCCGCGACCTTTTCCTGAGCAACACGGTGCGCGCTCACCTGAAACTCCTTGAAGCCGGCTGCGACGCGAGCCTCATCGTTTTTGAAGGCATGTCTCACGCCGAGTACCACATGGTTCCGGATGCGCCGGAAACCGCTTTCCACTTCAGGCAGGTGGCAAAATTCTTCGAAAAGCATCTGAAGTAGAATAGGCAGAAATACCGCGGTGGCCGGTATACCGGAACCGCCCGGAAAGATCCGGGCCCGGGGCAGGACTACCTGCCCCGGGCCTTTTTCAGCGTTTTTTCCCAAAAGGGAACGGGCCCCCTGACAAAGGAAGCCCTCCTGGCATTCTGGGAATATATTGAAAACACAGCTTCCCTTATATTAAAATTCAGTATTTCCGCTTAGTTAAGAAAAAAAACGGAAGGGGGACGCATGCCGGATTCACAGGACAGACGGAACGAACTGAACGCCAGGCTGAAGGAGAAGCTTCTGCAGCACTGCAGGGGCACCTGCAATCTCCTGACTTCCATCGAAGGCTTCCACCTTGTGCGGCGCGATGTACAGAAAAAACCGGAAAACTGCTTCGAAAAGCCGCTTGCAGGGCTTGTCATTCAGGGCACCAAGCATTCCCTCATCGGCGGGAAAGATTACGTGTATACGGAAAACCAGAGCATTGTTGCCGGTGTGGACATGCCCATCGCTTCCTATATCACCGCTCCAACCCCCGAACATCCTTTTCTGTTCCTTTACCTTTATCTTAACAGGGAAACACTGACTGATCTGGTCGCGGAAATGGGAGAAATCTCAGGTGGGGAGGAAGAAGAGACGGACTCCGGCCTCACCATAGCCGATACCGATGAAGACATCATGGAAATGTTTCTCCGTCTCATGGAACTCCTCGACAAGCCGGAGCAGATATCTGTCCGCGGCCCCATGATGCTGCGGGAACTCCATTATCTCCTGCTCCTGAGTCCGCACGGAAAAAATCTCAGGCATCTGAGCACACCGGGGACGCAGAGCAGCCAGATTGTTCAGGCCGTTGCCTAGATACGGGAAAATTTCAGGGAGCCAATGCGGGTGGAAACGCTGGCCCGTCAGGTCCATATGTCAACGGCGAACCTCTACCGCCGCTTTAAGCAGATGACGGGGCTGAGCCCGCTCCAGTATCAGAAACAGATGCGCCTCTACGAAGCAAGGCGGCTTATGCTGCTGGAAAACGAGCGTGTTTCCAGCGCAGCCTTTGCCGTCGGTTATGAGAGCGTGGCCCAGTTCAACAGGGAATACAAACGCGCCTTCGGCGATTCTCCCCTCAGGGACATCAGCAACCGCAGGGCCATGGACGCCTGACACACGGAAATGCGGTTGGGCAGCCAGGGAAAAGAGACAGATGACTGACCGGCGGAAAATACCGTACAGCCAGGATCCCGTTCCACACCGGATCGCCGGCCGTTCGGCCTGACGAAGGCCTGCGCAGGCTGATACCGGCCCAAAAATTCATGCACCCGGCAGGACCATTTCCTGACGCAGGCTCTCCAGAGGGCACGGCCGTGCCCTGCCCTCTGTCAGACTCTGCCCCGCAGCGTTCATCCGTTTTCGGACGGGCCCGTGCGGAGGGCATAAAAAAAGCGCCCGCGGGGGGCGCTTTTTTTGACCTTTCTACTTTATCAGGGACGTGATAGTGCCCTGTGCCAGGAACGAGATGAGACCATCAATGATTATGAAAATAACAAAGTATTTAAAGACGCTGCTCATAATGACGTTCGGCCTGATGGTAGAACGGAGCGCCAGTGCCGTTTTTTCTTCAATCTTGTTATTTTCAATATAGGCATTCAGCGCAGGCACGACGGCGCCAATGGCGATGGCGATGCTCTGGGGTGAGAACATTTTGCCAATACCCGCGGCGCCGGAGTTAATGCCGGCCAGCCACATCTGCAGTCCTGTATCGCCGGGAATCAGGGAATTCGCCGCAGCCACCTGCAGGGGGCCGAACAGGACGTTGGTATTCGTGCCGGAGCCGGTAATGAAGGCACCCAGGGCGCCGACCAGCGGGGCAAACAGCGGGTACATGGAGCCGGTAGCACCGACCAGCGCTTCAGCGATGTTCCGGGTCATGCCGGAGTACGTCATCAGCTTCGCGGTCACGACAACCGCGATGATGGTAATATAGGTAAAGGCAAGCCCTCTTAAGGTCTTTCCAAGGACACCAAGCATCTCGCCAAAGCTGGCTTTCTGAATGGCGCCGCCCACGAAGGCTGCGAGGAAAATCATAATGCCGGGAGTGGCAATCCACACGAACGTGTGCTTCGCGCCGATCGCCTCATCGATGATGACGGTTGTTTTAATCGACGACAGGGGGCCGTAAATCGCGGGGACCAGTTTGGAAGCCAGCAGCAGAAACACAAAGATTAAAATGAAAGGCATCGCCGCGATAACGCCTTCCCCGCCAGTTATTCCACGTACTTCCGCCTTAATCTCATAATCAGGGTCATTCGTGGGCATGAATTTGGCGCTCACGACAATGACTGCCATGATTATGATGGACGAAGCCAGAACGGAAAGTTCAGGACCAATAAATTTGTTGATAATCAGCTCAGGCACAGACAGCGCCAGGCCGGAAAGAATGGTTACCGTCAGCACGCCCTTCAGCGCTTTGACGCCTCCGCCGATGATGGCCACGATAAAGAGCGGCGTAATGGTATTCAGGATAAACAGCTGGGCGGAAATAAACGTACCCAGCTGAACAGGATCTATGCCGGTCAGAGAAGCCAGAGTGGTAGTCGGGATAGCGATGGATCCGAAAGTGGTAGGCACAGCGTTGGCGACCAGGCAGGCCACAATGGATTTCAGGGGATTGAAGCCGACGGCCACCATCATGGCGGCGGGGATGGCGACGGCAGTGCCGAAACCGGCCATGCCTTCCATGAAGTCGCCGAAGCCCCAGGCAAGAAGAAGCGCGAGCACGCGCATATCGGAAGTCACAGAGGAAAGCATGGTCTTGATGGTGTCCATGGCTTTCGTGTGCACGACCAGGTTATACGTGAAAATTGCCGCTGTGATGACCAGAAGAATCGGCCAGATGGCAAGAGCCGCGCCTTCCACGGCGCCGGCGGCCATGTGCACAGGCTGCTGGCTGAACGGAGGTATCACGGCAAGAATGAAAGAGATGATCGCCGCGACGGAACAGGCTTTCCATGCTGCCATTTTTAATACGGCCAGTGCCACAATCAGCCACAGAATGGGCACTATAGATAGAGCTGTTACCATAAATTTATCCTCTTTTCATGAAATAGATAACACCTGCCTCACCAACCTTGCCGGTTGGAGGAACCATGAAACCGGGGGAGCGTCCTTATGCGGAGGACAGACCCCTGAACAGAAACAAAAAGGAGGCAGCCGGGAAGGCCGAAAAGCCAGAACCGACTGCCCCCTCCAGTGAAGGCCGTGAAGCCCGGCCCTCAAGGAGGGCCGGACATGATTACAATGTGAACGAAACAGGGAGGCAGGAAGCCGGCTAGTGCTTCATGTTCTCAGCCAGCAGTTCCGCGATGTGCTTGACCTTGATGCCAAGGTGTTCCTTTTCGACGCCGCCGCGGATCTGCATGACGCAGCCGGGGCAGTCCATGACCACGCAGCTGGCACCCGTGGCCTTGATGTTATCCAGTTTCTTGCGCAGAAGCTGGGCCGAGATTTCAGGGAACTTCGCGGAATAGGTGCCGCCGAAACCGCAGCAGACCTCTTCCTCATTGCAGGGAGTATAGTCGGCCGCATCCGCGATGAGTTCGCGGGGCGCCTTGTGCACTCCGAGGCCGCGGCAGAGGTGGCAGGCCGCGTGATACGTGGTCTTCTCACCGGAGTTATGGAAGTCTTCCGCAGTAAGGCCCAGCACGTCGTGCACGAAAGAGCTGAAGTCCGTCACCTTGTCAGCGAACGCTTTCGCGCCGGAGGCCGGGGGATCATTCTTCAGAATATCCGGATAGTTGTGCTTGAGGTGCGAGCCGCAGCTGGCGCAGAGGGTAATGACGGCGTCATAATTTCCGGCCATGAACGCGCTGACGTTCTGACGGGCGACTTCAATCGAGGCGGGGCGCTGTCCCATCATCTCAAGAGGCAGGCCGCAGCAGGACTGGGCCTCGGGATAGTCAACGGCCACGCCGTGGGCGGCCAGGAGCTTCACCGCGGCCTCAAGCTGCTCGGGATAGACGAAATCCTGAGCGCAGCCGCCGAAGAGAGCGACCCGGAACCTGGGATTGGTGATTTTCGGAGCAATGGAAGGCCAGCGGTCACGGAAAGACTTGTCCGCGATGGCGGGCAGAGCCTTGAATCCGTGTTTGCCAAGCAGGATGGCTGGCAGATGGCGCTGGAAAGGAGCGCCGCCGGTGAACGGTTTCTGGGCGTAGGAAGCGTACTTGAGCAGGCGGTGGAAGAGCCTGCGGTTCTTCATCACGCTGGAAAGCAGTTTCATGGGCGCGGGGTTGCCATACTCGGCATTGAGACGGCTGCGGATCTCGCGGATGAGTCCGGGCAGGTCAATGCCGCCGGCGCAGACATTCTTGCAGGCCTCGCATCCCACGCAGTTCTGGCAGAGAAGCCTCGCCTTGTCGTGTCCGTGGAAGAGGTAGGTCAGAACAAGACCGATGGCGCCGATATAGATGTAGCCCATCTTGTGGCCGCCCACCAGACGGAAGACCGGGCAGACGTTGGAGCACGCGCCGCAGCGCACGCAGCGGAAAACCTGCGAGAAAAGCGGATCCTTGGCGACGGCGCTGCGGCCGTTGTCCAGGAAGACGACATGCATAATCTTGCGGTTATCCGGATTGGCGCCGCACTCGCCCGCTCCATCCATGAAGGTGACGTACGAGGTGATGCGCTGGCCCGTGGCGTTACGGGGGAGAACCTGAAGCACGGTCATCACGGATTCTAGGTCGGGGACCAGCTTGTCGAGGCCGGCCAGAACCACGTGCACGCGGGGCAGCGTGGTAACCATGCGGGCGTTGCCTTCGTTGGTGACCGTAACCGCGGCGCCGTTTTCGGCGATGGCGAAGTTACAGCCGCTGATGCCCATATCACCGGCGATGAACTTGCGGCGCAGCTGAACGCGGGCGACCTTAACGAGGCGCTGGATATCCTCGCCCTCCTGCTTCACACCGGTGGCCTTGGTGAATTCATCAGCCACCTGGTAGCGGGAAAGGTGAATGGCCGGCATGACCATGTGTGAGGGCGGTTCCTTGCGCAGCTGGATAATCCATTCGCCAAGGTCCGTCTCGTCCACGATAAGCCCGTCTTTTTCCAGATAGGGGTTGAGCTCGATTTCCTCAGCCGTCATGGACTTGGACTTGATGACGCGTTTGACGCTGTTTTCCCTGGCGATGCGGGCGATGATGGCGTTGGCCTCTTCCGCCGTGGCCGCACGGTGGACGTGCACGCCGCGCTTCTCGGCCTGGGCCTTAAACTGGGCGTACAGTTCCTCCATGTGCTTGCAGGCGTCGTCCTTCATGTCGGCGATGGCATGAATCAGGGCATGCTCATCAACGTCCTTGAAGATACGCTCGCGGTTTTCACGGTAGGCGATGGCAAAGGAGTCAAGCGTCTTGCGGAGGAACTGATCCTGCAGGGAGCCCTCAATTTCCTTATGGTATTCGGCGTAATTTTTGGGAGCGTTATGCATATTAGGCCTCCAGCAGAACAATGTGCAGTTCCAGAGGACCGTGCACACCGATTGCGGAAACGCGCTCAATATCGGCAGTACGGCTCGGACCGGTGATAAAAGTGGTGTAGGTGGGAGTGCTGCCGGTGCCCATACGCTCGCGCATTTTGCCCGCTATGGCGGGCAGATGGGGGTAAATTTCCGATTTTTTGAGAGCGATGACGCTGACTTCGGAGATCATGCCGGCCAGGCGGCCTTCCTCGGAATCGGTGTTCACGACACAGGTGGCGCTGGCGGCAACGCCGAAGTCGGCCATGGAGAAGCCCACGTCAATGCCGGCCAGGCGGCTGCGCAGGCCATCCTTCAGGCAGAGGAAACCCTTGGCCTCGCACGCGGCCGAAAGCCTGGCGAAATGTTCCTCGTCAAGGCACGGAGCCGCGACAATGCGCTGGACACGGGTGGGCACGCCGTTGGGGCCGTTGGGGCCACGCTGGGTCCCGGGCTCGTCGGCGAGCAGCTCACAGGGAGATTTCGCCGCACAGACATCAACGACATACTGGAGCGCAGCGTCAAGATCCGGAACCTCCTGAACGACCGCGTTGACGGTCCCGGCCTTGGCCTTGAACTCGTCTACAAGGGCTTGGTTGATACTGGACATATAAATACGGTTCCTCCTCCTGGGTGCTGGCAGACCGACAGTCCTCCACGCGCAGGGAGAATCTGAGTTCTCCCTCCCAGGTTACGGGTTGATTGAATCTGTTCCAGAGACTCTGAGAATACTACAGACTGAGTTGCGGCCTTTTATTCAAAAATAGCTTTCTTGTCAATTTGGGTTACGCAAAAACTCTGAGACGATCATTTAATGCCGCCGGATTCGGAGTGTGGGGTATTCGGAATAAACCGTGAAACAGGCATTTTGGAGAATATCCGGTGTGCCCAGTCCTGTCCTTTAACCTTTTGGTAAAAACACCTTTTAATATAAAACCGTGATATTTATCACCGTTCCGTATTTAACACAGCTATTCAGTATGTTTTATATGGTATTTATAACTGATATTATAATAAAATTATAATTATATTATGTATTATATATGAGATTATACAGGCAGTAATGATGTAAATACCATTGCCTTTTCAGCTGCACAAAAGGTCAGCATCCGTCCTTCCCCGTGTCAGTTCCCCGCTGATATCTCCTTCTGACCGGACGCCGCGGCCGCGGAAAACGGTGCCCCGGAATCCGTACAAAGAAAATTACCCGCGATGCTGATTCAGATAGCGGCGTTCCTGAAAAATAAAAATACCATGGCAAAATTTTTCTAGGATTTTATATCGGGGATTACCGGATGTCCGCGGAGAAATTTTTGCCCTGTTTAAAATACTTTTTTAATGCTGTTTGTTTTTATATTAAAAGGGAAAAAATTCCAGTCCCAGGAGCGCCTTCTCCGGGAAAACCTGCTTTCCGAAAGCCTTCCGAAGGCAGTCCTGGGAGATGGCACCGTAACAAGATCCCGGCCTGCCAAAGGATATGTGCGTCGGATTCCGGCCAGAGGCTGCCTCTGATGATATCTGCCGGACAGCCAAGTGATCTTCGTCAGACGAACCGGAAAGAGACACGTGAATTTTTCCCTCCGCAAAGTCTCCCGGCGCGTGGCGGCACTTCCGCCCTGCCGGCAGGATCGTATCTGTACACAGGATCACAAACAGGGTATCCGGATGAAAAGTACGGACACAACTATTTTATCTGTTTTTCACCGGAGCCCGGCTATGGACGAAAAAACAAAACCGGAAGAATATCTCGCTCTTCTGAAGGAAAAACTCACCCGGCTCATGCCCGCGCCCACACGCTTTGAGGCTGCCATTCCGGGTATGATGCTGAGCCGCTTTGACAGGGACACGCCCGCCTCAAAGTGCTTCTATTTCCCCATCGCCGCCCTGATCGTGCAGGGCTACAAGCGCTCCATGATCGGCAACCAGGAAGTCAACTATGGCGAAGGCTACTGCATGGTCGTCGGCGTCGATATGCCGGGCGTCTACCAAATCAGCAGCGTCACGCCGGAAAAGCCGTTCCTTTCCATATCCATCAGACTGGACAGGCGCATCATCTCACAGCTCATTACCGAAATGCCGTCCCTGATTTCGTCAGACACAGCCGAACAGGAGCCCGCCGTTGTCGCCAGGGCCGGAGCGGAACTGCTTGAAGCCTTTGTCAGGCTCGTGGATCTGCTGGACGACCCAGGAAGAATTTCCGTTTTCGCGCCCATGATTCTGCGCGAGATCCACTATCACCTCCTTTCCGGAAGCCAGGGCGGCTGCCTCAGGTTTTTCAGCAGTACGGGCACGCAGGCCGGCCAGGTTGCCCGGGCCGTTTCCTGGCTCAGGGAAAATTTCGCGAGGCCGTTCCATATAGAGGAATTGGCCAGGCAGACGAACATGGCGCCGTCGACGTTTCACAGGCATTTCAGACAGGTAACAGGCATGAGTCCCCTGCAGTTCCAGAAACGTCTGCGGCTTTATGAGGCCGAGCGGCTCATGCTGGTCGAAGGGAAAGACGCGAGCAGCGCGGCCATCGAGGTCGGCTACGAAAGCGTTTCCCAGTTCAACAGGGAATACAAGCGTCAGTTCGGAGCCCCGCCGCGGCGTGACGTGGAGCAGAAAACGCGCGGAATCCAGTAACCCAGGCGGGTACGGATTCCCGGCCAGGCCTCCTGTCCTCTGTTCCAGGCGCGGAATTCCGACGCGCATAGCGCACCGTATTTTCAGAAAAGCCAGGAAAGGGCAAAGACCTTCCCGTTTTAGGCCGCACAGGAATCTCCTTCCATGCAGCCGGTCAGCCCTGTCCGCATTTCCCGGAAAAATATACGGAACGGGAATACACCGCCGGGACAGCCGGTATCGCAGATCCCCTGCTCCGGGAAAAACGCCTCTGTCCGCCAAAAAGATTTCTGGCGGAATCCGGTTTTCCGGAGAATGCTATTTCCCTCGCGCTGACGTAGGGAACAGACACGGCCGTTGCCCCCGGGCGGGCAGAACTTTTCCCGCCGGCCATGTCATTCATGCTGCCTGCATCAATATACCCTCTGATATCAGATACGGTTCTCCCGCGCTTCACAATGAAAAGGCCATAGAGGAAAAGGATCCGACATGACCGCCTGCGCTTACCATCCGGACGGCGCGTCCCGCAGCCGATTTGAGAAACGCCATCCGCTCCTTCTGATACGGGAGAGAGCGGATCGGGCAAAGAACATCACGGATTGGAGATAGGATCCGTACGGCCCTGTCCCTATATTCCTTTCAGAAAACAAACAGGCGTTCCGGAAGCGTCCGAAAAAAATGAAAACAGACGCGCCGCTTCCGGGGAAACGGGCTTCTGCCCCGCCGCAAACACTGAAAGGACCCCTCCCATGAAAACATTCTTCGCAAAGCTTGCCGTTCTGTCCCTCCTGGCCCTGCCAGGCATGGCCCAGGCCGCTCCGGCCAATCCCTTCTGCCTTGTGTACCGGGGCGCCATCACGGAAAACATCCCCGGGAAAGTCAATATCCATCCTGTTCACTACACCCTGAACGGCCTCAGGATTGCCGCCAACGTTTACACGCCCGCCGGGTATGACGCCGGCAGGAAGTACCCCGCCATCGTCGTTGCCCATCCCAACGGCGGCGTGAAGGAACAGGTAGCAGGGCTTTACGCCCAGCGGCTTGCCGGACAGGGCTTCATCACCATCGCCGCCGATGCCGCGTACCAGGGCGCCAGCGAAGGCACGCCCCGGAATGTGGACAAGCCGCAGTTCCGCACAGAGGACATCCACGGCATGATCGATTTTATCAGCAGCTATCCCGGCGTTGACAGCAAATCCATAGGCGCTCTCGGCATCTGCGGCGGTGGCGGCTATACACTGAACGCGGCCAAGTCGGACAAGCGCATCCGCGCCGTGGCCACGCTGAGCATGTTCAATTCCGGCGAAGTGCGCCGCAACGGATTTCTGAACACGCAGAAGGACTCCATACAGGAACGCCTGGCGCAGGCCTCCGCCGCACGCGAAAAGGAAATCTCAGCCGGTGAGATCAGCTATTCCGGCAACGTGGATTTTGACAGCCTGACTGACGAAAGCATCAGCAAAATTCCCACGGATCTTTATCGTGAGGGCATGATGTACTACGGCAGGACGCACAGGCATCCCAACTCAACCTTCCGCTATACCACCAGCAGCCTCCTTGATCTGATGACCTGGGACGCCACCGATCAGATCGGGCTCATCAATGTCCCTCTGCTCATGATCGCGGGCGAAAAGGCTGACACGCTCTACATGACCGAGGAAGCCTTCAGAAAGGCCACGGGCACCAGCGATAAGAAGCTTTTCAAAATCCCCGGAGCCACGCACATCCGGACATACTTCGTTCCCGAATACGTGGATCAGGCCATGGCCAGGCTCACCGCTTTCTACAACAGGACCCTGCGCTAGCCTTCCGGCACGGAGCGGGTTTTCCGCCCGTGCCGCGGAAACATGTACGGAGGACATCATGCAGCACACCTCTCCTCTTTCTCTCTGGCTCCTTGCGGCAGCGCTCCTGACCGCGGCCCCGGCCTCCGCCGCCCCGGGACAGACCGTGATCCCCGCCGGTTCCGCAGCTTCCCTTCCTGCCGGAACAGAGCACTTCACAGGCTCTGTCCGCGTCGATCCGGCCTTTTCGACCGAAGCCCCCCAGCGGGTCTACGGCGCTTACGTCACTTTTGAACCAGGTGCCCGCACAGACTGGCATACCCATCCCCTCGGCCAGACGCTCATCGTCACCTTCGGAACCGGTCTTACCCAGGAATGGGGCGGACCAATCAGGACCATACACCAGGGAGACGTGGTCATCTGCCGGCCGAACGTGAAGCACTGGCACGGCGCGGCGCCCGGCAGCGCCATGACGCACCTCGCCATCGGTGAGCGCGAAGACGGCAAAAGCGTGACATGGATGGAAAAAGTCACGGCCGGTCAGTACCCTGAAAAATAAAAGATCAGCATGAAACATCTCACGTTTTCCCGCAGACGTCTGCTCAGGCTCACCTGCGCGGCCGCTCTCACAGGCATTTTCGCCCCTGCCGTCAGGTACCTCCCTCCGGGCAGCGGAAGCGAAAAAGCCCCTCATCGTCTACTTCTCCATGCCCGAAACAGACAATCCCTTACATATGACACGGGATGAAGAAAACAGCACCGTGGTCGTGGACGGAAAGGATCCTGGGAACACGCAGTACGTGGCCATGCTCATCCGGCAGAAGACCGGCGGCAGCCTCTTCCGCCTCGAACCTGTTACCCCCTACCCCAGGGAACACAGGGCGCTTGTCAGTCTGGCTGAGAAGGAACAGGCCGGTGACATACGTCCGGAAATAGCGGTGGCACCCGATCTCACGACGTATGACACGCTCTTCCCCGGATATCCCAACTGGTGGGCCGCGATATGCCCATGCTCCTCTACACGTTCCTCGAGCAGCAGGATCTCTCCGGCAAAGCCATCATTCCCTTCTGTACCCACGGGGGGAGCGGGTTCTCCCGCACCATAGAGACAATCCGGAAAAAAACAGCCCGGCGCCAGAGTGCAGGAGACGGGTTTCGCTGTCTGCCGGCAGAATATGGACACAGCGCCGGCTGGCGCCGCAGCCTGGCTCAGAAAAACCGGATACAGCCTTTAGCTCCAGTCAAGCCGCGTCGGACGGGCTGAACAGAAAACCGCAAATTTCCACGGATACACGGATCGCGCGTAAGAACGCGTCTTTTCAGAATGAGGAGAAACACATGAAACCAACAAACCTTCTTGCCGTCATCCTGCTCGCGGCAGGCCTTGTCACGACCTCCGCCGCGGCGGCCGGCGCGGCATCCCAGAAACCGATTTCCATCGAAAGGCAGGGAACCTTCTCCGCCGGCGGCACGGTTATTCCCGCGAAGGAAGAGTACAATCCCATGAAGCCCACGCCCGAAGGGCAGACCCTGCACGGCGATCACGCGAGCGTCTTTTACCAGATTCCGGTTCACGCCAGAAAATACCCGCTCGTCTTCCTCCACGGCGCAGGCCAGTCCATGAGGACATGGCAGACCACGCCTGACGGACGCGAAGGCTTCCAGAACGTTTTCCTGCGCCGCGGCTTTGGCGTCTATCTCGTCGATCAGCCGAGGCGCGGCGACGCCGGACGCGCCACCGTCGCGTCCACCATCGAGGCGAAGCCCGACGAACAGTACTGGTTCGGACAGTTCCGCATCGGCGTCTGGCCCAATGTCTTCAGGGGATCCCAGTTCGCTCAGGGCGATAAGGCCATGGATCAGTTCCTGCGCCAGATGACACCCAATACCGCCCCCTTTGACTACGGCGTCATTTCCGACGCCATGGCCGCCGTTCTGGAGCAGTCCGGCCCCGCAATCCTCGTCACGCATTCCCAGGGCGGCGGCGTCGGCTGGCTCACGGCACTCAAAAGCCACAATGTGAAGGCCATCGTCTCCTATGAGCCCGGTAGCGGTTTCCTCTTCCCCGAAGGCGAAGTGCCGGACCCCATTCCCAACGCGAGCGCGTTTGGTCCGTTTAAGGCAAAGGGGGTGCCGCTCAGTCAGTTCATGGCCCTCACGAAAATGCCCATCGTTATCTACTACGGCGACAACATTCCTTCAGAGCCCGTCACCGAGCCGCACGAGGACTACTGGCGCGCGGCCATGAGCATGGCACTCAAGTGGGCTGAGACCGTCAACCGCCATGGCGGCGATGTCACAGTGGTACACCTGCCCGACAGGGGACTTCACGGCAATACGCACTTCCCCTTCTCTGACAGAAACAGCCTGCAGGTGGCCGACCTCCTCTCCCGGTGGCTGAAAGCCAAAAAGCTCGACTAAGACGAATGAAGCGTGCCCCGGGGATCCGTAATGCCGCCGGGACAAAAAATTCCATACCTCCGCAGACGGCCGGTCCTCTCGGTGAAAACTGATACGCCGGCCGTCTGCCTTTCTCCGCATGGAGCGTTCGCAGAGGACGGCTTTTTCAGACCGGGATCAGTGTTATCCGTAATTTCTCACCACGACTTCATCAACATCGCCGCGTCTGCCTGCGACGGAGTTGACGGCCCGCCTGGCCCGGACGACGGTAATACGATACGCTGCGTACTGCTCCATGATGAAAGGGGTCGCGGAATTCGACAGCATGAATTGTATCCCGCGTCTGCTCAAATCATCGCAGCACGTCCTCAGCCGTATCTGGTCGTCTCTGGTAAACCCGCTCTTCGCATACCCAGTGAAGCTGGACGTCACGGAAACAGGGTCATACGGCGGGTCGAGGTACACAAAAGTCCCCCTTTTTACCTGAGCCAAGACTTCCGCGTAATCCATACAGGAAAAGTAAACTGCCGCGGCGTTGAAATAGGCGCTTACCGCCCGGAGGACGGGTTCGTTCACGATATTTGGATTGCGGTAACTGCCAAAAGGCGAGTTGAATTCGCCGGCGCTATTCACGCGGTAAAGACCATTGTAGCATGTTTTGTTCAGATACAGGATACGCGCCGCCCGTTCGACTTCTGACAGAGAGTCGTATTTTTCTCTGTCTCTGTCCCAATTACGGACGGAATAAAAGAAATCTTTTTCATTCCTATATTTTTTTAATTCCTGAATCAGTTCTTCGACGTTATCCCTGATGACAGTATAGACGAGAATCAAATTCTCATTGATATCATTGACGTACGCTGTTTCCGGCTGCAGATGGAAAAGCAGCGCACCGCCGCCCACAAAAGGCTCGCAATACGATGTTATCCTTGCCGGCAGCAGCGGAAGAAATGTTTCCAGGAGCTGCCTCTTACCGCCAACCCATTTCAGAACTGGCGCAACCAGATTATTTTTCCGCACGGCGGGCACAGCTCCTTATAAATGACGCAGTCTGAGGCCGCTGCGTCACAGCGTGACAGGAACAACAGGAGATCTTCCTGGGCATTCTGTCAGTCTTTTGCAGATTTTATTTATTTTTTCAAGTTATGACAGGACACAAGGAGACAATCACCATACCGCCAGTTTTTCACGGGGCCGGATTGCTGAATCAAAACAACAGGAAGACTTAACAGATAAAACGCCGTTCCAGCGTAACTGATGTCTTCCCTGATGAAGAGCCGTGGGTGAAGATCACTGTCCTGATTGTCAAACGAAAGTTCTGGTGCCCCCCAAAAAAACGAACGAAAATTGACCCCTCTGTCCTGTCCCGGAGGGTAGAATCCATATAGTGGTGTATCTTTCCGCTTCCGGACGGGCCAATCAGGATCACGTTTTCAGTTTCAAATAGCGCTTCGCCTTTATGAAGCACAGCGCCCGCCTATGCCGTCGTCTATGAACGCCCGATACAGTTTATCCGCGAATACAAACGGATGTTTGGGGATTCCCCGCACAGGGAGGCCAGCAGGAAACAGGCCGCACTCCGATGACGGCTCCTCTCTGACACGGTTTATGAAATTGCTGGACCGGACATTTTCCAAACTCCTGCACCTGGAAGAAAAATTCACAGGGCGGACAAATGCCGGGAATGGGGTAAGACGCGCCCTCACAGGAACAGGTCAGGAAACAAAAAAGGCGCTTATGGAGAAGACCCCATAAGCGCCTGAACTGTCTGGTTGCGGGGAAAGGATTTGAACCAATGACCTTCGGGTTATGAGCCCGACGAGCTACCGAGCTGCTCCACCCCGCGTCGTGTTTGACATAAATGCCTCAGTATCGAGAAAAAGTCAACACATTTTCTGTGCAGACTTTTTCTTTTTTGGGAAACCGTCAGAAAAGAAGCCCTTCTCCGAGTGTAGAAACAAAAAGGAGGGACAGCCGGAACTGTCCCTCCTGTGTCTGGTATTGAAAGGAAGTGCCCGGATTAGGCCTTAGCCTTCAGATCTTCCTTTTTTCCGATGGGGCTCATCTTACCGCTGGTACAGCCGCAGGCCGTTGCCGTGAAAATAACGTCGGAGGAGCTGTTCAGGGCCGTCTCGCAGGAGTCCTGGACAACGCCGATGATGAAACCGATGCCCACGACCTGCATGGCGATGTCATTGGAGATACCGAAGATGGAGCAGGCAAGGGGAATCAGCATAAGGGAGCCGCCGGCGACGCCGGAACTGCCGCAGGCGCAGAACACGGCGGCCACGCACATCAGAAAAGCCGCGCCGAAGCTGACGTTCACACCGAGGGTGTTCACGGCAGCCATCGTCATGATAACGATGGTGACAGCCGCGCCGGACATATTGATGGTGCAGCCGAGAGGAATGGACACGGAGTACGTCTCACGGGGAATGCCGAGGCGGCTGCAGAGATGGAGGTTAATGGGCAGGTTGGCCGCAGAGGAGCGGGTGAAGAAGGCATACAGCCCGCTGTGGACAGTGCAGGTCCAGACCAGAGGATACGGATTCCTGCGGGTCATGAGGAAGACCAGGAGCGGGTTGATGACGAAAGCGATGAAGAGCATGGTCACCACGAGAACGACGACAACATGCAGGTAATTCAGCAGGTTGGAGAAACCGCCGGGCTGGGTGCAGGAACTGAAAACAAGACCCATGACGCCTAGAGGCGCGAAACGGATGACAAACTTCACGACGCCGCTCACGGTCACTGCCAGATCCATGAGCACGTCCTTGGTGGCGCTGCTGGCGACGCGGAAAAGAATGCCGAAAGCCACGCCCCAGACCAGGATGGCAATGTAGTTACCTGTGGCGAGAGCGTTAATCGGGTTATCCACGGCGCTGCGCAGCACGTTCAGGATCACCTCAGAAACCGCCTTGGGGGTAGACTTGTTGACGGCCTCCGCCAGCGTGGGGAACGTGCTGGGAAAAGCGTACGACATGCACAGGGCTGCCATGGACGAGAGCAGCATGGAAATAAAGTAAAGCAGAAGAATGGGTTTCATCTTCGCAGCGGAACCGTTGGGTTCCTGACGCGCAATGGCCGCGGCGACGAGAACAAAGACCAGAAGCGGCGCTATGGCTTTCAGGGCTGAAACGAACAGCACGCCGCAGACGGGGACGACAACCTTGTCGCCCGGAACAATGAGGGCCAGCACTACACCAAGACACATGCCAAGGATGATCTGCAGGATAAAGGGTATCCTGTTGATGGCCCGACAGATGGTTCTGAATAACTCCATGTAACGACTCCAATTCACTCCGAGCTGGGCCATTACACGCAGAACTTCATGCCTGAATGGGCAGGCCCCTCTCCTCTTTTTTCGCAGCAAACGCTTACGATAACTATGTTGTGTAAAACGAAACGGACTTGAAATCAAACAGTGATGAAAACGTTTCTGGCCGGAATGGGGCAGACCGGGCTTTTGTCAAGGAAAGACTCTTTCTGCTGATAGGAACGGCATCCCAATATCAGCTTTCCCTTCTTTTTTTTTCGAAACCGGCGGCCAGGAGGAACAGCAGATGTATCCTGAGGCTGTGAACTTCCTGCCCTCCGGGGAGAGCATGCTGCCCGATCAAAAAAGGCGGCGCACCCTCCCCTTATGGGAAAAGCGCGCCGCCCCGCCTCTTGGAATGCCCGGAAAGCCTATTTTTCCTGGTTTCCGGAGTAATAGTATTTCTGCAGGAGTTCCTGGGCTTCTTTGTTCCCCTGCTGCGCGGCCCTCAGGTACCACTCGGCCGCCTCCTGCTTGTCCTCCGCTATGCCCCAGCCCTCAAAGAGGCAGTCACCCAGGCGCTTCTGCGCTGACGGAAAGCCCTGCACAGCGGATTTGTAATACCATTTCGCGGCAGCGGCCGGATTGACGAGCACGCCGTCACCGCGGGTGAAGCAGTCGCCAAGCCATTTCTGCGCTGGCGCGTGCCCCTTTTCCGCAGCCCTGTGCACCCACTGCACGGAAAGCGAGAGATTCTCTTCCACGCCGTTGCCCTTGGCGTAGCAGATGCCAAGAAAAAGCTCGGCATCGGGGTTGCCGGTCTGCGCGGCCTGCCGGATAAGGGCAATGCCCTCTTCCTTGTTCTGGGGGACATCCACGCCGTTGAGAAAGCAGATGCCAAGATAGAGCTGGGCATCGGCATACCCCTGATCCGCGGCCCTGCGTATCCACTCCATGGCGATCTCCGGGTTCTTCGGCACGCCCGCGCCTTTCTGGTAACAGTTTCCGACGGCGAACTGCGCCCTCGGATATCCCTGATCGGCCGCCTTCTTAAACCATTTCATGGCCTCGGTGTCGCTCTGCTTCACTCCGTTCCCGAAGGAATAGCACACGCCGAGATCCATCTGGGCGGAGGCAAGCCCCTGCTCCGCGGCCTTCGTGTACCAGAAGACAGCCTGCTCCGGATTCTTCTCCGTGCCCGCTCCCTTCATGAAACACTGCCCCACGCGGTGTTCGGCAATGACGGAGCCATGCTCAGCAGCCTTCATATAGAGCTTAAAGGCCTCATCCATGTTCTGCGTGCCGTTCTGCGCCTGCGTGTACATGTCGCCGAGCATACGGAAGGCTTCCACAAACCCCGACTCCGCGGCCTTGCGGTACCAGGCCATGGCCTGATCCCTGTCTCTGCGGACGCCCTGCCCGAGGCTGTAGCAGCGGGCCAGATCGGCCTGGGCCTCAGCGTCTCCGTTTTCGGCGGCTATCCGGAACCAGTGCACGGCCTCGTCAAGATCCTCCTGCGTTCCCCGGCCCCTGAACAGGCAGAGACCCAGACGCTGCTGGGCGTGGGCGTTCCCCTCGACCGCCTGCGTCTGGTAGCCCTCGGCAGCCCTGTGATACCAGGAAGCGGCCTTTTCCCTGTCCGCCTCCACGCCGATGCCCCCGGAATAAAATTTCCCAAGTTCCGCCGCAGCGTCAGCCTCGCCGGCCCCGGCCGCTTTCTGATACCAGGACACGGCCTCAGCCAGATCCTTTTCGTACACTTCCCCGCGGGCGTAGCAGTCGGCTATGTACTTCAGGGCAGTCCCGTTCCCCTGCAGGGCAGCGTCGCGGTACCATTTCACGGCCTCGTGCATGTCCTGTTTCACGCCTTCTCCCCGGGCGTAACACCGGGCGAGGCGGCACTGTGCGTCCGGCACACCGTCTTCGGCGGCTCCGCGAAGCCATTTCAGGCCCGCTTTCTGATCCCTGTCAACGCCCGCGCCATCGAGGTAACAGCAGGCCAGCCTGTACTCAGCCTCACTGTTGCCCTGCTCCGCCGCTTTTTCATACCAGCCGGCGGCCTCAGTCATATTCCTTTCCACGCCGCTTCCCTGGGAACAGCAGACGCCAAGACAGCACTGGGCGTCCGCATTTCCCTGATCGGCGGCCAGAGAGAACCATTTGACAGCCTCACTGACGTTTTTTTCCGCGCCTGATCCGTAGAAGTACGCGTAACCAAGTCCCACTTCGGCTCCGGCATGCTGCTTTTCAGCTGCCCTGCGGAACCATTCAGCTGCCTTAGCCGGATCCTTTTCCATGCCTATGCCGTAATAGCAGCAGAGGCCTAGACGGTACTCCGCCTCCGTATGCCCCTGCGCCGCGGCAAGGCCGTACCATTTTACCATTTCGGCGGGATCCTGATCCAGCTTTTCGCCTTCCTCGTACAGGTAGCCGAGGTAAAACTGGGCGTCCGCGTCCCCCTTCTCGGCGAGCTTGCGGTAATGCCCTATGGCCTTCCCGCCATCACGGCTTTTTCCGAAGAAATGGTGCAAAGCGCTGGAAATCTTTCCTGACATGCGTAACCCCTTTCTGCAGCCAGTATGCGCACCGACTGCGCGGCGTTTGAGTGTAGTTGGTCATTTTGACCCCGCGCGCCGTCAAAATCAACACCCTAAAATTCCAGTGGCAGAAACATCAGAAAACTCAGGACAAAAGCATTTCGGGAACTTTTCGCCTCTTTTTCGGATATCTCCTCAGGGGAATATATTCCATACCCCCTGAATCTCTGATGAGACTCTTCACCCAGCCTCTTTTCTGTTCCCCGGATAAAAAACGAAACTTGCTGTCTCCGGAGCTCTGTTGCAGTGGCCCCCAGACTCTGGACAAAGAACCTTCTCCGCTTTTATAAGGTGTATCTTGAAACATGGCACAATGTATCCATGAGGATACTGAACATCAAAGTAGCCGTCATGAAGATTTCCAGGGAAGAACGAGAATCCGACAGTTATCGCAGGATCCGCCAGGCTGTTCTTGACGCGGTGGCCCATACCTATGGAGATGTCTCCCCCCGCAGGATAGCGTGGGATCTTTCTGCGCGGCTGCACACGCCGGCCTATAAAATTTTCCGCTGCTGCGTGGATCTTTCGGAACGGGGAGAAATAAGCATCAGAAATGACAGGATCCACGGGACGGCCAGTCTTCCCTCGTACAGAGAAAAACCATGCCTTCTGAGCAGCCCTGGAGAAAAAATTTGCAGAGAATTCTTCCCTGCAAAAGAGAGTGATGGCCGGTGGTCATTCTTTCGAAAGCTTCTTTCCTACTACATCAGCTGCGTGCGTCTTGAAGAGGGGATGGCGGCTGAAGTCTTTCAGAAAAATATCGGCAAACAGTTCATTTTTGTTTCAGACGCGGGCCACTGGTACCCCAGAAACAATACTCTCTGGAAGAAATACCTTCCTTTCGCGGGGCTTTCCGACACACTCAGGACCCTATGGCTGAACCCGGATACGACCGTGCTGACGCTGGGATACCCCGTCAGCGCCACAATCACGAAAGACGGCGAAGTCATGCTGGAGCCGATATTCTGCTACACGCTTGACCACCGCATCACCAGATCCGGATTCGAGCTCCAGTCCAGGCTGACACAGCCAGGTGTCAACCTGGAGTGGCTGGATCGCAATTTTTCTCAGAGCAGCGCTAAAAAAACGTTTCTTGAGGCCTGTGGAATGTATGCCAGCGGAGACGGCGAAGAGCAGCCTGAGAGCGGAGACACTCCCGATTTTGCCATGCTGGCCGGAATTCTTTCATCCATCTGCGAAAAACAAATCAGGGAGGTGCTGGATCCATCTCTCGTTCTGGATACGCCTATCCTGCCGGCAGGGCGGAGCGGCATTTATAACAGAGCCGTCATTTCCGCCGGCCGAAGCAGCCCCTACACGAAAAGCCTCCTCGCGGAGCTTGAGGCCATTGCCAAAGTTCCGGACGACCAGCTGGACAAAACAGCTCTCGCCTTTTTCTTCACGGACACGCAGGTGGACGCCACACTGCGCCCCGCCCCCGGTTCTGTCGCCACTGACTTTTCTCTTACAGGCACACAGCGGAGAGCTGTCGCCTCGCTGCTCAAATCTCCACTGACCGTGATTCAGGGACCACCCGGAACAGGAAAAAGCCAGGTTGTGTCGGGCGCGGTGATCAATGCCCGGCTCCGCGGGCAGACTGTTCTTCTCTCAAGTTACAACCATAAGGCCATAGACTCTGTCATGGAACGCCTTCCCGACCAAGATGGCATCTCCCCTGTCGCCCGCTGCAACAGCAAGGATGACCCAAACCTTTCCTTCGGTATCCGGGAAGCCATCAGGTCCATACTGACCATGCCCTCCGGCAGACCGGAACCAAAATCCACACCGCACTCTTTTCCCAAAAACAGGGAAGCCATCAGATCCATACTGACCATGCCCTCCGGCAGACCGGAACCAAAATTCACACCGCACTCTTTTTCCAAAATCAGGGAAGCCATCAGAGCCATACTGGCCATGCCCTCCGGCAGACCGGAATCAAAATTCAACCTGCACTCTTTTTCCAAAATCAGGGAAGCCATCAGAGCCATACTGGCCATGCCCTCCGGCGGACCGGAATCAAAATTCAACCTGCACTCTTTTCCCAAAATCAGGGAAGCCATCAGGTCCATACTGACCATGCCCTCCGGCGAACCGGAATCAACACTCAAACTGCAATCCTTCCTCGAAATTCTGGAAACCTGCGGAGAAAAAAGTCTCATCGCCGAAGATGAGGAGGTCCTCGGCTGCGTCCTTGCCAACCGCCGGGGAGAACTCGATTCCGATTTCATTGTACGCCCATATCTTTCACGTCTTCCCGTGAAAGAAGCGGGCAGGGCCGCTCTCCTCCATACAGCTTCCGGGCTTGCCAGACTGTGCGGGAACCAGCCCCCCTGGCGTACATTCCTTATGCGCGGCAATCTTCACGCGCTCCTGCGGCTCTGGTGCGCAGGCCGGCTTCTGCGGGCGTACTGCCCGAAGGCGCCGGTCTGTTCCCTCGGCGGTGACATACATGCATTCGCTGATATCTTCGAAGCCGCGTCACGCGTCCTGAGGCTCAAAGGGGATATACGTAATCTCGAGAAGCGTCTGAGAGAGATGCCTGACCTTGGAAAGCTTGAGGAAGAAATCGCACAGTTAGACGACGCTGCGAGGAAACAATTCCCTGAAATACTCCGCACAGACGCTGCCGCACGGCAGAAAATGCCTGCGGACGCTGACCGATCCCAGTTAAAGGGTGTGGAGAGAGCCCTCTCCGCCGCCCGCGGCTCCTCGTTCTCCGACGATGTCCGGACGATGCTCGTCCAGGAACTCCCCAAGAGCCTCACCACGGTATTTCACTGCTTCCCCTGTTGGGCCGTGACGAGCCTCTCCGTGAAACGTTTTCTGCCCCTTCTGCCCGGCCTTTTTGATCTGGCGCTCATTGACGAGGCCAGCCAGTCCAGCATTCCTTCAGCCATTCCGGTGCTGTTCCGCGCCCGCCGGGCGGGCATCATCGGCGATCCCAGCCAGCTGCGCTTCGTCTCCCGCATGACAGCTGACCGGGAGGCTCTGCTGAGAAGGGAACTTGATCTGTCATCTCTGGCAGATCTGCGTTTCACGTTTGCGGAGAACTCCATCTATGATCTGGCATCGGGCTCCCCCTCAGCTACTCCGTTTCTTCTGGACTGCACCTTCCGGAACACCGGAGCAATTGCTGAATATTCCAACCAGCTTTTTTACGGTGGCCGGCTGCAGGTGGGGACAGACGGGACGAAGCTCCGCACTCCCGGGATCACTCCGGGTTCCATTCTGTGGCAGAACGTCCGGGGGATGTTATGCCGCGGAGAGGGGCAAAGGAGCTTCTGGTGTCCGGAAGAAGTTCAGAAAGTCGTGAAGATTGTGAAAAAACTCCTGCTTTCAGATCATTACAATGGCACCATCGGCATCGTTACGCCTTTCAGGGAACAGGCCAGGAGCATCGAGGACAAACTACAGGTATCCGGCATTCCCCAAGACCTTCAAAGGAATGCCTGCCTTCTCTCGGACACAGCCCACGGCTTCCAGGGCGGAGAACGCGATGTCATAATCTTCAGCCTCTGCTCGGGGAACGGGCTGACTGACGGGGCTTTGAAATTCCTCCGCGAGAATCCCAATCTTTTCAATGTCTCCGTAAGCCGCGCCAGAGCTATACTCTACGTCGTGGGAGACAGGGAATGGGCAGCGGATTGCGGCATCCCCCATATAGCACTCCTCGCTGACACGGAGAAACTCCACCCGCGCCCTCAGAGGAAGCCCGTGTGGTATCCCTACGAATCCCCCTATGAGAAACTGCTTGCTGAAGCTCTGGAAAGGTTCGGACTTCATCCACTGCCGCAGGTTCCGGTCGGCTACAGGAGACTGGATCTTGCCCTCCGTGACGAATCTCATCCCGAATGCCGCCTCGACATAGAAGTTGACGGGGAAAATCACAGGGATGCCTGGGGGCGCAGGAAAAGCGATGACGTATGGCGGACCCTGGAACTGAACGCGGCCGGCTGGAAGGTCATCCGATTCTGGACTTTTGAAATCAGGGACAACCTGCGGGGATGCACGGGCCGCATCCAGCGTGAGTGGGAATCCATGCTGTCCCATGCTAAATGTAAGGGATAAAATCCATGGCAGAAAATAACAGCAAAACAAAAAAAACGGGCAGTACCGCGCTTGGGAAATTCTTTCCTCCCATGTGGCTGCTGGGCATATGCGCGTTTGGCGCCGTCGTTCTCTGCATCTTTATTTTTGGGTGGATGATCAACTTCGAACAGCGCTATGCGGAACTTCAGGAGCACAGGGATATTCTGGCCAGCCTGCCAGGCTTAAAGCAGCAGCAATCCGAAATTCAGAAAGATCTGGATTCAAAGAATGAAGAACTCAGACTGCTGCGCAGCAATATCAGGGAAAAAACCAGCGAACTGAACGAGCTGATAGCCCGGAAAAAAGAAGCCGAACTTCAGAAGCAGGCTGAGGAAAAGCTGGAGGCATTCAGTCAGGAACTGAAGCAGAAGCTCGACAGCCTCTCTGCCAGCGTGGATTCCCTCTCTTCATCGGCAGCGACGGTGCAGGGCGCAGCTAACAAAATCAGCAGCCAGGGTACCAGGATGGAAGGAGACGCGGATGTTTTTTCAGCAACAGGGAAAAAAATGCAGGAAAAACTCACGGATCTTTTCAATGCTGTTTCTGAGAACAACATCAGACAGAAAACGCAGGATTACAACCGTGCTATCGAGAATCTGGAGGGCAGCCTCAAATCACTGTCCCAGCAGATGGAAGCGGGCAAAGGCAGTATTGCCAGTATGGCTGATTCTTTGCGGGGCATCAATATGGATCTGCAAAAGATAAAGAAAGATCTGAATGACGCCGCGCGTTCAGCCGGAAAAAATATCGGAGCTATACCGGCTGATCTCGATAAGGTGCAGCAAACACTGCAGGACCAAAGTCTCAGGCTCGAAAAATGCCTGACGCGGCTTTCCGAAGGCGCAAGCAGACTTCCTTCAGTCAGTGGCAGCCAGGAGGAGACCCTCGAGGCACTTGAAAAGCTAAAAAAACTCCTGAAGGAAAACGGCGAGAAACAGGGAGACACTCCGGACGTACCTCAGGGCAACGGTTCAGCTCCCCAGAAGCAGGAATAAGGAGTCTCTGACATGAATGGAAGTTTTTCTATTCCACCGCTGGTAAACGGCTCTCTTATCGCCGTCCTGGCTCTGGCTGTTCTCATTTTTTTCGTCTTTGCCATGGTGCTCTATCTCAGGCGCTGCATCAGTACAGTGTCTCAGCAGTACCAGGACGCGGCGGATCTTTCCAGTGCCGTCACAATGCTGAAATCCGACAAAGAAAAGCTGGAACAGTATATCTCTGGGCAGGAAGATGAATTGCGCAAGATCCGGGGGGAGAGAGAGGAGCAGGAAGAACTGCGTCAGGCCATTCTTGTCCAGCAGGATAAACTGAAGGGACTCAGGGACGCCGTCGAGGCACTGACAGTCATGCAGGTCGAGCGGAAAGAACTGGAAGCCAAAATGGCAGAACGACGCTCCGACCTCGAGAAACTTGAAGAACAATACCAGAATGCACTGAGTATGAAAAATTCGCTTCCGAAAGTCCGCAGGGAATACGAAGCGCTGCAAAAAGAACTTATCAAGAAGGCCGAAATTGATACCGCCATCACCACAGGCGAGGCCCGACTGAAAAAACTTGAAGAACTTATCCCGGACAGAGAACAACATCTGAATGAACTGCGGAAGGAGATTGATCAGAAGGAAGAAGCTCAGTCCGAACTCAGTCAGCTGAAAGACGACATTGCGTCCCTGTTCAGGCAGAAAGCCGAGGCCGACGCTCAGTTCGCAGCACTTAATACACAGATTCCAGCACTCAAAAAGCAGAGCATAGATGCTGAAAATGAGTGCAACAGCGTTTCTCTGAAGCTGCAGGAGCTTAAAGTAAGACAGCAGGAGGAAGAAAAAAAGAAAAACGAATTTGAAAAAAAGACCGCCGAAGCCGAGCAGCAGCTCACATCGATCCGGAAACAGGTCGCTGAAGCGAATACCGAGTTTACAGCCCTGAATGCCCAGCTGCCCGAACTCAGGAAACAGGTCCATGAAATGGGACGGCAGGCATTGGGCCTTGAGCCTGAAAAAGATGAGGCGCTCGGTGATCTTCTGCGCGCTCCCGAATCTCTCCGTTCCGTGCCGCTTGTGGATGAGGCCAGTGAACAGGATATGCTCCAGGACTTTACACGCGCGCTGCGGGAAGCCCGGCTGCAGTTTCCCCAGAGAACCATCAACGCTCTGCACACCTCTCTCAAGTGCCAGGACATCAACCCGCTCACGGTGCTGGCCGGCGTGTCCGGCACGGGCAAAACGCTTCTGCCCGTCAAATACGCGGAATTCATGGGCATCAATCAAATCATTCTTTCCGTACAGCCCCGCTGGGATTCATCCCAGGATCTGTTCGGCTTCTACAACTACCTTGAAAGACGATACAAGGCTACAGAACTAGCCCGCTGCCTGCTGCGGATGGATCCGCATATCGGCTTATTCAACACCCCCGGCGATGCCAATATCCGCAGAGGAATGCTCATGGTTCTGCTGGATGAAATGAACCTGGCACGCCCGGAATACTATTTCAGTGAATTTCTTTCCAAACTAGAACTCCGCCGTACGGTGGAGCCCGGGGATCAAAAATCCCGCAGCAGGGCTTCTATAGAATTCGACACCGGAGCCGGAAACAAAACGTACTCCGTGTGGGTGCCTGATAATATTCTCTTCGTTGGCACAATGAACGAAGACGAGACCACTCAGACACTCTCGGACAAGGTGCTGGACCGTGCCAATGTGCTTCGCTTTGGCAAGCCCGCGGAACGCAGAGATCACGAAAAGCCAAGCATGGCCCGTTTGGACAGCGGTCAGTCCATCTCCGCAAAAGCCTGGAAGAGCTGGAAGAAGAACGATATCCGTCAGTACGCCGATGCCTGCAGCGGATGGACAAAGACGCTCAACAATGCGCTTTCCGCACTGGGGCGCGCTTTCGGGTTCCGCGTCGAGGAAGCCATTCTGAGCTATGTGGCAAACTACCCGGGCGCCCGTCCCAACAGCCGGGAAATGCGCTGGGCGTTTGCTGACCAAGTGGAGCAGAAGATACTTCCCAAGCTCCGCGGCTGCGACATGAACCTGCCCGCAGCAAGCAGCAGTCTCGACCAGATCGAGAGCGTCATCGCCGCCGTTGACGACGAAGAACTTCTGGACGCCTATCGGCTGGCGCTCGGAAACGCAAAGGATACCGGCATCTTCCTCTGGCAGGGTGTAACGAGGTCATAAACCGGCCATGTCCAGCAGAGCCATACAGTTTCATTACTGGCCATGGTCCGTCATTGTCTGTCCCAGGGAAAGCATTTCTCTCGGAACAGAGGACGGCGCGACCATCGAACTGCCCTATTACGGAAGTCCTCTGTTGTCGGTACCACAGGATTTCTCCATCAGTACAGATGCCCGACATGAGCCTTTCCACCCTATCGGCTGTCCCTACTACAACGGCCACTTTCAGCTCTACCGCGTGCCGCATGCCATAGCTTCTTCCCGCCGTACGCTGGGCGCATGCAGCACCATGACGCTAACCTTTTCCCATAACGGCATACGTGAATGCGTGACCGTTGTGCCCCGGGGTGCGGTACCGGGCAGTCTGCGGGATAAAGGCTGGTTACAGAAAATGGTTCTGGAATGGGGATCTTTTTTTGATTTCTGTCATCAGAAAGCGGGATTACAGAGAAAGGGAGCCCTGTCTCTTCCCTGGGAAAAAATGCCTGCCTGCATACGCGAATACGGGGGTGACACCTCCGTCCAGAAACGTTCACTCATTGTCTCCATAGCGGAAGAAATGTCACAGCGGGTCCAGGAACTCGTTCATGCCGCTAGACGCATGCTTGTCCACGAGAGAAAGCTCCTTCCCGCGGCCAAAGCCGGAGAAATGGATGCCGGATGCATGCACTGGTATTTCAGGCAGCCTGGAAAAACTCCCATTGAAAAAGCTTCATCCAACAGGCAGAGGCTGAAGGCGCTTTCCCGGCGCGAGACATTCAACACTCTCGAAAACAGGGTCCTCAAAGAATTTCTCCAGCGCTGCATACGGGAATGCCAGCAGTACATCAGCGTCATCTGTTCCGGAAAGACAGACACAGGCTATGCGAAAGAAGTCGGCCGGTACAGCAGCATATGCTCTGACCTTCTGAAGCGCCCCATGTGGGAGGATGTGGGAACGCTTGAAAGCGGGGCGCGGCCTAATTACGTGCTGCAGAACGATGCGCGCTACCGCAAAATCTGGGAACTCTACCAGAAGCTCCTCCGCAAGCAGGACGAAGAGGACTGGATGTGGGCCTGGCAGGGAAATACCTGGGCTGACATATGCAGACTTCTCCTCGGAACCGCCCTTTTTTCCATGGCCAAAGGCAGAGGTTTTCACGTCAGGGTCACTCCTCTGGCGCGTGCCGCATGCGGCTTTCTCGGTGAACAGACACAGGGGAACCGTATTCTGCAAGGAACGGATCCGGGCCCGTTCCTGCTCTCAGGCCCCCACAGCAAAGCAGTGCTCGAGATAGTCCACGCGGACGAAATGGAAAATCATGTCCCGGCATCGTCTCTGGGCAGCACGGGCGGTTCTATGTACTTCGTGATTAAACCTCTGCGGGATCTGCGGGAAAAGCCAGCCCTGGCGCGCGTCATCATCGTCTGGCCTGTGCACAGCCTGGCATCCACTCTGAAACTGAATTTCTACGCCCTGAAGCACTCGGCGGAGTCCGGCCTCGCACAGCAGAACAGATTCATCAACAGTCCGTCTCCGGTAGCCAGACTTTCCGGACTTGTCATGACTGACGTCTTCCCGGACGATAAACCTGATTTCATAGACGGAGTCAATACTAATCTGGCGTGTCTGGCCGCTGATCCCTGTCTCTGGGCGGATAACGTTGATGTTCTCTCCGTGCTTCTTGACGATCTCTTTCTCAAACTCCTGGAGAAAAACGATGCCTGATATCCTGGGTCTGTCAGCCTTCGGACTGGGGGATACGTGTGCGGGAACCATATCCCTGCGTATCAATGCCTTTCATCCCTCAGCAGTCATTTTTCCGCGCACGTGGCGGGGGGCCTTCCAGACCGGACGGGATGCATCGGAAAGCCGTATTGAAGCCGGAATGAACTGGCCCCTGGAAGCCAGAGTTACAGAAAAAACAATTCTCCGCCGGGTTCCCGTGGCGCTTCTCTGGAGCAAACTTGTCGTGGATGGTGACAGGCTGTCCTACTGGACTCCGGGCCAGAACAACATCAGATTTTCAACGGGCGATGCCATAGAGGCTCACCTTGCCGGACTTCTGAAACGCGCGGAATGGAGAGATCAGAGCGTTGTAGTGGCCATACCGGATACCCTCGACGAAATGGGGCAGGAAGAAATCCTCAGGGCTTTCGGGGAACGCCGCGGGGACGTTCAGCTTCTCTGGCGTCCCGTGGCCGCAGCCATGGAATGGCTTCACGGGGTCGGAACGGACTTCCGCATTCACTCTGGTGACTGGATGCTCGTCATCTACCTTGGGCCGGACCTATTTGAATTCACGCCGTTCGGCCTTCAGGCTGACGGGGAGACAGGATATCCGCTCCCAGTACGTTCGCGGGGAATAAAAAATACCTTACTCACCGGAATGGACTGGGCCTGGAGCTGCTGCCCCGGAAATACGCCAGGAGAAATCTGGCAGCAGGTCCTGCGTTTCCCCGAAGTGTGGGAAGCCCTCGTCCGGCCCACCCCACCCGAATGCAGGCACCTCTGGAGCCGCGGAGACGGCTCCTGGAAAATATGGAACGCGAAGCAGGATCTTCTTCCGAAACGTTTGGCCAGGGCGGACACGTCATCCTGGCTTTCCACACAGATTGGAAGGAAAGACGCCGGCTCCGGTGCAGTATGGGACAGTTTTTTCTCCACACTCCTGAAACAGGCAATGTCAAAAAGACAGGAAGGGGGTCACCTGCGTGGCGTGGTACTGTGCGGACCGCTCGCGCCCTACGTCAAACCCGCATGGCTTAACCCCATTGCCCTCGGGGTTGCCCGTCTCCCCAGTCCGGACACTATCTGGATTTCAGATAAAACAGATTCCGATATTATAGCCGAAGGCGCGAAACTCTATGGTGAAAGACTCCGGGATAATCTCCCCACATACCTTGATACTCTGCCTCCGCTCAGAATCATGACGCAGGACAGAAGAAAACACCGCCTCTGGACTGACCTCGTGGCCGCTGACACGTGCAGAGGAGGACAGGTATACACCAATACCGTGGACGGATTCAGCTATCAGAAACGTTATGCAACGCTGACCGTTTATCTGGAGAAGGAAACCGAAAATACCTACAGAAAAGAAGTAGTTCCCCTTCCGTACGCGCCGAAAGAGGATGTCCCCATCACCATGCATGTCCGCATGAAACCGGCGAGCGGCCTTGCCGAGGTCTGCCTCAGAACCCTTGACGGCTCAATAGAGGAACTGCTGTTCGATTTTTCGCGCATGGAGGAAATCACGGAAGACGAACTGCCCCAGGAACACCTGTTCTGTCCTGACGAGGGGCATATCGCGCTTGCCGAGGCGCCAACATTCCCCGATGAGTACTGGGTCAGGGTTTACTGCAGGAAATTTCTGAATAGTGTCTGCTCCATGAGCGCAGTGGAGGACTCGTTCAATGCCATCCGCACAAAATGGCTTATGCCCTCCAGTAAGAACAAAATAATCGATGAGAACGGAGATACCCTTCCCGAATTTAAAGATCTGATAGGCCAGGTGACGGATCGTCTGGTTTTAATTGGCAGGCACGCAGACATTCCGGATGTCAGACTCATATGGCACGCTTCTTTTCTGTGGGGGCGTACGCCGGAAACCTTCAGAAAACAAATCGTTCTCGCCATCATTGAAAATTCCGGAAAGAAAATTTCCAAATACTACATAGAGGCTGCCGGAAGATGCTTCCAGACAAAGGAAGAATACCAGCTGCTGTTCAATTATATCTTCTCCCTGGATCTGCATTACGCGTACGCTCTGCTGGCCTCTTTCCGTATCCTGAACTACCGTCCGCAGGCCTGGGAAGCCCTGAACGACAATACAGCTTATGGCCTCCTGAAAATAGCGATCGACATAATGGAAGAGCAGCGTGAAGATAAGAAAATAAAATTCAGAAACGCAGCCTCGCTCATTTTTGTGCTCCTTAAATACCGGCTCAAGAATGGGCATATGGACTTTCTGGGAAAAAACGACCCAAAGGCACGCGTAATGCACTTCCGTGAAAGGCTGGAAGCCTATATTCAGGAAATACGCAGCACGCTGGATTACAGGGCATATCCCCCGCTGTCCCCTGCCGCGAAGAAAAATTTAAAGATTTCACATGATTATCTTCAGGGTATTTTAGGCTACATCGACTATGAAGGCGACCCGAACATCGTTCCCATTATGGACGAAGACAGTTAGGACTGATGCCGGCGGCAGATGCAAAATACCATTCCGGGCCAGGCAGAAAGAACAGGAGCCGGCTCCGGCCTCGTCCTCCTTTCCAGGGACCGGACGGCGGAACGGCTGAACAGAAACACGCAAAAAAATTCCTGTACTGTGGGGGGCGAAACTCCCGTCCCTCCCCTGATTCTATCCCTGATTCCCCGGGCTCAGCCCGGGGAATCCTCACTTTGTTTACCTATCCTTTCGCCCGCTTTCAGCGAGCAGTTCCTCAATGATGGCGCCCGCGATGTCCGCTGACTCCGCTCCTCCGGCGGCGGCTATCTTCTGCCTGCGCCGTTCGATTTCATCCCTGACTGTGCCATCCGGATACCGTTCACGCAGAAGTCCGAGCGCCTTCTCGCAGCCGAGTTCATCGTAGAGACGGTTTCTGACGCGCATATCCTCGGCCGTCGTGGAGAAGGCCCATTTGGCGTACGCGCCGGCCGTATTCGTAAGATACTGCACGGACTCGCCGTCCACAGTTCTGAAGAGGGCCACAAAATCCGCGCCAGCGCTGGTGGGCCTGGTAATGCGCCGGAGGGCCTCCCCTGCCGCCCTGCTGAACCCGAAGCGCTCAGCGATTTCCCCGGCTTCCCGGGCATTGCCCGCGCCGAGGGCGTACACGCTCGTGGCGAGATCCACGAGGACGGAGGGAAAGTCATCGAGGCTCTGGCTGTAGAGGCCGATGGAGAGGTTCTGCTTGCGCGATTCCCTCGAGGCTGTGGTAAGGTCGCTGATAATCTGACGGGAGAGAGGATTATTGAGATCAGCGCAGGAAGCGCGGTGCAGCTCGTCATAGCAGAGGCGTTTCGGGGCGGCGGCCATCTCCTCAAAAACAGGCCTGTGATAGGATCTGTAGAGAGGAGGAATGCGCCCGAGATCGGCCACGGTATTGAAGAAGCGGGCCGCTCCGACGAAACGGGCGAGCATATACATGATGCCGGACTGGCGCTCAGCCGCCGGACCTCCCCTGGGCGTCACTTCGGCGAGATCAAGGCTCACGATGCGGGCGGGCCCCAGGGAAAAGCGGGACGGGTTTGCGAGAATGGGATACTCCCTGATAGCCGAGGTAAGCCTGCGCACGCACGCGTCGGGCACGCTTTCGGAGCTCTGGGAGACGAGTATGCCCTGAAAGCGGTCCCGCACGAGAGGGTTGTTGATTTCGGCCATGATATCACTCAGGAGAGGCACGGCGTAGCGCTGGGCCCTGACCGCGGCGTCCGTCTCCCCCGCCCGGAAGAGCGTCTCGACGGCCTCCCACCAGGAAGCGCCGGCTTCCGGCATCAGGCCGCGTTCCGTGAGCCTGCGGGTGACATCGGGATCGCAGAACGGGTCGAAGCGGCGGGGCGCGTCCCCGTCGGGCGAAAGCCTGCGGTAGGAGGCGTCCATGGCCTCCCTGAGCAGATCGGCGACGCCGTCGCCGGGAGCCGTCTCATTGAGCGGCGTGCACAGGAGAGACAGGAGATTGACGAGGAAGTCCGCGTGGTTCGGGAGGGGATACGGACAGCCGAGGGGCGTGTCAAAGACATTGACTGCGGCCTCGCTGGTATTGCGCAGGCGGGCGAACACGGCGAGGCCGCGCTTTTCGGGAGGCAGGGCTGCGCGGATGAGGCTGATGACGCCGGAGGAGCTCATGCCGATATCGATGACGGTGAGCCAGGGAAGTTTTGCCTGCCCGGGGCGCAGGATGAAGAAGAAATTCAGGGTATTGAGAAAAAACGATTTACCCGCGCCCATGCCGGCAAAGCAGATTTCGTTCCAGGAGGCCATGCCCGGGGAGAGAAGCGCCAGGGGCATGAAGCGGCCGTCCGAGGTGCGCAGCGGAAGGTCGCAGTTCTTCCATGGCGAGCAGGGACGCGCAAAGGGAAGGAGACGCACGGCGTCATCGAGCGGCGCGCAGGCCTTCGGGGCCGGAGAGGAGCAGGACATGGCGGGAAGCGTGGCCGCGTAGAGGGAGAGCGGATCGCCGGTGAAGGCGGACGTGTCCGAAGACCCCCAGGACTGCACGGCCGTCATGAGCCTGGCCTGGCGCCGGCTGAGGGCGGAGAGCGCACGGGAGAGTCCCTCCTCTCCCGGCGGATAGGCCAGCCTGTCGGTCCACGTGACAAAGCACATCTGAAAGAGGACAGAGGGCTCCCCGTTCTGGGCAAGGGCCTGCAGCTCCCTCATGGACTTCCTGTACATGCGGTTAGATGCCGAGAGAAAGGAGAGGATGGAAGCCGCGGTGAGCCGCAGGGACTGGCCGGAGAGTCCATCGCCGGTAAGGAGGACAGAAGCCCGCCAGGGCAGGCTTTCCGCGAGGAGCGAGCGGAAAAGGGCGTTGAAGGGGCGCATGGTCTGAGGCGGCAGGCTCATCACGAAGGGCGCGTAGATCCTGTCATCGGCGAGAAGGTAGCGGCCTCCGAGCACGGTCACGCCGCAGGGCCAGATCTGGCGTGAGAGAGAGGGAAGAAACGCCGCGGAAAAATCGTTTCCGGCGGTGCCAGGAACCGGAGCAAGAAAGGGAAAGGGATCCCCGGGGAGGAGCGGACGCCAGTCCGGAGCCGTGAGACGGGGCACGTTCATGGCGCGGATGAAGCGCACGGCGGCGTGGCTGTCCAGAATATCAGCGCGGAAGGAAATCTGCCTGAAGGTTTCCGCGATCCCGCGTACGAGCGCCCAGTGCACGCTGCGCATGCGTTCGAGAACCACGCGTGAGCCCTGCGCCCCGGAAAGACGCGCGGGAGGGAAGGACTCTTTCCCGGCAAGACGCCTCGCGCGGCGCAGTTCCGCTCCTGTCATGACAGAGGGCTTTGTCCAGACGGCGAGGCAGATTTTCTCGACTGTGCAGTAGGAAGCCAGCGTTTCTCCCCACTCGTCAAGCACGCGGCCGAGGTTCAGGCCGAGGAGGCCCGCGGATTCACGCACGGGTTTCATGGCAGCTGAGATATGCTCCTCCGCTGCCCCGGGATCGCAGGAAAAAACCATCTGCACGGCATGGCAGCGCCTGGAGAGCGGGGTCTTCAGGACGCCGGTGAGGGCCGAGGCCGCCTTCTCGAACTCCTCTTCCCCAATGAGACGCAGGCTTCCGCCTATCCCGATGAGCGACACCATGGAACTGTCGTCAGCCACCAGAATGCCGTCCGTGTCGGCTGTAAGAAGGCGGCAGACCGAGCGCGGCGACGTGCCGGCGAAGTCAGCCGCGTCCTGACAGAGACTGTCGAGCGAGGCAAAAAAACTATCCCAGGACATGGTTCCTCCCTGATGATTTCCCGGAAAAGAGACCGGAGAAAAACGCGTCACGCACGCGTCCGGAAAGCCGCACACCCCGTGAGCCTCATGGCGTTCTTCCGGCGTTCTCCCTGTTGACGGTGACGACGGAGGACAGGGCCACGCCGGCCGGACAGTCCGCGGCGGGCATGCGCCTCACCTGGCAGACCACGGTCACGGCGTTGTTGGCGACGCGGCCGCGGGACGTCTCGTAGGTAACGAGAAGCGGCACTTCGAACTCCCAGATCAGGGCGCCGCGCACCACGCCCGAGCGGGTGAGCACGGGCGTCCCCTGGACAACGGAGTGCATGAGCGCCCTTCTCTGCCTGAGGAGGGGGAGAGGCCCTTCTCTGTCGAGGGACACGGCGAAACGCGTGAAAGCCTCGCCCGTAAAGTAGGGACGCAGGTCCGTGAGCTGGCTGCGCCAGTTCAGGTAGTCGAAATTGAAGGAGGCGCTGATGGCTCCGGCCACCCAGTTTTTGAGCGCCGCCTCGTTCATGACGGGTTTGTCAAGCGGCGTCATGGGCAGGAGCTTCATATCCTGGCTCATGCCGAAATAGACGGGCTCCGGCCTCGCGAGAATGGCGCAGAGACCGGTTATCAGTCCGGCGGCCGCGAAGCCGGCGAGAATGAGACAGAGCTTCTGGGCCGAGCGCAGGGCGCTCCGGTAACAGGAAAGGGAGACAAAGACCTCTTCCGCCCCGCAGGCCGGCACGCCAGGATTCTGTCCGGTTCCCTTTCCCGGAGCGGGGGGCTCACCCCGCCCCGGGAGCAGCCCGCGGAGTTTCCTGAGGACCGCGTTTTCCGGAAAGGCGGCCGTCCCATGCCCCGTGCCGGGACGGATTTCAGACGGCATGGCCGGATTCCCTTTTTTCAAGGAGCGCCTCCAGGATCAGACGGTCAAGTTTCAGGACAGCCGCGAGATCCCCGGAAAAGAGGAGCCGCCGCAGAGCCTCCGGGCCGCGGGACGGATCCTCCTCAACGGCCCTGAGAAAACCGCCGGGTGAGCCGGCGCTGAAGGACGGAGGAGGAAACGCAGCCGGATCAAAGCGCATGACCGGAGGAAGAAGACAGGCCTTGGCGCAGAGCTCTTCCAGCTCCGGAAAACCGGCCCCTGCGGTATTGATGCGCACCATGCCGGAGCTCCAGCCCTGCACTTCAAAGCCAAGGCTGTCGGCCTTCACGGCCGCGGGAAAAAGGAGAGCCTGATCCGCGGCGTAAAGGAAGGGAGCGCCCGCTGGCTTTGAGACGCGCCCGGGCTCCCGGACGCGTCCGGGATGCTTCGAGGCGGAACTGTGCCAGAGCGCATCCAGGATAACGGACATGGTCAGGGACAGTCCGGCCCAGGGCGGAAGCGAGGCGAGAAAGGACAGGATCCTTCCGGGACGGCGTCCGGCCGGACAGACGCGCGCCTCAAAGACGTCCACGTCAGCGTGACCGGCGAGGAGCGTGAGCTCGGGACCGGTCATCCACAGGCGCTGCATGGAAACGGCGTTCCAGCCGCTCCCAGATGTCCCGCCTGCGTTCAGGAGAAGGCGGACGGAGGCATCGGCCGCGCGGGCCTCGCAGCGGAAGAGCCCCGGCTTCACGCCTTTCTCCGTCACGGCATCGAGCCAGGCACGGACAGCGGCCCTGCCGGAGCCGCGCGGAGGCAGGGAATCACCGGGCACGGGCCTGAAATCGCCGTCCGGAAGGGGTGTTTCCAGAACGGCCTTCGCGTGCGCGAGGGGAAGCGCGGAGAAAGACTGCCAGACCGGGGAGGCGGACCTCGGGCCCGGCGTAAGGCATCTGTGGCTGTAGCTCAAAGCGTTGTCGAGCCTCTCCGCGTCCTCCTTCAGGACGCACGGATCCGGGGCAGGATCCATGAGGACACGCAGGCCGCCCTTGAGAAAACGCGCAGGCAGGAAATCCTGGCGTCCTGAAAGGGAACGGCAGGCGTTCATGACCCGGGAAAAGAGGACTGAGGCGACCCGGGCCTGCTCCCCCGCGTCATCATCGGGCACGCCGAGGCGGGCGAGGAGCTTCTGCATGGGCTGGCGCAGGTAGGCGCTGTTCAGGAAGCGGGAACTGGAGGATAGTCCCATTTCCGCGGCCTCGCTGAAACTGAGGCTCGTGTACCAGACTGGTCCCGGGGGAAGGCCTGCCGCGCCATCGTCCGGAAGGCGGCCGGGTTCCCCCTCCCCGAGACAATACCAGCCGCGGTCGAGCGATTCCGGTCTGTCAAAGACGATGGCGCCGAAATTTTCATTGCCGGGCATATCTGCCTCCGTATTGGGTCAGACAGTTCATCCAGTCCTCCTCCCAGCCGCGGGGGCCAAACCAGGCGCGGCAGTCCGCGTACACGCCGGCCTCCGTATCCGAGCTGATGCCGTAGAGCCAGCGCAGGCCGCCGAGGCTTCGCTGAAGACGGCCGGGATCATAGCCTGGCCTTTCCTGAAGACGCGCCAGCGCGGCGCCGAATGAGGCGGGATCGGTTTCGAGGAGGCGGACTGTGTCGCCGCCTTCCGGATCCATGAAACAGCCCGCGGGAAGCCGCTTCTGGGAAAGCCGCGCCAGAGCGGGGACACCACGCGCGCCATATGGCGGGCCCCTGCCGTGGCCCCGGGCAGATTTCCCCTGAGGCGGGCTATGGCCATGACGTGGACGAGCAGGTTGAGGGCGGCCTGGCTCACCCCGGGAAGCCAGATGAACTTCCCGGGGCGTCTGCGGACCGTGAGGCCCATATGGAAAATCCCGTGGCACAGCGGGCAGAGCGTGACGAGGTTCTCAGGCCGGTTGTCCGCGTGATCGCCATTCAGATGATGCACCTCAAAACCGCCCGAAGGGGCGCCTTCGCTGGGCCAGGACGGCAGTCCGCAGGCCTGGCAGACGAAATGATCCCTCTTCAGGCACCTGAGCCGGACACCGCGGAAATCCGCGTCCGCCACTCCGGCGTGCGGATCATCCCTGCGGTACGTGCCCGCCTTAACCTGGAAAGTAAGGGGAACGGCCACAGGACTACAGGCCGATGGCGTTGAGCTCGGGATCGCCGACCGAGAGGGACCCCGAGGTCATCTGGGCGATGGTGGCCGCGGCGAGGAGACAGGCGCCGATGACAATGGCCATGAGCGCGCCGCCCTTGGGACGGCCGGGCTGCTGGGAGAGGCTGTAGAGCTGCCACAGCCCGAGACCGACCAGGAAGAAGCCGGCGAGCGCGAAGCCCGCCTTGAGGGCCGGCCCGAACTTGGCGATTTCACCGCGCACGCTGTCTGACATGTCGCCGAGGCTTCCCGCGGCGCGGGCCGTGGCGCAGGGCATGAGGAGGACAGGCGCAGCGAGGGTATGGAAAAGATGTCGGAAGAAGCGCATGAAAAATCTCCTTTTGCCCGTTCAGCTGCCGAGAAGGCGGGTGACAACGTCCCTGAGGACGCCGCCCGCCGAAGCGCCGAGCACGAGCATAAACTGACGGATATTGACGCAGAGCGTGCCGCCCGCGATGTGGGTGACGGCTCGCCAGAAGCAGTCCCCGCCCTCGGCGGAGCGCTTCAGGAGCACGAGGCCCTTCGCGATCTGGTAAAAGCCGACAAGCATGACGATGACGAGGGCAAGCCGCACCATGTCCGCGTACGGCCCGGGTCCGGTTTCCACGGTGGCGAGGCCTTCGGGAGCCGAGGCATTGAAGAGGCTTTCCGTCAGCATGTCGGTGACGGCGCGGAAACTCAGGAGGAGGGAGCCCGCGGCGATTCCCGCTGCGGGCCCCGCGGCGGAACGCCCCTCCCTTCCGGCGGAGCGGAGCCGCAGAAGCGAGGCGCAGAGCATGCCGAAACCGGTGAGCGCGGCGCAGGCGGTGATGAGATCGTAGAAGGAAGCGAGTTCGCCGGCGAGCCTCGCGCAGACAGCCATGAGATCATCTGTCACGGGGAAGCCCGGCTATTCGCCGTAGCGGATGACGCCGCGGTCCGTGCTGACATTGCCCGTGGCGAGATCCACGTCCCGGATCCTGAGCCTGCCGGCCCTGTCGCCCCTGGCCACGGTCCAGATTTTACCGCCGGGATCCTGCACGATGGCCCGCGTGGCGGAAAGTCCGAGAACGGACCAGCCCTCGAGACCGCCGGACGGCGGAGAGGAAGGCTCTCCGGCTTCAGCCTTTCTGGGAGCGGAGCGGCCGGAGGAGGACGCGTCAGCGCGGCGCGCGCTTTTCTCCGCAGCGGCCTGCAGATCGCGCGCCGCCCGGCGCAGGGCACGGATGTCCTCCTCTCCCGCGGCCTGGCGGGCGGCAAAGCTCTCGCCGAGTTTTTTCAGATCCTCCCTGAGGGCCGCGAAGCCGTTTCTGAGATCTTCAGCCGTGGCAGGGCGGCCGGCTTCAGCCATGAGCGGCTCCCCGTCCGCCGCGGAGGGGACATCCGTCACGGCCGGACGGACCGGGGCTGCGGGACCGGCAGCGGACGCTGACGGCGCTGTGCCGCTTTCAGACGCGGGAGAAAGAAGCGCCTCCTGCGCCGCGGCCTCGTCCCTGTCAGCTGCTCGAGAAGAAGACAGCGGCCCTCCGCTGCCATCTTCCGCCTGAGGCAGAGCGCGCAGGGCGCCGGCCTGTCTGCGGACGAGCTCGGCCTCGGCCGCCGTGGTGGGAAGCCCGGCCCCGCCGTCCCCGCTTCCCGATCCCGAGGCGTACCAGACGGCAGCTCCGGAAACGAGGAGGGCGAAAGCGGTGAGACAGACCCGGCGGCGGACGGCGGATCTTCCGGAGCCCCTGCCCCGGCTTTCCTCTTCCTGGTTTTCAGCGTCTCCATCATCGTCTTCTTCCTCCTCAGGCGCGGGCTCCGCCTCTTCTTCACGGACGGACGCTGCCCCCTCAGGGAACGCGCCGTCTTCCGGGCCGCTTTTATTAATATTGTTATAATAATGAACGTTTTCTTTTTCGGGATATGGCACATCCTGCCGGCTCCCGAGAAGACGTCCGAGGGCCGCCACGGCGGCTGAGCCCTCATTCTCCTCTTCCGCGATACCCTGATCCGCCTCGCCGGGATCCCCTTCAAGCGCGAGATCAGGAGCGGGATCGGAATCCGGGGAAGCAGCGGCTCCTGCCGGTTCCGCATCCCTGACGCCTGCGAAGACGTCAGGCTCTTCCGCCGCGTCCGTGGCAGGCGCGTCCGGATCCCCTCCGGATCCGGCCACCTCCTGCTTTACCGGGGTGCCTTTATTTCCGTAACCCTCTTCCGGTCCGCCGAAGAGATACAGCGCCGCCGCCTCCTCAGCGGAAACCGCAGGCTCCCCGGCCGGGGAGCCCGGAGCCGCTCCGGCTGCCCGCGGCGCAGGAGGCGTTTCCTTCAGGGGCACGGTTTCCCTGAGCCAGGTGAAGCCGCCGTCCAGGAGGCTGTCTTCCCCGGAAACGGCACGCTCATCCTCCCTGTTTTCTGCCATACAGTTCCCTCACTCTCCCGCGCGCCGGGCGCGGGGATAGGTGTTTTCGCTGCCACGATCCGGAACGGCCGGGGCGGCAGCCCTCCCCTGTTCACGCTGACGCGCGTAGGCCTGTTCCCGTTCTATTTCCGCCTCAGCCCCGCTCCGTCCCGTCCCTGTGCCGGATCGTTCCCGGACCTCAAGGAGCAGCAGCCCCATTTCGGTGCCCGATTTGAGGATGACAGTGGGCGGCATCCCGAAATTCTGCTCCAGAAGGCCCGCTGCGCGTCTGCCCACGCGGGCGCCGCCGAGCCACAGCTGATCCCCGAGGTCGTAGCGCGGGTAGCGCTCCGAGCTCCCGTAAATGGTGCTCGTCGAAGAGACGCCGGAGCGGGCCACCGCGTCTCCGAAGCCCTCCAGGAAGGACGCGGCCACAAGGCCGCCCCAGCGGGCCAGAAAATGCCTGTCGACGCTGCCCGAAACCGCGGTTCTGTCTGTGGCGGGATCGATGGCGTACGCCTGCACGGCATAGCGGCTGCCGTCACGCAGGACAAAGGAGCTGAAGCGCAGCACGAGGTGCTCGCCGAGCCTCTGGAAGGAACCAATGGCCCTGGCTCCTCTGAAAGGGCCCATGATGACCTCCACCATGGCCGGCCCCGGCGCGTCGGAATCGAGCGTCACCCTGTTCACGGCGTAGAGAATGTCCCCGGGCAGGACGCCGGGCACGCCCGCAGGGGGAGATGCCGGCGTCACGGCATTCCGGGAAGTGTCAGTCTGGGGAGAGGGACGGTTCAGCACCATGGCCGCCGGCTGGCCGAGATCGCTCCTGAGGCCGGCGAGATACGAAATCACGGTCTGATCGCCCCTTTCCCGGCGCTCCGCCGGACGCGTCCGCACGCGGGGCTGCGGCGAGACGGGCGTGAAGACGGGCACGTCCTCCCGTTTCGCCGCGGGAGGCGCGGGGGCGGGAGCCGGCGGCTCCCGGGTCACGCGCGGCGCCTCAAAGGGCTCGGCAGGCACGGGCTTTCCGACGCCGGAAGCCGGCGCCACGAAAGTGCCGCCCTTCTCTATGGCCTCGCTGCCCCTGCGCGCCGAATAGTCGTCAAGGCGGCGCTTGTACTCGGGACTCGTCTCCGCGGACACGCCCTTCAGATCGCTTTCGCCCGGAGACAGCCCCGAGACCTTCATTCTGCCGGCCTCACTGCCTGACAGGGCACAGCGCCCGGCGAAAATCAGGGAAAGGACAAGGGCTGTGAAGAGCCCGGCCCGTATGAGTCCTCCGGAAAGGCGGCGGCCACGCGCAGGAGCCGCCTCTACCGTTTCCTCAGGTGAAGGAAGGGTCAGATCCGGAAAATTCCTAGCGTCACGCCCTGTGTCACTCATGCCGCCTCCCCGCTTCCCCGGACGCGAGTCCGGTCATGAGTTTCACGCGCTCTCCGCCCACGCTGAGCACCACGAAGGGCGCCCGCGGAAGGGCGTAGACGGTGAGGCCTCCGCAGCCGGCCCGGGAGAGCCAGGCCGGCCAGACCGCGTGATGGCCTGTCCTCAGATAGATCCTGTCCCTGTAGAGCCACGCCCTCGTGCCCGGATATTCAGGCTCGAGACGGACGGGCCTCGCGCCGTCCGGCGGCACGCCGTGCACGAATTCCAGAAGATCGGCGGACACGGCCTCAGGGGCCGGCGGGGCCAGCACCGCCGGCTTCGCGTTGGGGCCGCCCCGGTCGAGGCGGAAGACCACAAGCGCGTCGCCCACGCGTCCGCGCCTCGCCTGCGATTCCGTGATGAGGTGCAGGACGACCGGATACGGCGCGTCCTCCAGGGTAACCATGAGGTTTGACGAGGCGTGGTTCGTCAGAGGCACAAGGCTCACCACGTTGGAGGCCACGTTCGCCCGGGCCGTGCCTGTCCGGTTTCTGGCGCCAGACTGCGCTTCCCCGTCCTCCGCCTCCACCTTCGGCTGCGTGGCCTGAAAGGCCCGGGCGTTGCCGAGAACGATGGAGAGCACGGGCCAGGGCTCGCCGGTGGCGTCCTGAAACATGACTGTTGAGGAATAACCGGCCGTGAGCCGGATGACCTGGGGGACGGCGCCGGGCACGGCGCTTATCTGCCGCGTCCCTGTGCGCATGCGCGCGGGCCCGGGAGCGGCGGCGCCCTCCACCCTGTCGCGCTTCTCGATATAGGTCCGTATCTCGCCGGGATCCACGGGAAGGAGCTTTTCCACGGATTCCTCGAAGATACGGGAGCGTTCCTCGCCCCCGTCCTCTTCGGACGCCTTCCCGTCTCCTGCGGCGTCAGCCGCGAGAACAGAGGCAGCGGGAAAAACCGCGAGAGCGAGGCAGAGCGGAAGCCAGCATTGCATTTCGGTCGTCTCTCCTTGGGGAAAACAGGCTCACGCCCTTTCTGCCGTACGTACGGCAGGAGCGCGGAAAGGCCCTGACTCTTCCGGGCCGCGCAGCGGGGCACTTCCCGGCGCGCGTCGGAAAATATAATAACTGTATTGACATGTCAATCGTTTTTCTTTAATTTCCGCCCCACGCCCGGCGGAAGTATCGGGCGCCGGGAAGTTGTTCCGTATTGAAGGATATAAAAAAACTTTCGTCGCTCCATATAAAGGAGGGAGTTTTATGAATCCGGCAGTGCTTTTTCTCTTCCTTCTCTCAGCGCCCGTGGCGGGGTGCGCCCTGCGCTCCGGCGCGCAGGCCGGCGAGGAGCCGCGCTCGCGCGTGGACATGGCGCTCGCTGACGCGTCGGACTCCATCACCAGGGATCTCGCCATCCTGACAGGGGGAAACCGCGTGACAGCCCCGGCCGCGCCGGGAGGATCCCTCGCCGCGCCCGTGAGCCTCGTCTTTGACGGCCCCCTCGAGGAAAGTCTTGAGCGCGTGTGCGCCCTCACGGGCTTCCGGCTTGAGGCGAAGGGGGTGAAGTCCGACATTCCCACCATGGTGCACGTGCGGATGACGGCCAGGCCGGCCATCGCCGTGATCCGCGAAATCGGCCTGCAGGCCGGCCCGAAGGAAAAAATCACGGTGGACGAGGCCGGCCGCCGCATCGGGCTGGAGCGGGCCGGGGCATGAGAAAACTTCCCGGATTTCTCCTTTTTTCTGCTCTCATCCCTGCCCTTGCGGGCACGGCTTCCGCTTTCGATGACGGCAGGCACCTTGCCGCGGATCAGCCGGCCTGGGGCGGCCGGATCATGACTGCCCCGCGCCCGGGGGATCTCAGGCCTACCGTCACGTCCGGTGACGGGAGCGGGGATGCGGCCCGCGAAAAGCTCCTCCGCATGGAAAGATCCGGAGGGCGGGAAACGGCCGCTTCCCCGGAGAAAAGCAGCCTCCGTGAAAGGGCGCTCGGCGAGGCTGCGTCCACCCTGGCCTTTCAGCAGGGGCTCGCCTGGCGCTACGCGAAGCTTATGGACGCCTGCGGGAAAAGGGAGCACATTTTCGATCGCGTTTTCAATTTCGGGCCCCTCCTCATGGACGGCAGGGTTCTGCCTCCTGTCATACGCTGGGCCGGCAGGGGGGTCAGTCTCGGCGGGAACGGCGAGGCCAGAAGCGTAGAGGCCAGCTACCGCATCGTGCGCCCGGCCGCCATCGTGACGAGGGCCCCCACCTGGCGGGACTATCTCATGACAGGCGTCCCGGAAACGGAAAACCGGCCGGCCATTCTGCCGGCCACACAGGCCGAGAAAAAAGCCTGGAAGCGCGGCGTCACGGAGGGCTGGGCAGCCGGCGCCGCGGCCGCGGACGAACTTTTTTCCGTGAACATGAACCGGCTTGTCGCCGACTACCGCGGCATCCTGCGCTTCAGGATGCTGGCGCGCAGGGGCATGGTCAGCCTGCCCGTGCTGGCCGAGGGACGCCTTGCCGTGCGCGTGGAAAAGCGGACCCTGGACGTGGGGGAAACCACGTTCCGCATCAGCGTGCCTGCCGAATTCCGGGATATGGAAAACTGGTCAGCCGGCACGGACGGGAGGGAGGAATGACAGAACTCTTTCCCGAGCCCCTGCGCCACGAGCTCACCCGCTCCCAGATGGACCGCATCCTGCTCTGGTGTGTGGAAAAACGCGCCTCGGACATTGTTTTCTGTCCCGGAGATCCCGTGTGGATGGAGCAGGACGGCGTATGGCGCAGGGTGACGGACGCGGGGCTCACGCCTTCGGAGACGGAGCGCATCGTCAACGAGACGACCATGCAGGCCTCGCGCGCAGGATACGTGCGCTCCGGCAGGAGCACGGACTACGCCTACCAGACCCGCGTGCCGGAAAGCCGGGGCGTCTGGCAGCGCTTCCGCGTCAACGCGACCAGCACGAGCAAGGGCATCTACATTGTCATGCGCGCCCTGCCCCGCGCCATCCCCACACTCGGCGACATGGAAGGCATCAGTGACAGTCTGCGCCGCGCCCTCTACCCCGCCTCCGGTCTCGTCTGCGTCTCGGGCGTCATGGGCTCCGGCAAATCCACCCTCCTCGCCGCCGTCATCCGCACGGGCCTCTCCGGGGCAGCAGCGGGGCGCCAGGTCCTCACGCTCGAGGATCCCATCGAGTTCGACTTCACGGGCGTGGGCGCCAGCCAGCGTGAGGCGCCCATAGCCCAGTCCCAGATCCACACGGACGTGCCGGACTGGCCGTCAGGCGTGCGCTCCATGACCCGCCGCAAGGGGGGAAATCGTCATGGTGGGCGAGTGCCGCGACCGGGAAACCCTGAGCGCCCTCCTCTCCTGCGCCGAGCAGGGCGTGACCGTCTACACCACCGTGCACGCCCAGGACGTGCCCCAGACCGTGACGCGCATGGTCGACGCCTTTCCATGGGAGGAACGCGCCCAGGCCGCCTCCGTGCTCAGGGCAAATCTGCGGCTCATCGTGCACCAGCGCCTCGTGCCCCGCGTGAGGACGGAAGAGGACGTCCGTGCCGGCGTGCCCGGCCGCGTCGCCCTGCGCGAGTACCTCGCCTTCGGGGAGGACGAGAGGCAGTACCTCTATACCGTTCCCCTTCAGGATCTCATCCCGGCCGTGCGCCGCCTCGTGACCGGACGCGGGCACTCTCTCCTCGCTGACGCCCGCGAAAAATACAGGGAAGGCAGCATAAGCAGGCCCGTCCTTGCCGCCATTGAGCAGGAACAGGCCCGGTCAGGTGACGGCGTATAAAAATAAAAAACGTTTATCTCTTTAAAAACCATAAGGAGACACCTTGTATAGCACCAGTGTCATGTGGCGCGACACGGCGCGGCCCGTGCGCATCGGCTTTCTGGACGCGCGGGCCGCGGCAGGGGCCTTTGTCTGGCTCCTGCACATGTCGTGGCCCACGTTCTGGCTGTCGCTCTTCCTCGCGGCCGGTTTTGTGGCGCTCGGCCACTTCGGGATAACGCCCCCGGCCTTTCTGCGCTCCCTCCGGTTCGCTCTTGCCGGAAGTGAGCGCCCCTGTTTTTCGCTTTACCAGGAAAGGAGGAGACAGAGATGACCGCCTACCCGGCCGGCCGCACCCGCCGCCCGTTCTTTTTCTGCCGCCGCGCTCCCGCCGTGGCCGTTCTTCTCACGCTGGCCCTGCCGGCCCAGGGGCACGCCGCCTATGAGGAAAAGCCCGTGAGCGGCGTTGTCCGCGGAAGCCTGCCGGACGCCATGCCTGCACCGGGCCGCGCGGGGTTTCCCTTCAGCGGAGCCGCCTTCGCGGATCCCGTGGGGTCCCGCGGCGCCGACGTTCCCTTCCGCTTCGCCGTGCGCCTCATCGTTCCGGAAAAATGGAAGCTGACCCTGACCGGACGCTTCCGCAACGCCCGCCGCGTTTCCTGGAAGGCGGACGAGTCCTGGGGATCCGTCCTCGACAGGGCCTGCCGCATAGCCGGCGCCGCGGCGCGCGCCGATCCCGTAACGAAGAGCGTCGCCGTCACGGGGCTCTCCGGAAGCTGCCTGTCCCCGGATCCCGCCCTGAAGCCGCTCCGGCCTGGTCTCGCCGCCGTCACGCGGCCTCTCACTGTCACAGCCTGCGCGGCTCTTCTCGGCATGGATCCTGCCGCCTTCCTGAAGCTGAACGGTCTCTCAGAGGACACAGTCCTGAGACCCGGATGGGCCGTCCGCACGGGAGGGGCCGGACCGTCCCTGACGCCTCAGGCGCATGGGGCCGTCATGCCGGAAGCGGAACCCGTTTCCCGGGCTGCGGAGGAAACGGGGCTGCCTGCTGACAGCCCCGGCGCCGGGGAAGCGTCCCCCGCCGCGGATACCGCAGGAAATGGAGATCCCTCCCCTGAAGAAGAGGCGCCGGAATTCCGCGTCGTGCCCGGCGCCCTGGCGCCGCAGCTCGCTGACTGGTGCCAGGACGCCGGCTGGCAGATGGTCTGGAGGGCCGGCAGGGACGTGGCCATCGTGAGCAGCGTCTCCTACAAAGGCCCCTTCGCCTCAGCCCTGGAGGCCGTGTTCCGCGATCTCAGGGCCGTGGGTCAGCCCTTCCGGGTCACCGTTTTCGAGGGCAACCGCGTCGTGGACGTGGCGGAGGAATAGATGACGCATCGCGCACATGCCGTCCTCGCCGCGGCTGCCGCGGCTTCCCTGCTCCTGCCTGCGTGTTCCGGCCGCGTGCCGCACGACGAGGAGGTCATACGGGACAGGGCCGCGGATTTTGACAGGCTGACCTCCTCCCGGGACTTCAGCGTGAGAAAGTCGCCCTTTCTCGGCACGCGTTCCCTCCCTCTCTCGGACGAGAACGCCCCGGCGCTCATGCAGCAGGTGACCATGAAGAGCCGCGGCTCCTTTTCTGACATCGTCGAGGTCCTGCGGCGCATCGCGCCCGTAACCGTCACCGTGGCCGCGGATCCGGACGACGCCGCTGCGGAGAAGCCCGGGAACCCTGCTCCGGCTGGCCGGGATGAACCCTCGCTCGACGACCTGCTCACGGGCGGGGATATCCTCCCTGCCGGGACATCGGCCTTCAGCATCAGCTACGACGGCCCCCTGCGCGGCCTCCTCGATCAGATAGCGGCCCAGACGGGCTGGGGCTGGGACTTTGACAGGGCGGCCAACACGGTGACGCTCGCCCGCATGATGGCGCGCACCTTCACCATCAGCGCAACGCCGGGAGCCGTTGCCGTGGACACGCGCATCACCAACTCCACGAAGCAGGCGGAAGCCGCCAGCGTGTCCCTCTCGGGCCAGGTCGGCAGCACGGTCTCTTCCCGCGCCGCCGATTCCCAGACGGCCCAGACCTCCACAAACCGCCTTTCCTACGACACCTGGAAGGAGATACTCGAGAACGTGCGCATCCTTCTCTCGCCAAAGGGCCGCGCCACAGGCTCCCTCTCGGCCGGCACTGTCACCGTGCACGACCGGCCCGAAAACATCCGCAAGGTGTCCCGCTACATCGCCGGCGTGAACGAGAGCTACTCGCGCCAGGTGGCTCTCAGGGTCAATGTCTATTCCCTCGAGACGAACAGGAACTCCCAGGCGGGCATCGACGTACAGACACTCTTCAGCAGGGCTTCCGGCGCAGACGTGAGCGTTGTGGCGGGAGCGCTCTCCCTGGCAGCGGGGTCCGCGGACACCACCTCCGCGGCCATAGTAAAGGGCGATCTCAAGGGCTCTTCCGGAGTCCTGAAAGCGCTCGGCGCCTGGGGAAAGGCCACCCAGATCACGAGCGGCGGCCTCGTGGTGCGCAACAATGTGCCGGCTCCCCTCCAGGCCATACGAAAAGTGGGTTATCTCGCCGGGATCTCTTCCCAGACCACGGACTACGGGCAGACCACCACGCTGACGCCCGGCGAGGTGAGCACGGGATTCTCCATGACCATCCTGCCCCATATCCTGGACGGCCGCCGCGTGGCCCTCTCCTGCTCGGTCACCCTCTCCTCCCTCGAATCCCTGCGCGAGTACACGGCCGGCACAGCGAAGGTCCAGCTCCCCCAGACAGCGAGCCGGGCCTTCAGCCAGTCGGCCACGCTCCATATGGGACAGACTCTCGTTCTGGCAGGCTACCAGCAGACCGGGCAGGACAGCGCCAGTTCAGCGGGTCTCTTCCGCTTCTCCCGCACAGGCGACGAATCCCGCACCCTGCTCATTATCACCATAGGAGTGGAAAACGCGGCCCCCGAACTCGCAGGAGGACAGCCGTGAACGCTCTTCCCATCCCTGAAAAATCCCCGCGCCCTGTGCCGCGCGTGACGCCATGACGGGGAAAATCCTTTTCCTGGGCGGACGCCCCTGGCGCGCGGGCCTTGACTGGACCGCGCCGGGACCCGCTCTTTCCGTTTCAGAAATCCGCAGGGAAGCCGCTCTCCGCGGCGCGGACCTCGTTGTCCTGCGGGGCCCCCGCGGATCCCGCCAGACGGGCTGCGCCGAGGCCGGCGGCGGACGGGCCCCTTCCCTCGCGGCCGCGCTCTGCCGCGCCCTTTCCGGGGAGAAGGGCGTTCTCCTCTCCCTCCGCCTGAAGGACGCCGGGGGCGCCTCCTTCTGGTGGGTGCTCGGCATACTCGGCGGCGCCGTGGCGCCGGGATACGGCGACCAGGTTCACGCCACGGAGGAGGACGCAGGACAGGCGGCTGTACGGCTTGCCCGGCTCGCGGGCGGCAGGGAAGCCTTTTCCCTGCGCGCAGCCTCCGCCGATCCCGGCGAGTCAGCGAAGATCCTCACGCGCCTTCTCGCGCGGGGCGGCGTGCCCGGACGCGCTGCCCGGTTCGCCTGGCGCTGCCGGCCCGTGCGCTCGCTGCGCTCCCCTCTCCGTATCTTCCTTGAATCCGTCCTCTTCTGCGCGGCCTGCGGCTTCTTCCTGCCGCCGGCCATATCCTCTCTCTCGGAAAGGGTGGACGCGCTCACGGGCAGGGGGAAACCCGGCGCCCTGGCCCTCCGGGCCGGGGAACACCCTGAGAAAGTCTTTCCTCCGGCGTGGTCCTCTCTTCCGGAAACGGCGGCCGCGGGGCGCTCCTGTCTCGCCGGCATCTACAGGGCGCCGCGTGAACTCTCGGGCTGGGTTTTCCGCAGGGGCGCGTGCCGCGCGCGGTCCGGAAACGGCGGGGACCCCGGAGTGACCCTGCTCCTCACCTACGCCCGCACCGCGGCCTCAAGCTATACGGGCCTCCCAAAAGACGCGGCTTTCCAGGATTCGCGGCCCTCGGAAATGACGCGCAGGGTGCCTCTCCCCGCGGCACCGGGTCCGGGTCCTGACGCCTGGAAAACCTTTCTCACGAAAAAGGACGCGTCCGCCCGCTTCCTTGATCTTCTGCAGCGCGCGAAAGCCCGCGGCGGCGTGCGTTTCAGGGACCCCGCGAAACTGACGGACGGAAACGGCACGTCCATAGCCTGCCCGTGGGCGGCGGGCGCCTGGAACATAACCGGCCTTCAGGGAGACAGCCTCAGGGACGTCTTTGCCGCGCTTCACGGTCTGCCCGGCTTTTTCCTGACCGAACTCACCGTACAGGGCGGCAGCTGGACCGCCAGAGGAGATGCCTATGCCCGATGAAACCAGGGAAACCGCTTTCCCGGACGACAGCAGAAACGCCATGGAGGAAAGTCCCGGAAACACCGCGGACGATCTGTCCCGTCTTTTCGCGGACACGCCGGGGAAAGGGGAAAATCCCGTCCCCGCTTCCCCCCGGCGCCGGCCGGGCCGGCGCGTCCTGATTGTGGCGGCCTGTCTCGCCGTCCCGCTCACCGCCTGCGGAGCCGCCTTCTTCCTGCAGGGAGACCCGGACCCGGGGTACGGAGTCTCGCCGGGTCCCGCTCCCGCGCCGCGCGTTCACAGGAAGCCGGAATCTCCCGCAGCGAAGGAAAGAGCAGGCAGTCCCACTCCTGAGACAGGAAAGTCAGCCGCGGAACCGGGTTCTCTCGGGGAGAACGCGAGGCTCATGAACGAGCTCGAGGCGATGCGGCTCAGGACGCGCATCGCCCGGGAAGAAGCCGATTACCTCAAAGCGAAGCAGGCCGCCGACGCGGTGCGAAACGGAAGCGGCACAAAGCCCGCGGAAAGCCGTCCCGCCGCTCCGGCCCCAGCCAGACAGGACGGAAAAGCCTCCCGTCCCGCTGGAAAGGACGCCATCATTTCCGTACAGGGCGCCGGGAACAGCCTGTGGGCTCTCGCGCGCACCGCGGAAGGACGCGTTGTCTCCCTCAGGCCGGGCAGTCCCTTCGCCTGCGGCAGGGTAAGCGCCGTGACCCGCCAGGGCGTGCGCGTGCGCTGTCAGAACTCCACGCTTTTCATTTCATTCTAGGGGAGAGAAACATGCCGGATACCGGAAACAGTCAGACCCTGCGCCTGCGTCTCGCGGAACTGATGGCCGGACTCGACGGCGCGGTCCGGGAAAAAATCCGCCTTTCGCCTGACAGGAGCGTCCTGGACTATTCCCGGGAAATCGCAGGGAACCTGCCCTTCATGGCGCTCGCCGCCTTTCTGCAGGAGAACTGCGGGACACGCGCCGTGCCGCATCCGGCGGCCGAGTTCGCCCTGCGCTTCGCCGGGCGCGGCGGGGAGACGGAGACAGGCCGCACGGAGGTGCAGAGAAGGCTCGTGAGCCTCCTCGCGGAAGCCGGGGAAAGCGGAGCCTCGGACGTGCATATCGCGGACATGGGAGCCTACGGTCTCGTGCGCTTCCGCGTACGCGGCGAGATGCGCCCGGCTGCCGAAATTTCCGGCACCCTCGCGAGGCGCTTAATTGCCGTGGCCTTCAACGGCCTCGGCCAGCAGAACGGCACGCCGGGCTTTTCACAGGCCTCCCGCCAGGACGCGCGCATCGTGAGCCGCTCCGTCCTGCCTCCGGGCGTCCATTCCGTGCGCCTGCACGCGGAGCCGATCCAGTCCGACACCGCGTCCAGGGGAACCTTCCTCGCCATGCGCCTCCTCACCGGAGCGGACGGCGTCACGGGAAGCCTCGGAGAACGCCTTGCCGCGCTCGGCTACTCTGAGGACCAGTGCCGCCTCATGGCCTCCCTCGCCGGATCACGCGGCCTCACCCTCCTTGCCGGCCCTACGGGACACGGCAAATCCACAACCCTGCGCCACGTCATGGAGTCCATGGTCATCTCCCGTCCCGACCAGAGCTACCTCTCGGTCGAGGATCCCCCCGAATACCCCATGGCCGGCGTCAGGCAGATTCAGGTGCCCACGTCCGGGGGAGACAGGGCATCAGCCTACGCCGACGCCATAGCCGGCGCCATGCGCTGCGACCCCGATGTCATCATGATTGGCGAGATCCGCTGGCCCGCGGCCGCAGCCGCTGCGCTCGACGCCGCGCTGACCGGCCACGCCGTGTGGACCACAGTGCACGCGGCCGACGCCTTCGCCATAGCCCGCCGCCTCACGGGCATGCTCACGTCAGCCGGCGTTCCCGATCCCAGGGAAACCCTCTTCGGGCAGGGCGTCTGCGCGGGACTCATCTGCCAGCGCCTCATGTCCCTGAACTGCCCCCGCTGCAGCCTGCCGCTCTCCTCCCTTACAGGGGAAGCCCGGCGCAGCCTCCTTCCAGAAGAACTTGAAGAATTTCTCGCCGGCGCCATCGGCCCCTCCGCCATGGGCGGCGTGCGCCTGCGCAATCCTGACGGCTGCCCAGCCTGCGGTGGGCAGGGCATTCTCTCCCGCGCTGCCGCGGCCGAGATTGTCGACTGCCGCGGCGCGGTGGGCAGGCTCCTCGCCAGGGGGGAGGACGGGGCAGCCAGGGAGCTCTGGAAACGGAACGGCGGCGTCACCATAGCCGGCCGCTGCCTCGGACTCATCGCGAAAGGGCTTCTCGATCCCGTCACCTGCGGACACAGGCTGGGCGGCCTGTCCGATCCGGACAGCGTCTGACAGCCGCGGACAGGTCATCTAACATCCTGATTTTACTAAATAAATATCATATAATTAAAGTAATGCTTTATAATTCGGCTGTCCCTGTGACGGCCGCCCGTCCCGGACGTGCGGCGCCTGTTTTCAAGGAGCGCCTGAAGAACTCTGCCCGCATGGAGGAACCATGTCCCTTATTTCCGAATACGCCCTGCGCCGGGCTTTCCGCCCGTCCGTGCGGGCAAAACTGTGGAGGCGTCTCGCTGCCAGGGCGGCGCTCGGGCTTCCCGTGTGGGACGCCATCGAGGACGCGCGCGGACGGGCCGAAGGGAAGAATCCCGGCTTCGCCAGGGCCTGCAACAGGCTTCTCCTGGCCCGCGACTCCGGACTCGGCCTCGCCGACGGGCTTGGCGGACTCGGCGCCCCGGGCGAAGGACTCCTCCTTTCCGCCGGCGAGAGCTCAGGCCGCACGGCCGAGGGACTTTCCCTCGCGGCGGAGCTTCTCGAGACACGGGGGCGCGTGGCGAAGGAGGTGAAATCGGGGCTCGCCTACCCCGTATTCCTGGTTCTGCTTTCCGTCATCGTGCTTGTCCTGACCTCGGGGCTCATTGTCCCCCAGCTGGCCGCGGTGCTGGATCCGGAGTCGTGGACCGGCGCCGCGGCGTGGCTCTACGCTCTCTCCGGATTTCTGAACTCGTCACGCGGCTTTTTCCTGGGACTCGTCCTCATTCTGCTCATTATCCTCACCGTGACAAGCCTCGGCACCTGGACCGGGCCTCTCAGACAGCGCCTCGATGCCTTCGGTCCGTGGAAGCTGCACGCCCTCTCCGAGGGATCGGCCTTCCTTTTCACGCTGGCCACGCTGTCCAGGGCCGGCGTGCAGACGCGAGTGGTGCTTGAGACCTGCCTCGCCTCCCCCTCCTCCTCTCCCTGGCTCAGGGAACGCCTCAGGGGCGTTCTGCGCGTCTACGGAAACGGCACGAATCTGGGGGACGCCCTGGCCGGCGCCGGGCCGTCCTTCCTGCCTGAGGAGGCCATCGAGGATCTGCGCGCCCTGGACGGACTGGACGGCTGCGGGGAGCGCCTTCTTGAGACAGCGCGCGCGGAAATCCGGGAAGGCACGGAACGCGTTCACGACTCCATGCGGGCGCTCGGCACGTTCCTGCTCCTTCTCGTTTTCGGCCTCGTCCTGATCATTCTGGCCGGCGTCTTCTCCTTCCAGCAGCAGTTCGCGTCCGCGATGTAGCCGTCTATCTGCGGCCTTTCAGAAGGAAGAACGTCCAGGGGATCAGCGCGAAGCAGAGGACGAAGGGGAGAAGAAGCGCGGTGGCAAGCCCCACGAGCTTGGCGATGCCGCCGAGAAGCGGCGGGAAAAGGAGAAGCGAGCTGTAGGCCAGAACGGAGACGGCAGAGCTCGCCCGCTCGAGGCTCACGCCGGGACACCTGCCCGCCTGACTGAAGAAGATGGGCCCCACGGGCGAGATACCGGCGCCGAGAATGGCGTAACCGGCCAGGCAGATCAGGGGATTTCCCGCGAAAAGCGCCACGGCGAGCCCGCAGAAGGCAATGGCCGAGCCCGCCACGGACAGGGTCCGGTCCCCGAAACGCGCGCGCATCCTGTCCCCGAAGAGCCGGCACACGGCCGCTGCGGAGCCGTAGGCGCCGTACGCCAGGGCCGCTGTCTTCTCGTCCGCCCCCTTGACGCTGAAGAGGTAGAGGCTGCCCCAGTCACCTGACGACCCCTCCACGGCCTCAATGAGAAGATACCCGAGGCCGCATCCTATGACGAAAAGAGGTATGCGGCCGCTCTCCTTCGTACCGCCTCTGCCGGCCTGAGGCTCATCTTCGTGCTGCAGGGAACGGCAGGCGGGCAGAAACAGGAGGAAAAAGAGGGCGGCGAAGAACGCCACGTTCGGAAGCGGAGAAAGGGACAGGGAAGAGAACACGCTGCCCGACGCGGATCCGAGGAAGATGCCGAAGCCGTAGAAGGCGTGCAGAAAGGACATGCTCGGACGGCTGAAGTGCTTTTCTATGAGCATGCCCTGTGTATTCACGCACGCGTCCAGCATGCCCATGAAAAAACCGAATATCCCGACGCCGATGGCCAGCTGCCACACATTCACCGCGAACATGGCCACGAGAAGGGAGACGACCATGAGCGCGGCGCTCCAGCGGCAGAGCCGTCCTGACCCGAAACAGCGCAGGGCACGGGCACTTCCAAGAAGCGCCGCGAACCCGCACAGGCCCATGGACAGGATGATCAGACCGACCTCCGCCTCATCCGCGCCCACCTGGGACTTGAGGGCCGGCATACGCGAGAGAAGGATGGCGTAGAAAATCGTTGAAGCGGCGAAAAAGAAGGAAACGGCCAGACGGGCCTTTGTGTATTCGGAAATTTTCATGATGGATACGGGCTGGATGTTGTGGAATAGAAGACTATAGCCCGGCCGGCACCAGCGGGCAATGCCGGTAGCCCATAACAGGTTCGTCAGCCCCCCGGATACGGAGCTCTTCTGACTCGGGCTTCCTCCCTGAAGAGACAGCAGGAGGAAGGAGCCTCACACTTCCCATCCTTCAGAAACCGGCCCGGCTGCCGGACCGTCAGCGGTATGATGGGTTCCGGGAACCTGAGATCCCGGACGGACCTCAGCCAGTCTTTCCTGTGAAATCCGGAAGAACAGGCCTCATCCGGCACCGCATCCGGAACAGGCGTATTCCCGAGCGGCATCTTCTCCATCAGGCATGCCCCGCAGGCAGCCGGATTCCTGTTTGACCGGCACGCAGAAATGTTATAAATAAAAAAACATCTATTTCCTGGATATGCCTGACTGGCTTTCCGCTCCCCCGGCAGCAGGGACATCCGTCCGTACCAGGGGCATCACGGAAAGAGCAGGAAAGAACAACGCAAAGGAGTATTTCTATGAAAATGAAGAAAACGGCTCTGGCTTTTATGGCGGGACTGAGCCTTATGGCGGCCTCCGCTGCCTGCCCGGCGCTGGCGGCAGACAAACTGCCGTCTTTTGGGAATAACAGGCAGATGGTGGAATATTTCTGGAATGAGATTTTCAACAAGCACAATACTTCCGTGATCGACAGCCTGACGTCCCCGAAATACATCCAGCACAGCCCCGGCTTCGCCGACGGCCGTGAGGCGTTTAAGGCCGGCGTCCAGGGATTCCTCAAAGAATTCCCGGAAAGCAGGGCGGAAATCAAACATATCGGCGCTGACGGCGATCTCGTGTTTATCCACAATCACATCACGCTGAAAGCCGGCGATCGCGGTCAGGCTGCTGTCGATATCTTCCGCGTCAAAGACGGCAAAATCGCGGAGCACTGGGATGTCATCCAGGATATCCCGGAAAAAGCCGAAAACAACAATACCATGTTCTAAGCTGGGACATGGACTTTTCAATTAATTCAGTAACTTAAACAAAAATCTGTACCACGGTGCGCCAGGCGTCAGGTGCAGACCGGAGAGACCGCCGCACTTTCCTGCATTTCTTCATTTTGTTTTTCCGACACAGTCCAGCCTCCCTGAAAGATTTTTAATCTTTCTTCGGCGGATAGATTTCACTCAATTAGCCCCTCCCCGAGGGGCTTTTTCTTGACGCCCGTCAAATATGTACATATTTCTGTACTTAACCAAAGACAAAAAGGAGGACACCATGCCTGAAGCAGTCACATACACCGAAGCCCGCCAGAACTTTGCGAAGTACATGGATCAGGTCTGCGACGATCACGACGCGCTCATCGTGACGCGCCAGAAGTCCCGTCCGATTGTAATGATGTCTCTGGAAGACTACAACGCCATGAAGGAGACGGCCTACCTTATGAGCACGCCCGCCAACGCAGAGCGCCTCATGGCTTCCATCAGGGAGGCCGACGAGGGGCTGGCCGAAAAGCACGAACTTATCCGACCGGAGTAGAAGCATGGAACTGAAGTTCACTTCCTACGCCTGGGAGGACTACAAATACTGGGAAAAGCAGGACAGCAGGACGCTGAAGAAGATCAACGCTCTCATAGACTCGTTGCTGAGAGAGCCCGGCGCCAGCGGGATAGGCAAGTCGGAACGTCTTAGCGGCAACCTGTCCGGGTGGTGCTCCAAGCGAATCGACACCAGGAACCGCATGGGCTACAGATTTGAAGGCGTCAGCGTTCTGTGCATAGCCCAGCTTAGATTTCACTACTGAAAGCCGGAAAAATCCTTTGCCCCGCCCTGCCGGCCTGATTTGGTGCGGAATGATGCGGGACTTTTACGCAGCATATTGAAAACACAGAATAAATTACAAAAGTACTTATCCTAAGCTGCACAGGGTAACGGCCTGAGCGGCCTCCCCTGCGTATGAAGCACAGACGGCCGGGAGAATGCCTCCCTGCCGTTTTTTATTTCCCGTCATGCCGCATGAGATACATGGTCCAGGGAATAAGAAGGAAGGTGATGCAGAGAGGCACGAGCATAGCCTTCTGGAGCCCCACCACGCCGGCCAGACTGCCGATGAGAGGCGGAAAGAGCATGAGCGGGCCATTGGCCATAAGCACGACCACGGAGGTGGCTTTGGCCGTGCTCACGCCCGGACACTGCCCGGCCTTGCTGTAAAAGACGGGGCCAAGCGGAAAGAGCCCGATGCCGAGCAGGGTGTAGCCGATGAGCGCGGTCACCGGATCCGGGGCGATAATGACGAGTCCCATGGAGAGGAAGGCCACGATGGCGCCGCCCGTGGCCAGGAGACGATCGCCGAGCTGGGTGCGCAGCCAGTCGCCGAGCAGGCGGAAGAAGGCCAGGGACGTGCCGCAGAGCCCGTAGGCCAGCGCTGCCGTCTCCTCGTTGGCGCCCTTGCAGGTGTACATGAAGAGACTCCCCCAGTCGCCTGCCGCGCCGGTGACGGAATAGGAGCCGAGCACGGTGAGGCCGCAGAACCAGACAAGCCTGGGCACGCGCTCGCGTTTCTTTTTGCCGGGGACCGGCTTCTCGAGGGGAGGATCCTTCTCCACGTGCTTCCAGGCGGGATAAAGGAGCAGAACCGCGGGAATGGTCATGAAGCCCAGACTTTCCGAAGGAGACAGATTCAGGGCCGCGGCAAGACCGCCAGCTGAGGAGCCGATGAGGAGCCCTATGCCGTAAAAAGCGTGCAGCATGGACATGGTCGGCTTCTTATACCGCACCTCCACAAGAACAGCGTGCGTGTTCGCGCAGAGATCCGAGACATTGAGGAAGAACCCGAAAAGGCCGGCGCAGACGGCGAGTCCCGGCACTGTGGTGGCACGGGTGCCCAGAACGAGAACGACGCACATGGCCAGCATGCTCCAGGGGCAGAGACGCCGACTGCCCACGCGCCGCAGAAGCTGGTTGCCGGACAGGAGAGCGCAGAGGCCGCACAGCCCGAGCGTCAGGAGCACCCAGCCGATCTCGGTCTCCGTAGCGCCAGTCTGGGCTTTAAGGGCAGGCATGCGCGAAAGAAAGAGCGCGTCAAAAAGATAGGGAAACGTAAAGAAATAAAAGCCCGAGATACGGGCCTTCTCAAAGGCGCTGAAGTGCATGGGGGATGACCAGATGAAAAGGGGTGAAGGACGCGGGGTACGGGAGCGGGGAGCGTTCCCCGGACTGCTGATGCTGTTCCGCTGCCGGAATTCTGCCGGGGCCGGGTATAAGACCATACGGTGTTCCCTGTCTCCAGGTTTCTGCCGGAGCCGGGTATAAAGCCAGTACGGTGTTCCCCGTTACCAGGTTTCTGCCGGAGCCGGGTATAAGGCCGGTACGGTGTTTCCGTTACCAGGTTTCTGCACAGGCCCTGTATAAAGCCAGTACGGTGTTTTGTTACCGGACAGAGGCTGCCGTTCCGTTAAGGAGCCGGCAGTCCGGTACAGATCCGGTCTTCATACTCTTTTTCCGCAGGGCACGCAAAAAAGACGTCCGGCCGCATCAGGGCCGCCGGAGATCATCTCTGTCAGGATGGTGGAAGAGACCTCTATTTCGCGGCTTTTTTGCGCGCCAGGGAAAGGTACTTGCCCTCTTTACCGGTCACGTGCTCAATCTTCAGCTTCAGGATGACAAGGTTTCTGCCGAAAATGGAGAATTCCTTTTCCAGGGCTTCTTCCGTCGTTTCGGGAGCGAGATGCAGGCTGAATCTTCTGACGATATCCTTTCTTTCGGCTTCGCCGGTCACAGAACTGACCCTGCCGAAACAGATCACGCTCTGGAAATCCGTGCTCAGCTTCGGCGCATTGATCACGCTCCTGCCCACCACGCAGAAACTGGCACGCTCATCGTGCTTCAGGCAGTCTATTTTGTGGCCTTCCTTTCCGCAGTGCATATAGATGCACCCGTCTTCATAGAAATAATTGATGGGGACGCCGTACGGCCAGCCGTCCGCGTCCGTGACAGAAAGAACACCGTACGTTCCTTCCCTGAGGATCCTTTCAGCCTCTTCCTCCGGAAGAGCCTGCCCCCTGCGGCGAAGTTCCCTGAACATGCCATTTTCCTCCATATGAATGTTGTCCGGCCGTGGGTCGTTTTTCTCTGCCTGTTACAGGGACAGGCGGTCCCTGTCAAAGGTCTGGTCTCATTTTAAAAAATTATTTCATTATTAAAAATTTAATTGACTTTTCCGGAAGACTGCCGCATCCTGCGCGGCGGAAGGACGCCCTTCTCCTGCAGGTACCCACCCTATCCTTCTCTCTACGAGTCCGTTCATTCACGAACGGCAGGAGGTTTGCTTGAACCTGACAGAGGTTCTGCTCGCTGTTATTGTTTCCCTGGCCGTCATTGCCGGCGGCTACACCCTCTACACCAACGTCTCCGACAAGAATGAAGTGGCGCAGGTCATGCAGAATGTCTCGCTCCTGCGGGCCAACATCGAGGACGCCTACGACGGCAATTACGAAAACCTGTCCTCCGACGCTTCTGACGGGAGCCTCTACGACCTCGGCATTCTGCCTGAGCGCCTCGCCCGCGTCAGCTCGGGCGGAACGACACCTGCCACCAAGTGGGGCCCCATCACCATTGAGGCCGGCGACGATCCCTCGACCTACACCATCAGCTTCAGCGGCCTCAGCAAGGATATCTGCCTGCACCTTGGCAGGTTCCAGTACCGCAGCTGGGCCAAGGTCGAGGCCGGCGGCACTGCCGTGTGGACCCGCGGCACGGATACCGGCCTGAAGACGGCTGAGCTTGTCCAGGCCTGCAAGGCCGGCAACGTAGCCGTGACCTTCACCGCTCCGTAGTTCCTTTACTCTTTTCACCATGCCCCCGGGCTCCCCGGGGGCATGAGGAACGCCATGCGCACGCTGCTGGCTCTTTTCGTTCTCACTGCCGTCACCGCGGCCCTGCTTCTGCAGCTCCAGATCCGCCACCCGCTTCAGGCCACGCGGGGATCGGATCCTGAAACGGCTTCCTTTCTTTCCCTCCGCTCAGCCGTCTTTGCCGCCGTCACGGCTCTCTCCCCCTATGAACGGCGCGCCCTGGCCTCGCGCGATGGCTCTTCTTTCACGGAACTTGTCCTTTCCGATATCGGGTCCTTCGCGGAAAACGGCTTCCGTATTCCCGGAGAGGATGACGGCACGCCTTCCCTGCGGGCCTTCCTCGCCATGAAAGGGGATACGTGTCTCATGGCCGTCTTCAGGACGCGTGAGGACGCAGCGCTCGCCCGGGCTCTCGGGAGCTCGGCCGGCTCAGGCTCCGCCTGCCGGGGCGCTTCCTGCCAAAAAGGCGGCGTTGATCTCGAAGGCTTCGTTCCTGACGGTTTCCCCGCGGACGGGCTTACCGTGAGTGCCGCGTATCTTGCCTGCCCGGCCTTCTCCTTTGTCTCCGAAAACTGACAGGTCCCATGAATCTGACCGACTCCCTCCTCGGCGCCATCTGTCTCGTGTTCCTGCTTGTCCTTCTGGGGACTCTCACGCAGGAACGCGCCGCTTCCCTCGAACTCGGACGCTCAGCTGAGCTCATGGACGATCTCGCTTCCGCGGCAGAGGCCTGCGCCCGGGATCATGAAAGTGAGCTCTCCCTCACCACAGGACCGGAAGGAAATCCCTCCGTACTCCGGGAAGCCGGGTACCTCCGCCCCTCCTTTCCGGATTCCCTCGCCGACGGCCGGCCCCTGCGCTTCTTCCTGCGCCGCCTTACCGCAGACAGCGCGCCCCTGATTCTGGCCGTGGCAGAGGGAACACCTGCCTCCTGGAAGGGAAACGCCGGCTCTGAACGGCGTTTTGCCTCTCTGTACGCGCTTCCGCTTGCGAAAAAACTTCCCGGAGGAGGGTACGTTTCCACAACGGGAAGCGGCCGGGATGAAACCACTCTTCAGGGAGCGCGCTCCTCCTTTACCCTGTCCCTGAAATCCCTCGGGATATCCCTGCCTCCGGGCACAACGGCTCTCCTGCGCCTCGCTGACACGGACGGGACTGAACCGGGCACGGCCGACAGTTCAGCTTTCCTGCACAGGAAAGCAGAGGAAAGGCTGAACACCATGCTGTCGGACCTCGGCTTCAGCGCCCACGCCCTCAGGGATACGGGCGCAGCCGTCTTCGCTTCCTCCTCTCAGGGCGCTGATACGGCCGCGGCTGACGGTTTTGCAGCCCTGTGCCAGGCGGGAGACACGGGCTCCGGCTCCCCTGAGGGACTCACCAGGTACATTCCCGGAGCAGGCCTCGCCGTATGCCGGAACGGGCGCGCCGCCCTGCTCGGACGGGACAGCGCGTTTCTCAGCGCTGCCGGTGTCTTCTTCGCCGGCCCTTCTGACGGCGTCATCACGAATCTTGCCACACCGCTCCGGACGTTTTCCCGCCCCGTGCTGAAACCTGCCTGCCCTGAAGGCACCCAGGCCGCCATTTTCGCGGTTCCCGCCCCGGGCTTCAGGGAGAAGGAAGTCAGCGTGGAGGACGCGGGGGATTCCTGGCTCGTCACCGTGAAGGGCTCCCTCCTCCAGGGAACGGAAAAAACGGATTCCCGTTCCGCCGCGGAAAGCTTCTCCGCCTCCGAAGAAATCCCGGAGCCTGCCCCTTCGGGCAGTCTGCAGCTCGGAACGGGCACGTCCTCAGGGGAGGATGTCCCGCAGGACACGTATTTCTACATGGCCGATTCCTCAGCCCTCGTCATGACAGGCTGTTTTCCCACACCCTAGCCCGACAGGGACGCCTCATGCAGCTCGCTGATACTCTTCTCGCTCTCTTTGTGCTCTGCGCCGCTTTTGCCGGCGCGGCCACACTGCAGGGAGCCGAACGCTGCCGGGATGACGCCGGGGCCGCGGCCTGGCAGGCCGACACGCTGCGCATCGCGGCGCGTCAGCTTCCGCCATCCTCAACGCCGGAAACAGTCCGGCTTTCCGTCCCGGACGATCTCACCTCCCTGCCTCCCGGCTTTTCCGCGGAGGGCGCAGGCGGCCGGCCCTTCCTCGTGCTCGTGAAGAAGACGGCCGGCGGCACGGACATCCTTGTCCTGGCCAAAGGCACGGCTTCAGGAAACGATGCCCTTCCGAGAGCCGCTGCGCTCCGCCTCCAAGGCGGCTTCTACCGCCCGTCAGACCGGCGCGCCCGGGCTCTCGGTCTCTCCGCGTCATCCGTATGGCTGCCCGGTGAGGGCAGAACCCTTAACCTCGCCTCATTCGGCCTGACCGCCGTACCCGAAGGCTCCTTCGGCATTCTGGACGGCCCCGGAGCGGGACAGACGGACGCCCTCAGAGAGGAAATCCTGCGCAGGGAGCCTCTCTCCGGACACGAGGAGCTCTCCGTTATGGAAACGGATCTCGGCCTTTCCGGACACGCGCTTGAGGACGTTTCCGCGCTCAGGTTCCTGAATACCTATTCCGGCCCGGCCTCCACGCTCAGTGGCTTCGGCTCCCTCCCCGCGCCGGAGGACTACAGCGGCCCCGCGGAAACGCCGGCCGCCCTCTGCGCCGGAGAGAACAACACGGGGCGCCTCATTCTGGATTCCCGTTTCGGCCTCGGCCTCTGCCGGGACGGACGCTTTGCTCTCCTCGCTGACAGTGAAAACAGCCTCTCCGTGCGGAACATGGGCGTAACCAGCGCCGTGAGCCTGACCAGTAACGGCGGCGCGGCCTTCACCCGTGGAACCATTCCCGTGCCTGTCTGCCGGTCCGGCGAAGAGCCCGCCGTTTTCTTCGCGCCCATGCGTACGGGTATGGCCGTCTCCTGGATCCCGAAGGACTGCCTCTCCGCCCTCGCCTCCACAGACGGACAGAAAGAAGCGCTTGAAAGGACTCCCGCCCGGTATTTCCGCGCGGCGGGGCCGGCCCTCCTGCGTTCCGCCGTGTCCCGGTCAGGTTCCGTCTGGATGCTTACCTGCAACCTTTCTCCCGACTCGCTGGCCATGCGCCCGGCCGGTTCCACGCTGAAGAAGAACAGCCCGGATCTCGCCGCCGCGCAGGATCTCATCGCGGACTGGTACTACGCCTCGGGGCAGGTAACACGGCCAGCCGGCTCTTCCGCGCCGCGCACCCTTCCGGCCGCCTGTCCGTCCCCGGGCTTTGACAAACCCGTTCCCTTCGCCTGGTTCACTGCCTGCATCACGGAGGCTGTTCCATGAGCATCCCTGAAACGCTTCTCGCCGCGGTCTGCCTGCTCGTGACCTGTTCCGGGATCGCCGCCATGGCCGAAGACTGGCGGGATACAGCCAGCGCAAACCGGGCCGCCGCGGAATTCACAGTCACGGCCAGGCGCGCCGCGGCATGGGTCCTCTCCCGCCGCACGGATCTCGCTGAAAAGGCAGAACACGCTCCTTTCAGCCTGACAGAGCTGTGCCCGGAAACGGCTTCGGCCCGGAACAGCGTCACAGGCCAGCCGTATACGGCTTTCCTCTTCACTCCGGAAACGGGGCAGCTCTCCCTCGCGCTCTTCGCAGCCGGCGGCTCCGGGGACAGGGAAATGCTCCGGAAAATCATCCGTCCCGCAGCGCGCCGCATCGAAGCGGGCTTTTTCGTGGCAGAAAACGGCCTTCTTGTCCGGGGAAACGAAAAGCTCAGCCCAGCCTCTCTCTGTTCCGGATGCGGCTCTCTCTCCTCAGCCCTGCCCGCCGGTTCCTGGGGAACCATCCTCACCCTTCCCGAAGGCCGCGCCGTCTCCGCCGTGCCGGCAGACGGCCTCGTTTCCCGTCTTGCCGTACCCGGAGGAGAAGAAGCGCGCATGGACGCGGCGCTCGGCATGAACGGCAATGCCGTCACAGACCTCTCTGCCCTCTTCTTTTCCGGTGGTAATGGCGGATCGGCTTCCGCCGGGGACGCCGCATTCCGGGAATCATGCGCGTCGGGATCCGGCGAAGGCACGCTGACTTTCTTCAGCGGAAGCGGCCTCCTCCTCTGCCGGGGAAAGGAAGCCGTGGCCCTGCCGGACTCCCTGTCATCCCTTCTCCTCCGTCAGGCCTCGCGTCCCGACATCAGCGCCAGCGCCTCAGCCCTCAGACAGGCTTCCGCGGCCGGAACCTTTCCAGCCAGCGGCACAGGCGCCACAGGATCCGTGACCTGCCCCCAGGGAATGATCCCCGCTGTCTGGTCCGCCGCCGTCCTGATCCAGAAAAAAACCTCGGTCAGAAAAAACGGAGAGGAAGTTCTCGGCGCGCCCCCGGCGGGATACAGCGGAAACGCCATGCGCCTGCGCGTCTGCCTTCATCAGGGGGAATAAAACATGCGCCTTTTTCTGTTTCTGTCACTGCTTCCGGCTTTTTTCCTGCACTTTCCGCTCCCCGCCGCAGCCGCCCTGAACAGCCGCGAAAAAGCGCTGGTCCCGCTCTTTGAGGAACCCTGCCGGCGCTTCGGCATTCCCCGTGTGCTCGCTCTGGCCATAGCCCGCCAGGAGTCGGACAGCCGTCCCCTGCTTATCAATATTCAGGGAAAAGATGTCCTCCCGCGTACCCCTGCGGAGGCTCTGCGCATGGCGGAGTCCTGTCTTGCGCGGGGGCTGTCCTTCGATGTCGGACTCATGCAGATCAATTCCTACTGGATACGCCGTTACCGCATCCCCCTGCGCCGGCTTTTCCATCCCCGTGACAACATTTACGTGGCCTGCTTTATTCTGGCGGAGAGCATGCGGCGCGACGGCCCGACCTGAAAAGCTGTCGGGCATTACCACTCGCGTACGCCATGGCGCCGTGACGGCTATATCGCCCGCGTACGGCACCATCTCAGGGATATCCTCGAAAGGTAGGGACAGCGTACGGGGACGCATATATTCAGAGAAAAATTCATCCTTCCCTGCCGGACCGTTTTCTCCTGAAAGTCTTTCCTGCACACGCATCCGCGCCGCTCCCGGTGAAAAGAACGCAGACCGGGCACGGGGGACCTGATGTTCCTCCGCCGGGCCGCCTGGTTCCGCATGCACGGGGCCGGGCTTCCGGCAAAAAAGAGTCCTGCATAAAAAGGAGACCTTTTATGCAGGACTTTTTGGTACGGCTTTCCCGTATGCCGTGGTTTTCTTCTATCTGACAGCGCTGGCAAACTCACGGCCATAATCACGGCAGAGCTTCTGTGTGGCTTCGTCCGGGGCCCACTGGCAGCGCAGTCCGTCGTTGACGATTTCAAAGCCGGCGCCGTCAAGAAGGGCAGTTATCTGTTTGACGGCCTCACCGCTCCATCCGTAGCTTCCGAAGGCAGCGGCTTTCTTATTCCTGAACTTCAGTCCGCGGATCATCTCCATGATGCCGCCTATGGAGAACAGGTAGCCGTAATTGATGGTCGGAGAGCCGACGAGGATGGCTTTGGATTTGAAGACTTCCGTGACGATATCGTTTTTGTCGTCAACAGCTGAATTGAAGAGCTTGACCGTCAGGGACGGATCGGCCTCACGCAGCCCCCCGGCGATGCATTCGGCCATGCGGCGAGTCGAATTCCACATGGTATCATAAATAAGGGTGATCTGATTTTCCTGATAGGCCCCGGCCCATTTCTGATAGGTGCTGACAATCTGCAGGGGATCCCTGCGCCAGATGACGCCGTGACTCGGACAAATCATGCTGACGGGAACATTCATTTTGAGGATTTCATCGATCTTGCGGGTGACCATGGGACTGTAAAGATTCAGGATATTTGCGTAGTATTTCATCGCCTCCCGATACAGTTCGGCCTGATCCACGCAGTCATTGAACAGGCTTTCACTGGCATAATGCTGCCCGAAGCCATCGTTGCTGAACAGGATGTTGTCCCCCGTCATATAGGTGAACATCGTGTCAGGCCAGTGAAGCATGGGCGCCTCAATAAAGACGAGCTTTGTGTCGCCGATCTCCAGCGTATTGCCGGTCTTCACCGTGACAAAATTCCAGTCCTGATGATAGAGGCCGCGCAGAATCGCCTCTCCCTTCTTCGTGCAGTAAATCGGTGTATCCGGAATCTTCCGCATCAGAGCCGGCAGGGCACCGCTGTGATCATTTTCGTTATGATTCATGACGATGCAGTCAATGTCTTTTAGATCGATTTCCTGCTCCAGGTTAGCGACGAATTCTTCGTCAAAGGGCTTCCAGACCGTGTCCATCAGGACGGTCTTCCTGTCCCGGATCAGGTAGGAGTTATAGGAAGATCCCTTCTCCGTAGAATATTCATGGCCATGGAACTCGTTCAGTTCCCAGTCAGTCTTGCCGACCCAGGTTACTCTGTCCGTGATTTTCTTTCCCATTTCGGACCTCCGTATTTTTCCCCAGTATATCCCAGACCGGCCCGTGTCCTTCCTGTCAGTGCGGTCTGCCGTGACAAATGACACGTGCTTACAACAAAAAAGACGGCCCCCTCACCGGCCTGATCAGGGGGCGGGTTTCCTTCTCCGGACTGGCTTATCCCAGGGACAGAGTTATGCCCGCCCCGGGAAGCCCGGGGCGGAAAAAGAGATCCCAATGACAGGGAGAGAAAAGAACAGAAACGGGCAGCGCCAGACTCAGAAGTCCCACTTTACGCCCGCGGAAACATTATATTCCCTCGTATAGTGATCGCCGCTCTCGCGCTCAGCCTGCATATAGAGACGAAGCGTATCCGCGGCCTGCCAGTCCACGCCCAAGCCGTAGTACACGCGCGTGCCGTGCATGTTCGCGGTCATGTCCTCGCCGTTGAAGGAAGCCTTCTGCCGGCCCAGGAATTCCCTGTTCACGCCGCCCTTCACGGAGGGCTGGATGTAGTGGCCGCCATCGCCGCCGTCGAGGGCAAACTTCCTGCCGAGGACAACGCCCGCGCGCCCGGTCAGGGAATCCATATCCTTCTGGCTGATCTCCATGCCGTTGCTGGCTTCGAAGTCTCCTCCCTTCACCCAGAAGTAGGAGAGCTCGAGCTGGGGTTCGAGAAACCAGAAGTCACGTCCCTCATTGCTGTAGGCGAAGTCAAACCTGCGTCCTGCCTCCAGTGAGGCGCCAAGGCCGTATGAAGATCTGTCATCACGAACCCGGGTTCCGTCGAGCATGGTGCTGCGTATCCTGTGATTGTACCAGTCTATGGTTCCGACAGCGTCCGCGTACCAGCCGCCGTCTCCAAGCCATGTCGCGTACAGCCCGCAGCCGGCGCTCTTCAGATCGCCGTTTCCGCCCCAGGAGCCGTTCACGTTCTGACGCGCGAGGGCGCCGCGGAGCTGGATACCAGCAGCCAAAAGGGAATTGCCGCTCGCAAAAACCGGCGCGTCATAGCCCAGGGAAGCGCCGTACGTCGTCTGGGTAAATGTCGTGTCCGCGAAGCCTTCGAGACGGGCAGTATCGGCGAAGCCGCGCACCCACAGGCCCGTCTGCGTGTCTGAGCGCATTTCGCCGAGGCGCTTGCGCAGATCCGTGAGCTGGCCGTACCACATGGCGTAGTGTCCGGCCAGACCGGAGAGCGCGGCTTCCGCCTCGCCCGTGGGAGAAAGCGCTGCGTGTCCTCCTCCGCCGCCAGGAGTATCGGGGGTTGAATCACCTCCGCCGGGAGTATCTGGGGTGGGCTTGTCTCCGTCCGAAGGTTTTGCAGAAGGATCCCGGGACAGAAACCACTCCGTGGAACCGTTCTTCTGCCGGCTGGCGAGCCTGTAGATATACATACCGAGATCCACCTGCTGCCCGGGGTTGGCGAGCGAGAAGGTGCCTTCGCCCTCATTCCGGCGCACCAGCCAGGTATTCATGTCGACGGCCGAAATGTCGGTTCTGCCAGAGGAGGCCACGAAGACTTTGCTGCTTCCGGAAGCGTACCGGCTGATATCCACCTGATCGACGCCTTCCGTACTGTCGTGTTCCACCTTCAGGCGGAACAGGCCGTCTGATCCCTCAAGACTGCCGACATTGAGCCTCTGAAATTCCGCAGCCGAGTCGAGGGAAACGGTGCCTCCGCTGAGGCTGAGAGAGGAAACCGCGGAAGGTCCGTAGTTTGTGCCGTCCGTATACACGGGTCTCACGTTCCAGATATTGCCGCTCCCGAGCGTTACCGAGACTGACGCCCCGTCGGCCTTGTCCGAAAAACCTGTCCATACGGCCGTGCCGCCAAGGGAAACGGTGGCCCGACTCGTATCATACGCCCCGATGCCGCCCTGAAGCGTACCCGCTTCCTGAGCTGTTAGAGTGGCCTGTGCGCTGTCCGCCGTGCGGACAATATCCGAAGCTTTCAGGTTCAGCGTGCCGCCCGTTATGGACACGGATGAGCTGCCGCTGGCATCGATGCCATTTTCCGAAAGATCCAGACTGGCGGTACCAGCGCTGACCGTGACCGTGGCGTTCCCCTCTGCCTTCGCCGCTGTCTCGCCGCCGGTCATGGTGAAGGCATCAGTCGTCAGCGAAACAGCTGCATTGTCCGCGTACATGCCGCAGGCTACATTTTCAAACTTCGTCATACTGTTTGTGACAGTGATAACGCTCTTTTGGGGATCTTTTTCATCCACCTCAGCATAGAAGCCGTAGTCAAAATCCTGAAACAATAAATTCGTGCCGGTAACCGTTATTGCTGCGGTACTGTATAGCCCTATCCCACCTCCAAAAGCTCTATCGGGATTGGGATCAGGGTTTGGAGCGTGGGATATTCCAACGAGCGTTCCACCTTTTATGCTGACATCGTCATTCACACGGTCATCGTCATCGCCCTCCACGGTCATAGCGATGATCGCGCCAGGATTGGCTATCACGTATGGGGATTCTTTATTCTTAAAATCAAAAGTCAGGGTGGCACCATTGCGTATTTCCAGCGTATCTCCGGCATGGATGACCCTGCCCATTCCAATCCCTTGTTTTTGGCGATAATCGTCCCAGCCCGTATCTGAGTCGACAATATAATGCAGATCCATGGCTCGGGGCTCGTCCACGTTCACAGAGCCCAAAAATCCCAACACGGCAAAAAAACAAAAAAGGCTCAGTCCACAAATCTTCTTCAAAGCGGACCTGTGCCCGGGAAGCAGATTCCCTATTTCCCTTTTTCCCGGCATTTCATTACCCCGCATTTATTCAGACAGCTTATTGAAAAAATTCAAATACTGTCAATACTATGCTCTTTAAAAATTCTTCGCGCACTAAACAATCTCTTGTCATCGCTATAGCTGCCAAAGATGCCGAGAATGTCTCTCCCGGGGAGCAGAAGAGTTGTGCAGAACATCATTTTCAGGAACGCTGATTCTTTATAATGCAAAATTTCAAATATACATGTTGATAAATTTAGCCACACCCCTGACATCCCCCCGTCCCTTCCTCACTGCCGGCGCTGCGTACTTCGGGGAGAGAAACACCTTGTGGCGGGCCGGTTTCCGGGATGGCAGAGTTCCTCAGCTTCGGGGTGATGAACCCGCCGGGAAAAAATGAAACCGGGTTCTCTCCGACTCCGGGGATGATGCCGGATCAGACCGGTATGGGGCGCTTCCAGGGGGTCTCAGGCTGTCTGTAGGGCATCCTCATATGAAAAGACCTAACGGGAAAGAAAAGTACCGCTCCAGCGAAATCTGTTCTGTCTCTTCCCAAGCCCGGGAGATGCCGAGGGACCTTGGCCACTGTCCTGTTCGGGAACATCAACGGAAACAATCAGACAAAGCCGTTATCAGACCTGAAACGTTGAAGAAGTTTATGACGACCGAAGCTTCCGGGCTGCTCCCGGCTTCAGGAACGCCGAACGCCGCGGTCGGCCACTCCGCTCATCCATGTCAGCTCTTGGTGCGCTCAATGCCCTAAAAAATACAAGCAGGGGAAACTGCAGCCGGCATGCGTGATACGGGTCCCTATGCGCCAGCCCCGCCGCCGTCCGCGCCGGAGCCAGAACAGACAGAGAAGCCCGTGTACGAACGTACACGGGCTTCTCTCCAATCAGGCTGTCCGCCTTTCTAGAACTCGTAGTGCACCTGGAACAGTCCGGAAACGCCCTCCCGGACTCCTCCGTAGCCAGTGGCACCGAGCGTAAAGAAGAGCGGCTCCCCTTCAGAGGGTCTCAGCCTGAGGCCTGCCTCCACCATAGCCGTATCGCCCGTAAGTGAGGCGGACGGCGTATCGTGACCGTAAATGTCGGATGTACTCCTGCCGTTAAACTGGCGCTCGTAGGCCGCGCCGAGGTACCAGCTGAATACATCGCTGCCCTTAAAGCTCAGACGCGCTCCGCCGCGCAGGCGGTTCGAATCCATGGCGTCGAAGTTCACACGGCTTCCGCTGATGGATCCGTCGTCCTCGCTCACGTGCGACCACAGATACTTTGCGTAAATATCAAGGTCAACGTTGTCCGTGACGGACTTCATCCAGCCGATGCCGCCGTGGGCAGCCATATAGGGAGACTCCGAGCTGTAATCGGCTTCGGAGCCGTTGACGCGCCAGCCGTCCGTATCCCAGTTGTAATTCAGCATGCCGATGCGGAAAGATCCCTCAGCGTAAAGGCCCTGCATGGCCGTCTCATTGAGGTAAAGCTTTCCGAGGGCACCGACGCCGTAGTACCCGGCGTTGCCATCGCTGTCAAAACTGTCATACCCGGCATGTTCGTGCTCAGCGTTAAAACGGGAAAGCCCCGCCTCAAAGAACACACCCGCCAGGAAACCAACCGAGCGCAGCTTGCAGTAACGGGCGAGGCCCACCATGGCATTTCCGCTTGTCATGTTAAAGTGCGTGCCCGTCTTGTAGGTTGAGTACCCACCGGTAACTGTCATGAACGCTCTCGTGCCGCAGGGCTCTTCGCCGGGAAGACACATAGCGCTTTCCGCAGCGCTTTCCATGCCGGCGCCGGCCACCATGTCACCGCCCTGATCCACGAGAGCGAGACCGGGAAGACGATCGACGTTGAAGGCCTTCGTACGGTGATCGGCCTGCACATTCTTCGTCCGGGCGATGAGATCCTGGCCGTTCTTGATGAAGTAATCCACATCGAAGGTCAGGAAGCCTTTGGAGAGTCCGGACTGGGAACTGGTCATGCCGGCTGTGCCGGTCTCATTGTCCATGGTGCCGTCATTGGATACTGCGCCAGCATACGGCACATAGGAACCGTCGGAATCTATGGTCACGACGCTGGCGCCGTTCACGTAGAGGTTCGTGCCCGAGAAGCTGGACGAGGCCGTGGGCGTGTGGACGAGGACATATTCCTCCGGCACGTTGCCGGGCTGATTCCTCAGACTCTGAATGGAGACGCTGGTGAAACTCCCCTTCCCGTCACCAATGACGGCGGATTTCGCGAGATCCGCGCTGGGCGTCCCCTCCGCCACATCGGAGAAATTCAGGTTCTGGAAGTTCTGCAGGCTGTCCGCCTGAATCTGGCCGTGCAGGTTCAGGGTGTTGCCGGTGAAGACGTCAGAGGACGTTCCGCCCGACCGGCCGCCGTACAGATCAGAGCCAGCGAAACTGGCCGTGCCATAAAGCGTGACCGTATTGTTTACAGCCGTGCCGTCATCGTAGCCGCCAACCACAGCGGCGCGCACCCGTCCGGCGGTTACCGTGATGCTGTTGCTGCTGGCTGAGCCGTCTTCGGTGTAGCCGCCATAGAGACGTTCAGAGACCGAGCCGCCTTCCATGACAATAATATTGCCCGAAGCATCGCCGGACAGGGTATGTCCGCCTTCCGCGCCGCCGCTGACAGTACCGTCGATGTAGACAAAGTTCCCCTCTGCCCTGCCGGTTTCCGTATAGCCGCCATAGACACTGCCCGTAACAGTGCTGCCGCCTTCAAGCCTGACCGTGTTGCCGGAAACACTGGCCGTAACAGAACTGCTTCCGGCAAGACTGCCCGTATCACCGGAAACACTGTCCCTAACAGCCTGAAATGATTCTTCAGAGACCTCTGCGCCGGCACTGCTTCCGAAAACCGAGCCGCCATAGACACTCCCGCTGACAGTGCTTCCTCCGGCAAGAATAACGGTATTTTTTTCTGCGGTAACACTGAATTCTGACTGCGCCAGGGCATCTACCGAAGCAGGGGAGACTCTGACGATGCCGCCGTAGACATTCCCGTCCACGGTAAGGGTGCCGGCGGTGCCGGCAATGGACACTGTGTTGGAATCAGCGCTGCCATGAAAAACGACCGGAGCCGCTTCTGGCTGGACGGGATCCGGAACCAGAAAAGACATCATGAGAACAGGAGTCTCTGGCTCAATGGGCATCCCGTATTCAATCAGACCGCCATGCACATCTCCGCTCACGGCTGAACTGTCAGCAATGCCCACCGTATTGCCATCGGCATGGGCAGTGAAAACCGTAGGAGATGGTATGATAGCAAATTCAGGGGCCGCAGCGCTGCGCTGAAAACGCGGATACGCATAGGTCTGTCCGCCTGTTCTGATGGTTCCGCCGTAGACATCCCCGGCAGAAGACTGCTCAAGAAAAACACTGTTCCCACTGGCCGAGAGGCTGACAGACGACAGGGCACTGTCGGAGCTGCCTGACGTACTTACAGGATACGGATACGCAAAACCGGATTCAATCAGGCCGCCATATACACGCGCACCGGAGGCACTGACATGGGAAAGGGCAACGGTATTGGTGTCAGCCGAGACGCTGATGCCCGGATATATTTCGGAAATCCTGACGCAGCCTCCAAAAATACCATCCCTCTTCTCTCCGGTACCGGAAAGGGTGTCCGTGCTGATCTCCACTCCGACACCGGAAAAAGCGACAGTATTGTTATCCGCCGAGACATCCAGAGGTTCTGGGGAAAGCTCCGCGGGATCCGGCTCAGCGACACTGACCAGGTTTACCGGGCCCCATGCCGAATATTCCACGAGGCCGCCGAACACGGGTACCCCCATTACCCCTCCGGACATGGTGACAGCGTTTCTGTCGGCTTTGCCGAGGCTGCCATAGACATATCCGCCGTACACTCCCCCGAATCCATTCGTGCTGCTTATCGTGGAATCGCCGGAGATGCTGACGGCATTGCCATACGCGTTGCCGAGGCTGTCATAAACGACCCCGCCGGCGATCAGTCCCTCCACAGAGGAATCTTCTATCGTCACCGCGTTCGCATATGCGTCACCGGTGCCCCAGGACACGGCTGCGCCGCCGGCGATGAAGCCGCTCAGGAACGAGCCTCCGGTGAGGCTCACACTGCTTTCGTAAGCGTTTCCTTTTCCTGACTCAACGAGAGCACCAAAGATGCCTCCCGGGGTATCCGGGATGACACCGGTCAGCGCCACCCGCCCCTTTGCGTCACCGTCATTCTGTGTCCAGCTTGCAGGGGTCATCCCGTATTCATTTTTCTCAGTGTCAGGAATTGTGCTTTCAAAGGAAAGCGTTCCATTGAGGGCGCTGCTGCCGTCATCTCTCCAGTCATGGGCGGCAAAGGCTGTGCCGCAGGGAAAAAAGTGAGCCATGCGGCAGCCGCACTGATGAGCCAGGGCGCGCTCCGCAGAGATCTGCGCGCGGCTCCGGAAAGCCCCCAGGCTCCCCTCTGACGTAAAGAAACTTTTGTAACGCCTTTTTTCTTCATTACTCATTCTCCTTGAGACGATATCCCGCGCCCTGACAGACAGGAATTCACTCTTCCCGGGAAACAGGCCGGGCTTTCGCTGCAGGCTGATTCCGCTTTCACATCCTCGTGGTGGAATTTTTTATTTTGCCTGTTTGAATTAGTACTAATATGTTTTGCGCTCTGAGTGCAAGATATAATTCATAAAAAAATGGACGTTAAAAGAAAAATTTGCCTTTTGTACCCTCCGAAAATTTCTGCTACTGGCTACGAATATAAAGTGTCTGCTATGTGATATAGAACGATTCCTTAATAAAAATAAGATTTAATACGCTGTGTGATATCCCTGACGAACCTGCATTGTGTGCAGGAAATAGCGCTCTGCAGACGGAGTATTTCCGACAGAAGGGGCAAAACAGGGGCCGGTGCAGTGGCGTATACTCCCGCTGGCCTTCCGCATGCTCCGCATGATGTGAGACAGACACCCCTGCCAGATGAAACGTGGGCCGCCCACACTCCTGCCGGCCCGGCGGCTCTTCCCACCATACTCCGGCGTATATTCCCGGAAAAACGCTGCATTCCGTACCGGTGAACGGACAGCCCTCCGTGAGGTTGTCTTCTCAAAAAAAAAAAACAGCCTCTCTGCGTGCGTCCGGCGCACGGGCAGAAAGGCTGTTGTTTTTTCTGCAGAGGGTCCGGGATGTTTCACCGGACGCCCCTGGCTGTGTTTTCCTTAGAACTCGTAGCGTATCTGGAACGTGCCGCTTACGCCTTCCCTCGTCCCCGCATAGCCGGAGGCGCCAAGCAGGAAGGAGACAGGAACCTCTTTTGAAGGCTTCAGCTGCAGGCCGGCTTCCACCATGGCCGTGTCACCCTTCAGGGAGGCGGACGGCGTGTCGTGTCCGTAGACATCGGACGCGCTCCTGCCGTAGAACTGGCGCTCGTAGGCCGCGCCGAAATACCAGCTGAAAGCCTCACTGCCCTTAAAGCTCAGACGCGCACCTCCGCGCAGGCGGTTGGAATCCATGGCGTCGAAGTTCACACGGCTTCCGCTGATGGATCCGTCGTCCCCGCTCACGTGCGACCACAGATATTTTGCGTAAATATCAAGGTCAACACTGTCCGTGACGGACTTCATCCAGCCGATGCCCCCGTGAGCCGCCATATAGGGCGACTGTGAGCTGTAATCGGCTTCAGAGCCGTTGACAAGCCAGCCGTCCGTATCCCAGTTGTAGTTCAGCATGCCGATACGGAAGGATCCCTCGGCGTAGAGTCCCTGCATGGCCGTCTCATTGAGGTAGAGCTTCCCCAGGGCGCCCGCGCCATAATAGCTGGCATTGCCCTCGCTGTCGAAACTGTCATATCCGGCATATTCATGCTCTGCGTCAAAACGGGAGAGGCCTGTCTCGAAGAATACGCCGGCGAGAAAACCAACTGAAGGCAGTTTGCAGTAACGGGCCAGTCCCACCATGGCATTTCCGCTCGTCATGTTAAAGTGCGTGTCCGTCTTGTAGGTCGAGTACCCTCCGGACACGGCCATGAAGGCGCGCGTCCCGCAGGGTTCTTCACCGGGGAGACACATGGCGCTTTCCGCAGCGCTTTCCATGCCGGCGCCGGCAGCAAGATCGCCGCCCTGATCCAGCAGCGCGAGGCCGGGGAGGCGATCAATATTGAAGGACTTCGTACGGTGATCGGCCTGCACATTCTTCGTCCGGGCGACGAGATCCTGGCCGTTTTTGATGAAGTAATCCACATCGAAGTTCAGAAAGTCTTTGGTGAATCCGGACTGGGAGCGCGTCATGCCGGCTGCGCCGGTCTCATTGTCCAGGGTGCCATCGTTGGACACAGTGCCCGTATACGGCACATAGGAACCGTCGGGACCGATGGTCACGGCGTCTGCGCCGTTCACGTAAAGGTTCGTGCCCGCGAAACTGGACGAAGCCTTTGGCGTATGAATGAGGACATATTCCTCAGGCACGTTACCGTGCTGATTCCTCAGATTCTGAATGGAGACATTGGTGAAACTCCCCTTCCCGTCGCCCAGGACGGCGGATTTCGCGAGATCCGCGCTGGGCGTCCCGTCGGCCACGTCGGAGAAGTTCAGGTTCTGGAAGTTCTGCAGGCTGTCCGCCTGAATCTGGCCGTGCAGATTCAGGGTATTGCCGGTGAAGACGTCAGAAGAGGTTCCGTCCGACCGGCCGCCGTACAGATCAGAACCCGCGAAACTGGCCGTGTCGTACAGCGTGACCGTGTTGTCCACAGCCGTGCCGTCGTCGTAGCCGCCGGCAACAGCGGCGCGCACCCGTCCGGCGGTTACCGTGATGCTGTTGCTGCTGGCTGAGCCGTCCCCGGTGTATCCGCCATAGAGACGGTCGAAGACCGTGCCGCCCTCCATGACAACGGTATTGCCCGAAGCGTCGCCGGACAGGGTATGTCCGCCTTCCACACCGCCTCTGACAGTACCATCGACGTAGACAAAGTTCCCCTCTGCCCTGCCGTTTTCCGTGTAACCGCCATAGACGGTGCCCGTAACAGAACTGTTTCCTTCAATCCTGACCGTATTGCCGGAAACACGGCCCGTAACAGCCTGGGCCCCTTCGGAGGGCTCTGCGCTGGTATTGCTTCGGGATACCGATCCGCCATAGACACTTCCGCCGGAAGAACTTCCTCCGGCAAGAACAACAGTATTTTTTTCTGCGGTAACAGTGGCTTCTGACTGCGCTGAGCCAGAAGCTTTCACAATGCCGCCGTAGACATCTCCGGCAGAAGACTGTTCAAGAAAAACGTTATTTCCACTGGCCGAGAGGCTGACCGGTGACTGAGCACCGCCAGAGCTGTCCTTCGCACTTCCGGATGCAATCAGGCCGCCGTATACGCGCACACCGTCAGCACTGACTCTGGAAAGGGAAACGGCGTTGGCATCAGCCGAGGCGCTGATTCCCGGATAGATTTCTCCGGGCCTGACACAGCCGCCGAAAATCCCTTCGTTCTCCACTCCGACATGTAAAGAGGTGTCCGCGTTGGTCTTCACCCCGACACCGGAAAGAGTAACGGTGTTGTGATCCGCTGTGGCATCCGGCGTTTCAGTGGATGCCGCCCCCTGTGCCGTGTATTCCACAAGGCCGCCATAAACGCCTCCGGCCAGCTTCCCTCCGGACGCGATGGCATCGTTCCTGTCGGCTTTGCCAAGGCTGCCAAAGAGATATCCCCCATATACCATGTCGTTTACAGCAGAATCACCGGAGATTCTGACAGCGTTTTTATATGCGTTACCGGTGCTATGATTTACAAGCCCGCCAACGACCATGCCGCCCACAACGGATTTATCCAGCGCTACAGTATTGGCATATGCGTCCCCGGTGCTTCTGATAACTGTGTCTTTGTTGCCGTCAGGGTACACGGTAATGACTGCTCCGCCGGCGACCGCGCCTTTCACAGGAGAACTGTATAGCTTTACCGTATTATTATGCGCATCTCCGGTGCTCCCTGCCAGGACAGCGCCGGTGACCGAGCCCATCAACAACTGTTCATCCGATTCCGCGGCATGATCTATTGTTACCGTGTTATTATATGCATTTCCCGTGCTCAGTCTCAAAGCTGCGCCAAAGACCTGACCCGTCACAGAAGAATTTTCTTTTATTACTACCGTATTAGTATACGCGTCTCCGGTGCTCCAGTTCAGATCTGCGCCGAAGACATTGCCTGTCGCAGAAGATTTTTCTTTTATTGTTACCGTGTTAGTATACGCGTTTCCTGTGCTATCCTGTATCCTAGCACAGGAGACATAGTCTCCTTCCACAGAAGAATTTTCTATTGTTATGCTGTTAGTATATGCGTCTCCAGTGCTATTCTTATGTATGAAAGCGCCGATGGCCATGTCTTCCACCCTGGATTTATCTGCTACCGTTAGCTTGTTATCATGCGCGTCTCCGGTGCTCATCTCCATGGAAGCGCCAATGATATCGTCCACAGTGGAATTATCTATCGTTACCTTGTTACTATACGCGGCACCGGTGCTCCTCGTCAGGAAAGCGCCTGCGGCATCGTCCACAGTAGAATTATTTTTTATTGATACCGTATTATCATGCGCGTTCCCAGTGCTCCCTTCCAAGACTGCTCCGGTGACCGTGCCCATCTTTTTCTGCCCATTCGTTACCGTGGCATGATCTACAGTTACTTCATTATTATACGCGTTTACTGTGCTATCATTTATCACTGCACAGAATACATATCCTCCTTCAACTGAAGAATTTTTTATTATTATGCTATTAATATATGCGTCTCCAGTGCTCTTATTATTCATGACAGCGCCGTAGACACTGCCTTCCACCCTGGATTCATCTACTACATTTACCCTGTTATTATGCGCGTCTCCAATGCCACTGTACAAGAGTGCGCCGACGGCCGCGCCTCTCACAGAAGATCTTCCAGTGATGCTCACGCTGCTTTCGTACGCGTTTCCTTTTCCTGACTCCACGGAAGCGCCGACGACCGAGCCTCCCACAGAAGATCTTCCAGTGATGCTCACGCTGCTTTCGTAAGCGTTCCCTTTTCCTGACTCAACGAGAGCGCCGTAGATATTTTCTGAGATACCCCGGACACCTGTCAGTTCCACCTGCCCCTTTGCATCACCACCATTCTTTGTCCAGCTTGCCGGGAGTTCCCCTTCTTTATTTCTCTCAGCGGGGTTAATTGTATTTTCAAAAGAAAGCGTTCCATTGAGGGCGCTGCTGCCGTCACTTTTCCACGCATGGGCGGCAAGGGCTGTGCCGCAGGGAGCAAAAGTGAGCCATGCGGCAGCCGCACTGATCAGCCAGGGTGCAACCTTCAAAGCTCTGTGCGTATCCCCAGAAAGCCTCAAAGCTTTTCTTTGATTTAAAAAAACTTTTGTAACGCTTTTTTTATTCATTACTCATTCTCCTTGAGACCATACCGCACATCCTGACAGTCAGAAAGCCGCTTTCCACGGAGAACGGTCCGGGATTGCGCTACAGATGTATTTCGCTTTCATATGGCCATGTCTGAATCATTCCCTCATAGTGTTTGAACGGACACTATATAGTTTGTATTTTAAGAGCAAGAAAAAAATTAATGGAACGGCAGTGAAAATTTATATTGCCGGTGTCCCCATTTAACCTGTTTAAATTACCAAACAAATTAAAGCTCCATCCCCGGAGCCACCGTTTCTTCCTGCCATGAACCACAAAAAGACAGATCGTAAAAGCCGGAAGACAAAGCTGCTCAATAAAAAAACAAAATTCAATATATCTGATAATGGCCCTGGCGGCCTCTGGCAGGCATGTCTGAAAAAAAACAATGCTTTTCCGTATGAATATTTCAGACAAAAGGGCCAAAGCTGGTAACTGCATATTCCGGTGTCACGGCGGACAGCCTGACAGCTACCCCTACTGCAGGTATTATGTGAGGCCGGCCCCGTACGGGGGGGGGCTGAACCCAAATCCGATCATGATCCACCGGCCCGGCGGCTCTTCCCACCATACTCCGGCGTATATTCCCGGAAAAACGCTGCATTCCGTACCGGAGAACGGACAGCCCTCCGTGAGGTTGTCTTCTCAAAAAAAAAACAGCCTCTCTGCGTGCGTCCGGCGCACAGACAGAAAGGCTGTTTTTTTCTGCGGAGGGTCCGGGATGTTTCACCGGACGTCCCTGGGCTGTGTTCTCCTTAGAACTCGTAGCGTATCTGGAACGTGCCGCTTACGCCTTCCCTCGTCCCCGCATAGCCGGAGGCGCCAAGCAGGAAGGAGACAGGAACCTCTTTTGAAGGCTTCAGCTGGAGGCCGGCTTCCACCATGGCCGTGTCACCCTTCAGGGAGGCGGACGGCGTGTCGTGCCCGTACACATCGGACGCGCTCCTGCCGTTGAACTGACGCTCGTAGGCCGCGCCGAGATACCAGCTGAAAGCGTCGCTGCCCTTAAAACTCAGACGCGCTCCGCCGCGCAGGCGGTTGGAATCCATGGCATCGAAGCTCACGCGGCTGCCGCTGATGCCGCTGTCATCCTCACTCACATGCGACCACAGGTATTTGGCGTAAATATCAAGGTCAACGCTGTCCGTGAGAGACTTCATCCAGCCGATGCCTCCGTGAGCCGCCATATAGGGCGACTGCGAGCTGTAGTCGACGTCGGAGCCGTTGACGCGCCAGCCGTCCGACTCCCAGCTGTAGTTCAGCATGCCGATACGGAAGGATCCCTCGGCATAGAGGCCCTGCATGGCCGTCTCATTGAGGTAAAGCTTGCCGAGGGCGCCGACGCCGTAATAGCTGGCATTGCCCTCGCTGTCGAAGCTGTCATAGCCGGTAAAGTCATGCTCGGCGTCAAAACGGGCGATACCGGTCTCGAAGAACACGCCGGCGAGGAAACCGACTGAAGGCAGTTTGCAGTAACGGGCAAGGCCCGCCATGGCGCTTCCGCCTGACATATTAAAATGACCGTCAGCCTTGTAGGTCGAGTAGCCTCCGGACACGGCCATGAAGGCGCGCGTCCCGCAGGGTTCCTCTCCGGGCAGGCACATGGCGCTCTCTTCGGCGCTTTCCATGCCTGCGCCGGCCGCAAGGTCGCCTCCCTGATCCAGGAGGGCGAGTCCGGGCAGCCGGTCAATGTTAAAGGACTTCGTGCGGTGATCGGCCTGCACATTTTTGGTGCGGGCGATGAGATCCTGGCCATTTTTGATGAAGTAATCCACATCGAAAGTCAGGAAGCCTTTGGTGAGCCCGGCCTGGGAGCGCGTCATGCCGGCTGTGCCGGTCTCATTGTCCATGGTGCCGTCATTGGACACTGTGCCCGTATACGGCACATAGGAACCGTCGGAACCGATGGTCACGGTGTCCGCGCCGTTCACGTAGAGGTTCGTGCCAGTGAAACTGGACGAGGCCGCAGGCGTGTGGACGAGGACATATTCTTCGGGCACATCCCCGGACTGATTTCTCAGATTCTGAATGGAGACATTGGTGAAACTCCCCTTCCCGTCGCCCAGGACGGCGGATTTCGCGAGATCCGCGCTGGGCGTCCCGTCGGCCACGTCGGAGAAGTTCAGGTTCTGGAAGTTCTGCAGGCTGTCCGCCTGAATCTGGCCGTGCAGATTCAGGGTATTGCCGGTGAAAACGTCAGTGGACGTTCCGTCTGTCTTTCCGCCGTACAGGTCAGATCCCGCGAAACTGGCCGTGTCATAAAGCGTGACCGTGTTGTCCACAGCCGTGCCATCGTCGTAGCCGCCGACCACGGCGGCGCGCACCCGGCCGGCGGTCACGGTGATGTTGTTGCGGCTGGCCGATCCGTCCTCTGTATAACCGCCATAGAGACGGTCGAAGACCGTGCCGCCTTCCATGACAATGACGTTGTCCGACGCGTCGCCGGAGCGGGTATGCGAGGCCTCCACGCCGCCGCCGATGCCGCTGTTGATATAGACATAGTTATGGCCGGCATCGCCAGTGCCGATATAATTGCCGTACACGCCGCCGCTCACGGACGTGTTGCGGACAATGACCGTGTTGCCGGTGGCGTGTCCTGCTTCACTCTGGCCGCCGTACACGTAGCCGGACACGTGGCTGTCCTCCAGAATAACGGTATTGCCGCCTGCGAGGCCGCTGACGGTGAATCCGCCATAGACATGGCCGCCCACGCGGCTGTTCCTCACGAGAACCGTGTTGCCGCTCACGTCGCCGCTCTTCGTCATGCCCGCGGCCAGGTGACCGGAAAACACGCTGTCGGAAACGGAGACGCTGTTGTTCTTGGCGCTCGAGCCGTCGCTTATGCCGGCGGAGGCCCTTTCTGCCGTAACACTGGAGGAGGAAATGATCATCATGTTGCCATCGGCCTCACCGGCGCGCGCCTCTGCCGTGGCCAGGACCCCGGCGTTCACTGTCGTTCCCCGCATCACCATTGTGTTGCCGCTGGCAGAGGTGCCCTGATCGCTTTCCGCACAGCGGAGGTCGGCGTTAATGGTGCCACCCTCCACAAGAAGGCTGTTGTTGTTTGCCCGGCGCTCGGCATGCACGAAGTAGAGCAGAGGCACCGAAATCTCCACGTGATCGAACCAGCCCGTATTTTCCGTGCCGCGTGCGAACGCCCGAATCACATCGAGGGAACCAACAGGGGCGATGAAGGAAAGTTTTCCGCCAAGCACACCCGTATTGCCGGAAGCATTTTCCGCGACCAGGCCGCCGGCATCTCCGTTCGTATCCCCCTCGGCCTTTACGTTGCTGTCACGCAGCTCGAAAGTGCTGTCCGTTATTGTATCCGCCCGGATGCCGTACACGGCCCCCTGCGTGGAAACAATGTCCGAATTCTTTATGGACACCGTGCTGCCGCTGGCCGCACCCGCAGCCTCCACCTCAATACTTCCAGGATTCACCCACGCGGAAATACCCGCCACACCGGCAGCCGAGCTGATGGCCGCCCGGGAAAGAAAAATACTGTCCCTGGCAGACGTCCCGCCCACATGTATGCCAGCAACGCCCTCCTCTCCCGAGGTAATGGAGGAATTATTTACGATAAGAACATTATCCTGTGTGCTGTCCACGTTATACACCAGGCCCGTGTCAGCGGACTTCAGGATCCTGGTATGCCCGGCGCCGTCTGAAGCGGTGGGGCCGTCGATGATATGTATGCCTGTAAGGCCGGAAACCGCTCTGTCCGAACTGATGCGGGAATTCTGCACGGCAAGCCTGTTGCCGGAGGCCACGGCTGCCTGCAGTCCATCTATATAGTGCTTGGCGGAATTGATGGTGCCCTCAAAGGACACCGTATTGCCGGTCACGGACGAGCCGGAGACGCCGACGATGCCGGATACGGGCGCGTACTTCGTGGTGTCCTCGGTATCCGTTATCTCAACGCCGGTCATGGCAACCGTATTGCCCCCGGCCTTCACGGCCTGAATGCCGGCCAGGCCGGCCGTGACCTGATCCTTCAAGGTGAAGGACGTGCCGGAGACGCTTATGACATTGTTTATGGCCGTATCGGAATACGTGAAATTCCCTCTGGGAATATCAGCGATGCCTGCGGCGCCCGTGAGGTGGGTTGTGATACTTCCACCCTGCAGGGTGATAATGTTGTTCGAGGCGTTTTTGGCGGCTATGGCCATGACACTGCCGGTAGGGCCGCCGTAATTGACAGAAGAGACCGGCCTGCTCTGTGAGTCAATATTGATATTTTCCAGACTGATCCGGTTTCCGTCAGCATTCACCGCTGCCCAGGAAACGGGGATGTTGGTGCCGAGCTGCTGACCGATAATGCCGGCAACGGAGCCGCCGGTTTTCAGCATGCAGTCCCTTTCCCCGCTCAGGGAAATGGTATTATTTCTGGCCGTTTCGGCGGCAAGCGCAAAGATGCCGCCTGTGGAAGCCCTGATCCCCCTGAGTCCGGAGAAGCTGACAGTATTATCCGATGCCTCTCCGGAAGCGGCGAAACCTCCAACATAAAGAGGAATGACCCATCTGTTTCCGGCAAATTCAGGTTCCTTGATCTCGATTCCGCTGGCCACGAGGGTATTGCCAGATAACAGGGTTCCTCTGGCCGCATAGATACCCGCGCCGCTGTTAATCTGGCCTTTTTCGGATTCACCGACGCGTAACGTTACGTTATCAAGAACAATAGTGTTTCCGGTGATCGATGAAGTTCCCGTATATGTGATCTGGCTGCCGTCAGTCGTTCTGACTGTCACAGGCAGAAATCCCACACCGACCCCTATGCCGGCCAGGCCCTGAGCACTGTTTATATCGCAGTTCTGAAGGAAGATACTGTTTCCGGCAGCTGTATCGCTGACCTTGATGCCAAGCAGGCCTTCACCACCCTCATTGGAGATCAGGGAGAGATTCCGCACAGCAATGGTGTTGCCGGCAGCTCTGGCGGCAGGCAGATAATTCTGCATCGGCCAGTAGTTTGTGGGGGCGTCTACACCCCTGATCCCGAAGATACAGCCAGCGGAATCAAGAACCGATGCGTCTTTTCCCTTACCGCTGAAACTGATGGTATTATTCTCAACGGTACTGCCCGCCGCGCCATTCAGCCCTTCGACACCAGCGGACAGCCGCGTCACATTCGTAAAGGAAACCGTGTTGCCGGTGACGCTCCCGTCTGCGCTCAGGCCGACAACCTTCTGCGGGACATGATAATCCGATCCGTCGCCAAGGATATTGAAATTGTCGGCTGTGAGGATATTGCCGGTAATCGTGCTGGCCTTAATCCCGCAGACACTGACCGCTGAATTACCGCTCTTTATAGCGCCGTTCCGCAGAATGATGGTATTCCCGTCAGCGCTTTCGGAATAGTGCACCAGGGGTTTATTCCAGCTCTGATCAAAATAGGTGGAACGCATGCCGATGCCCATGAAGCCGAAGCTGCCGGACATGGTCCCGTCGCTGAAGATGATAGTGTTTCCGGAAGCGTTCTTCGCCGCAATGCCGGTGATACCGTTCAGCTGGCCGACAAGATCCATATGCTGCACAGCAATCCTGTTATTGGACGCCGTGAGCGTGCCGCCACTGGGATTTATATAATTATTGCCGCTTACCTCACTGCCGGCTATGCCCGCCATGCCCATAAACGAAAAAATACTGTTGACGTTCGCACCGCTGCTGTCGGTGGCGCCGGTGATGGAGATCGTGTTGTTATCCGCTGTTTCCGGAGCAAGTATGCCAATCACCCCGGAAGTCTCAGCCGCCGCATTCTTTGCCGGATTAATGGTTGTAGAATCCAGAATGATAGTATTGCCTGAGGCCTTTGTGGCAATAATGCCTATCGACGTCTGATGGGGGCTCGAAATGGACGAGCCTTTTACCCATATGGTGTTATCTGTGGCGGAATTCAGGACGTTGTGCCGGCCTTTTCCTCCCGCAAGATTCAGATCACCGGCAATACCGTACACGCCGCCGCCGGAATGAATTATGGAATTCTCCACCCTGACTCTGCTTCCGGAAACCGTGTACCCGGACGCCGTGCCTGCCCCCAGTTCCTTATCCATGGACATGGCGCCCTGTATGGCCACGATACTCGAATTGGTGCTGTAGCTGCCGCTGTCGGATCCCATGGACCACACCCCGCTGTCCTTCACGGACACCGTGCTGTCCGAAATCTGCCTGCCGCTCAGCCCAACGATGCCGTCCCTGCTTTGAGGGAGCTGAAAACCTTCCAGCGTAACGTTTTCAAGGTTCAGGGTATTGCTGGACTGGACATCAGCCCTGACGCCGAAGAAGCCGCGGTACGCGTCGCCCCTCCGTCCGTAATCTGAGACAGGGGCGGCTATCATGCCGTTCTTCAGGGTCAGGACATTATCAGAGGAAACAGCGGCGGCCGAGGGCATATCGCAGTTGTCCAAAGAGGAATTCATGCGTCCTGCCGAGATGAAGCTGAAGCCCGCTGTTTCGATATCGGCGGAAGTTTTGCCAGGATCGCCGAAATCCAGCGTGAATGTATTGCCGCTGACTTCCTGAGAAGCCGCGGACACGGAGACAATTCCCCAGCCGGCGGACGTCAGTTTTGTTCCGCTGGCTTCAACAGTATTGCCGTTTATTCTCTCAGCGGCACCGGGCCCGTAGGTAAATACATATTCTTCGGCAGTCCGCGTGAAAGGCACATTGCCGAGCAGCAGTACGGCCTGGGATGAGCTGACACTTCCCCCGGACAGCGAGATTTTGTTGTCCGAAATCTCGCCGGCTGTGGCAATAAGAGCGCCTATGGCATTTCCCCAGTCGCCATAGAGCGCCGAATCCGTCAGCGCGATGACATTCCCGTGCGCTTTTGTATCGGCATTGACAATGACTGAAGCGAAACCGCTGTGAATATCCGCATTGCTGGCCGTAAAATGAAGGCCATTGGTCGTTCCCGCTCCGGCCCCTTCGGCTCCCTGGGCACTGGTATTGTCAAAAAGGAAGACCGAGCGCCAGCCTCCTTTGGCTTCAACGCCGCCCCCGCTGTTTCCCTCAAACGTGATATCCGGAGAGGAAAGCGTCTGGTTCATCTGCCAGCTGAAATGATCATACTGCGAAGTCTGTCCGCCGCCCGCGATGACAGTGCCGGCCGGAACGACAATACCCTCTTCAGCCCGGGCCTGACCTCCGGGAAGCAGGGAAAACCACGCGGCCAGAGCGCTCGCGAGAAAAATACCGCCCGAAATTCCGTGTTTTCCGCTCTCTTCCGGCAGGCGTCCTTTCCCGGCGGTCCTGATTCCGGGCCGCTTTCCCAAAGATGTAAATGTACAGCCGGTCTTTCTGCCGGACAGTCTTCTGCAGTTTTTCATAATGCCTCCTCAGGTGGCTCTGCCAGCCTTGCAGTTGGAACAGCGGCAGAACGCTTCATCACCGTGCAGCCCACACGGGGGAATTTATCTTTTCCCTACATCCGTTTTTATCATTTTGCACAAAAAGATAAAACAGATACGATCAATAATTTTCCAGTTTATAAAACAAAAAATTATTTTTTATTCAATCCAATATAACATGCGTAGTTGTCATATATTGGACACTATGTTTACTAATAAATAAAACACTTTGTTTCAAAAAACCGCACAACGCAAACAATATCAATGTAATACAAACAAAGAATTATTCACGAAGAGGAAACTTTTTCGAAATATTACAATATTGCTGCTCTATACGACATCTAAAACAGTATCAGGGGCATGCCGTCTTTCCTCCGGATTGCACAGAGAAATCTTACGGTACCGACGCCGGATCTTCACGCCAGAAAGACAGAAATTTCATCCAGATCACCCCCTGACACAGGGCTCTAATCCTAATGAAAATTATAAGCAACAGCTGACTCTTTTCATCTTTTGCGTAAAAATATTTCTCCGCCTGAAGAGGAAGTTCTTCCTGCATGCCTGCTGTCCCTGCCAGCACCGGAAGAGACAGTCCTGCTCCCCTTTCCGGCTATTTTCAGACACCTGGCCGGCTGTCACCTAAACTGTCAGCTCAGAAAAGCTTTTTCCTGTCAGCACGCAGGGAAGAAGCTTCCCCGCTTCATTTCATTCTCTGTGTCCAACGCAGTGCGCCACGCCGCATCCCTGAATCCATTCAGACAGGGCAGTCCAATATGTGCGCACGCCCATGCGGACATACTGCCAATCCTTTCCGGTCAGCACATACAGAAAGCAGGAATACGCTGACACATTTCTGTCACGCCTCTGTCCTGGTGAATGAAATCCCCGGAACTGTTCCGGGACCTGCCCGTTTCCATCATACTTCAACCTGCAGAGGCACCGCCGTTACGGGGACAGGATACGTGTGTCTGCCGGAGCTGGATTTTTGTCATGCAGGGGAAACGGCCACCAGCAGAGGAAATAAACCTTCTGACAGGATCATCCCCTTTCTGCTGTGCGGCAGCAGAGCGGAAGAGGACCACCCCGGGCAGCTCCCTCTGCACGTTCTTCTGCCACGTGCAGATCCCTGACAGGGATTCCCCTGTGGTCCCCAGCCGGCCCGCTGGAAGGCATCACGGCAGTATGTTAATCAATAAGAAACAGGAGGTTTGTTATGAACGCCATTCTCGAAGCTATGGAAAAAAGACGCAGCGTCCGCAAATATAAGCCTGACATGGTTCCCCAGGATGTCATCAGCAGCGTGATCAGTGCCGGCCTGTACGCGGCAAGCGGCATGAACAGACAGGACACCATCATTATCTCCGTCACCAATAAAGAGGTGCGCGACAGACTGTCCGCAGCCAACGCCGAAATCATGGGCACGAAGAGTGATCCCTTTTACGGCGCTCCTGTCGTTCTCGTCGTTCTTGCCAGCAAGGCTTCGCCCACCAGAGTGTACGACGGCAGTCTGACCCTCGGCAACATGATGCTGGCCGCCTCCACGCTGGGCCTCGGCAGCTGCTGGATCCACAGGGCCAGAGAAGAATTTGAACGCCCAGAATGGAAGCAGTTCCTGAAGGAACAGGGGATCGAAGGAGACTGGGAAGGCATCGGGCACCTCATACTCGGCTACCCGGACGGAGAAATGCCCAGAGCGCATGAAAGAAAGCCCGGCCGCGTTTTCTTCGTGAAATAGCCTTTCCCCAAAGCGGCACTCTGATTTCCGCCAGGCCGGAAGACGCCAAAGACCGGCTGGGCGGAACCCGGGAGACAGCAGGGCGGCACATCCCGCCCTCCTCCGCAGAAAAGTTACGGCAGAACTTCCCCCGGAGCTGATGCCGCGCTTTTCCCGGACGGATACCGGCATCAGCCCCATGTCCCTTTCCGGATTCGTGGAAAAGATGGTCTGGCAGGCAGGAATTCAGAGTTCCTGCCTGCCGCTTTTTTCAGAATGCCTGACGTCATGGAACGGATGCGGAGTGCTCCCTGCGCTCCCTCCGGAAAAACCGCAAAGAGAAAACCGGGAGAAAGGTTTTCCGCGAAGGCAGCCTTTCTCTGAGGCGCGGCGCCCGTACACCACGGAACACGGGATGGAGTCCCGCTCTTTTTCCACGGCACAGCGGGGACGCCCCGGCCGCAGAAAAGAGCCGATGCCCGTTCTTTGTGTCCTGGATCGTTGACTTCCCCGTTCTGCTTTCTATTCTGTTTCCAGAACACGCTTTCAGCCCGGCCGGGCGTCTTTCCGGCGCAGGGACAGGGCACACCTCTCACACTCCGCGCACAACGGGGACACCGAAATCAGGAGAATAGCATGCTGCAGTCAGACAGACGCAACCTGAGCATGATGATGGACTTCTACGAAATGACCATGGGCTACGGCTATTTCCGCAGCCAGAAACCCTGCAACCGGGTCATCTTCGACTTCTTCTACCGCCAGAATCCCGACAACGGCGGCTACGCCATTTTCGCGGGCCTCGAGCAGATCATCGATTATCTCGTCAACCTCCACTTCGAGGACGAGGACATAGACTACTTCCGCTCCCTCGGCTGCTTTGACGAGGAATTTCTGAAATGGCTCAGGAATTTCCATTTCAGGGGCGATGTGGACGCTTTCCCCGAGGGGTCCATCATCTACCCCAACGAGCCCGTCCTCACCGTAGCCGCTCCGGCCATTGACGCGCAGTTCGTGGAGACGGCCATTCTGGCCCAGGCCAATCACCAGTCGCTCATCGCCACCAAGACCAACCGCATCGTGCGCGCTGCCCAGGGACGCCTCGTCTCCGACTTTGGCGCCCGCCGCGCCCACAACATGGACGCCGCCATTTACGGCGCGAGAGCCGCCTACATCGGAGGAGCTGTCGGCACGGCCACCGTGCTCGCGGGCAAGGAATTCGGCATTCCCATCAGCGGCACCATGGCTCACAGCTGGGTCATGTACTTTGATTCCGAATTCGAGGCTTTCAAGCACTACGCGGAGACCTATCCTGACAACACCATCCTGCTTGTGGATACCTACAATGTCCTCAAGTCCGGCGTGCCGAACGCCATCCGCACGGCCAGGGAAGTGCTCGAACCGATGGGCAGGCGCCTCAGGGGCATACGCATTGACTCCGGCGACCTCACCTATCTCTCCATAAAGGCCCGCAAAATGCTCGATGAGGCCGGGCTTACGGACTGCTCCATCGTGGCTTCCAACAGCCTCGATGAATTCACCATCGAGTCCATCCTCAAGGAAGGCGCGAAGATAGACAGTTTCGGCGTTGGCGAGCGCCTCATCACGGCCAAGAGCGATCCCGTCTTCGAGGGCGTTTACAAGATGTCCGCTGTCGAGGAAAACGGCGTCTTCGTGCCCCGCATCAAGGTCTCCGCCTCCGCGGCCAAAATCACCAATCCGGGCTGGAAGAAGGTCTGGCGCGTCTACAGGCCGGACGGCAAGGCCGTGGCCGATCTCATCACAGCCCACGACGAGACACCGGACTTCTCCGAGGAATACTGCTGCGTGGATTCCCGCAGGCCCTGGAAAACGCCCGTGTTCAAATACTGTCAGGCGAAGGAAATGCAGGTGCCCGTGCTGCGGCAGGGACGCCGCGTGAGCCCCAAGCCCAGCCTTTCCGAAATCCAGGCCTTCGTGAAACGCCAGCTCGATCATGAAATCTGGACCGAGGAACAGCGCTTCACCAATCCCCACGAGCATTACCTCGACATGAGCCTCGATTACTACGCCATGAAAATGAAGCTGCTCAAGGAAGTGAATCCCAACAGGGACTAATTCTGTTCCCCCAAGCGCCGATCCTGCGCCGGCGCTTTTTCATATCCTTATATAAAAATCTTTTGACCTTATAAAAATATTTTATTATTCCTCCGGACACACTTTTTCCCCTGGAGGAATATGCCTGCTGATGACGTCCGGGGGCAGGGCGCAGCCCTGCCCCTCGTTTTCTTCATTCTGCTCGTTTTCGCGGCGGCGCTGCTCCTCAGGGCATGGGGGCCGGCCCTTTCCGAAGCCATGCTCAGGCTCTCGGCCGCCCTGCTCCGCCCCCTGGCGCTGTTTGCTCCGGGCTATGCGGAAGCCGCGGCCAGGATTTCCGCGCTCGACCCCGGAACCGTGAGCCCCCCGCTCGCTTTCGCCGTGCTCTCGAAGTCTGCGCGCTGGTACATCTGGATTCTCGGCCTGCCGCTCGGTCTTCTGCTTTTCCGGCTTGGTTCCGGAATCTCTCCCGCGGAACATTTCCGCCGCACACTCGGCATGCGCGGCCTTCTGCGTGAGGATATGCCCTTCAACCCCTGCGTGGCCCCTGCCGTAAACTGGCCGGGCGGTATCCTGAACGAGCCGCTGGACAGCGGCCCCTGGCGCGCGGGCAGACAGCCTCTCCAGCTCTGCGCCGGGGAGGGGCTGCTCAGGGACGGAGAGGGAAAACGCATTCCCGCGGACGAGCTTCTCGACTCCACCGGGCTCGCCAGCCCTTCCTCCCCCTGGCTCGATCCCTCAGCCACGGTCATTTTTGACAGGAAGCGGGCTGCCGCCTACTACGCTGCGGCGTTCAGGGAGCCGTGGCGGGGCTGGGAAAATCTCCCGCCCTATCTGAAGAAGCTCGCCTGCGCCTTCGTTCTGCACGCGCTTGACAGAAAGAAGGAAGCGCAGCGCCTCCTCGACGAAATGAGCCTTTCCTTTCGCGCGCCCGTGAAGGAGAGAAAAGCTTCCCTTTCCCTCAGGCCCCCTTTCTTCCGCCCCGCGCGCCGGGCCAGGGGCTACGTCCTCGACACACATCTTCCCGGCGGGCTCGCCGGACGCATGGGCACGCTCCTGCAGGATCCCCGCGCTGCGGCATTCCTGCGGCCGCACAGCTTCTGGCGGGACACGGCCCTGCTGGCCCTCTACGAGGCAGCCCGCACCAAAGGCGTCCTTCCCACTGCCGAGTTCATCTGGCTGCGGCCCGTCAACAGACAGCTCTGGTACCTCCTGAACAACCTCGGCCGCCGCACGGCCTGGCCCGAGACGGCCGGCCTGTGGGCCCATTACATGACGGAGACAGCCATATCCCGTGTGGATCCGGCATCCCGCGGCATTGAAGAGCCGCAGGTGGAGGAGGCGGTCAGGGCCCTTGAGAGAGCCATGTACGAGGAAGGCTGGATCGCAGCCGATCAGTTATCCTCCCCGGATTCAGAGTCACCGGACAGCAGCTTCCGGTAGAAGGAGTTTGTATGCCCTTCCGCGCCCACAAAGGTTATTACGGCGTTGACCGTGTCCAGGAACACAGCAGGGAGGAGGTGATCCGGGATATACGCCCCGTCTCCTCCCGTTTCTTCGGCGCGCTTCTCGGGCAGGGCGGATACGCGGCGGCCTTCTGCGCGGCCCTGGGGCTCATGGCCTTCGAGCCCGCCACAGCCTTTCCCGTCCTCCCGCTCCTCGCCCTGCTCTGCCTCTGCCGCAGGGTGGCCGTGTCCCGCGATATCCTGCCCATGCGCGTCCCGCAGTCCTGGAAGGGAAAGGACTACGGAGACATGACGCCGCAGGGTTCCTTCCGCCGGGCCCGGGGCATGTTCTATATCGGCAACGATCTCGAGGCCAACCGCGAGCTCTGGATTTCACGCGACGACATCCTCACGCACATGCTCATTCTGGGAACAACGGGATCGGGCAAGACGGAGACGCTCGTGTCCCTGGCCTTCAATTACCTGGCCGTGGGCGGCGGGCTGCTCTACGTCGACCCCAAGGCCGCGCCGAAGCTCGCCGTCCAGCTCTACACCATGTGCCGCATAATGGGCCGAGACGATGATTTTCTCCTCCTCTCCTATATGGTCAGCCGCGCGGGCGGGCCGTCCGGGAAAAGCGGCCTGACGCGCACGCCGCAGCACGAGTCCAACACCCAGAATCCCTTCGCCGTGGGCGGCGCCAACCAGCTCACCCAGCTGCTCTTCTCGCTCATGCCCGGCGACGACGACAGCAGCGGCAACGCCATTTTCTCCTCCAACGCCCAGACCCTCATTTCGGGTCTCATGTTCGTGCTCGTGGAAATGCGCGACCGCGGAGAGATTCCCCTGTCCATCGACGTCATCCGCAGATATCTCATGGATACGGAAGCCATCACGAAGCTCGCTCTCCGGACGGATCTTCCGGAAAAGGCCGTGCTCGCCCTGCAGGCCGGCCTGGCGACAGTCGGCTGGGACAAAAACCTGCCCCTTGACAGACAGCCGCGGGCCTTCGGCGATCAGTACGGCTACGCCAGAGCCTACTTTGGCCGTGCCCTGTCCCTCCTCGTAGACAACTACGGGCGCATCTTCATGACCACACACGGCGAGGTGGACGCTGTCGATGTCATCACGGGACGCCGCATCTACGTCACACTCATTCCTTCCATGGACAAGGATCCGAAGGAGCTCAGATCCCTTGGGCAGATCTGCCTCTCCTCCGTGTGCAACGCCTGCGCCGTGGGTCTCGGCAGCCATGTGCAGGGCCGGCTCTCCGACGTGCTGGGCTCTCTTCCTACGGACGCCCGCACGCCGTTCGGAGTCATCGTGGACGAGTACGCGGCCATCGAGACGCCGGGTTTTGAGATCCTGCTTACCCAGGGCCGCGGCCTCGGCATCGCGGTCATGGTGGCCTCGCAGGATTTCGCGGGCATCAAGCGCGCCTCCGAGGCGGCGGCCGAGCAGATCGTCTCAAACTGCAAGGTCAAAATCTTCATGTGCCAGGAGGACCCGAACCAGACCTTCCAGCTTATCCGGTCCATTGCCGGCAGAGGGCTCGTCATGCAGTCCGGCGGGTTCTCCAGGGGCAGCGGGGAAAGCTACGCGGACAGGCCGGACGCTTCCCTGCAGGAGCTCGACCGGGTTTCCTTCCGTGATCTGCAGAAGCAGGTGGAAGGCCAGATCACGGCCTTCTTCAAGGGAGAGATGGTGCGCGGCAGAACCTTTTACGCGAATCCGCCCCTGGACATGAACCGCCAGATCCGCCTCGTGAGCCACCTCAAGGTGCACGAACCCTCCCCCGATGTCCTGCGCGCGCGTCTGGGAAGCATCGCCAGCCTGGAACGGGCGCTGGCCTGCCTGTATTCCGGGGAAAACACGCCGCCGGCAGGAGTCGGGGATGATGCCTGCCTCGGCGCGCTCACGGAAATTCTTGACGGAGCCGGCCCAGCAGCCGGGGGAAAGGCCGCGTCTCTCGGCATAGCCGCCTTCCTCGCGGCCGCATCGCTTATGGAAGACGGGGAGGAAAACCAGCCGGAACAGCCCTGAGGAACCCGCCGCCCCGGCGTCCGTTAAAAAAAGAGGCCACCGCGGCAAAGCCGGGTTCTCCCGGTTTCCTCCGTCAGGAGATATGCCGGCCTAATGGCGTATGCCGCCGCGGCGCCTGCTTTTCAGATTCCGTCCCACGCGCCTGTCGGAATACCCCTTCTTCCCCGGCCGGTTTTTCGCCGGTTTCACTGCGGCGCCGGCGGACACAGTGGTATCAGCGGTACCGGCCGCGGCGGCCCTGACCGGGGGATTGATCACGCGGTCATACTGCCTGCGCTTGCGGAAAATGACCAGCTTGCTCAGGGCGTAGTTGGTGACCACCACCACGAATCCCGCGACAATCTTGACGATGGCGTCATTGAAATGCAGCCAGTCCACAAATACCTTGAGGCCGCCCGTTTCCAGCACACCCGAGAACACCCGCGCCGCCGTGAACTGCCAGGCCTCGCGGAACACAACCTTCGAGCTCCAGTCAAGAGAGCGGAAGACAAACACCTTGTTGACCACGAAAGCAAAGATGACGGCTACGACCCAGGCGATAACATTGCTGATGAGATAATTGATATGGAGCCAGAGCGTGCACACGAAATACGCGGCGTAGTTGACCACCGTTGTCATGACGCCCCAGAAAAGATACGAAATGATATCCCGGTAGCGATGATACTGACTGAGGCAGAAACGGTATAATTTCAAAAACATGGAGCGTTTTCTCCCGGTGGCTTGACATTCGGCGTGACGCCTTGCGCGGGCTTTTCTTTACCTGTTCCACCCCGCGGGCGCAAGGGCGAAGAATAAAAAAACGCTCATAACGCAGATATAGATATTTTTCAGAAAAAAGCGGCGCCTCCGGTCTCTGCCGGATGCCCGTTCTCTGTCTTTTTACTGAAAAAAGGGATTCATGGTACGTTTTGTCAGATGCTGACTGCAGGGCGGAAAGCAGAAAAGCCTCCGGCAGGTTCCGCGGAGTCAGCCATCCTTTTCTTTCCCGTCCGGCCGGATTTCCTCGATGACGAGCCTGCCGTGATCGAGGAGGCGCAGCGGCCCTGATACGCGGAGAGCTCGGCCGTCCTCTCCCTCAAGCAGGAAAAGGAGACGGAGGGCCCCCGCCCGCGCGGCGGCCTCCTCTGCCACGGCAGCGGTATCCTCCCCCCGGACATCGAAGCGCACGGAACCGGAAAAGTCTATCCTCGCCCTGAGCTCCATCCTATTTCTCCCTGGTCTGGCCGAGGTATCCGGCCACGCGGCTGTTCTGGGCTTCGGTCATGATGCCGAGCATGGCGGAAAGCACGGCGTTTCTATGGAGATCCGCCCTGTATCGCTGGACATTCAGGCTGAACGCTTCCGCCTCGATGTGATAGATATTCCGCAGGACGTCCGCGGCGATCATGCGGTTCACGTCATCGGCCATGCGCAGCGAGCTGAAATACCCCGCTCTGGCCTCAAGGTACTGCATGCTGCTGTAATTGCCCGTTTCTCTGTCCGGGCTGGTCCGGGACGCGCTTTCGATGCCGCTCCTTTCTTCAAGGTCAGGCACGGCGTTCCGGTATCCGGCCGGCGCGTAGGCAGCGGCCACATCTGCCAGGGCCGCCTGGGCCGCGCTCACGGAGGCGCTCTTGAGTTTGATTTCCGCATCAGCCCGGCGCCCGGCCACGGTTCCCCGCTGCCGCTCCGGCACTGACGGCGCGGGATGGGGATTGGAGAGCGCGGCCATCATAAGTACGGTACGATCGAGGTCAGCGCCGGAGATCAGGCGGGATGAGGGCGTGAGCCAGTCGGATTTGAAGACGGGCTCCGCTGCCATGCCTTTCCCAGTCACAAGGGACGCCACCCTGAGGGCGTCCGCCTCGGCCCATGAGGAAACGGACGCGTCCCTGCCTCCCGAGACGGCGAGGGACTCCGCAAGAAGATTCTCCATGGCAGCGCCGAAACGGGCGGAGTGCGTTCTGTCGAGCGAGGCCGCGGCATCGGCGCAGCCGCCATCCGTGCGTGCCGGATCCTGATCTCTCGCCGCGATGGCACCAACCACGGTGGCTGACAGATCCCGGAGCGCCAGTCCCATATCCTTCAGAAGAGCGCGCAGCATGACGTCCTGGGCCGTACCGCTGCCGTGCATCTTTGCCGTAATGGCCGCGGCCGCTTCCGCGATGACCCGGGAAAGCTGCTGCGCCGAGGCCCCTGCCTGCTGCATCATGAGCAGCTGGTTGGTGGCCGAAGCCAGGTTGTCGCCCCAGCAGTCACCTCCGACGCGGCCGGACACACCATTTCCTGGCGAAAACTTCGCGATATTTGAGAGAAGCTCATCCATGACGGCTCCGGCCTGCTGGACAGGACCGTCGAGACCGTCCAGGGAAAGGCCACGCCCGTTGCCGGGATACGGCAGGGAGGATACGCCCGGCTCATAAAGGTTGCCGGCGCTTCCCGCCACCACAGCCGCGGCGTCCTGACTGAGGCAGAAAAATACGGAACAGAGAAAAACAAGCCGGAACGCGGTGCCGGCAGCGCTTTGTGTCAGAGGCATCAGCCATCCTTCAGGGGCTCCGGAAGCGGCCCGCAGCCGGTGCGGGACAGAACGCGGAAGGAGCCTTTGGCAGAAATACTACAAACTTTTATGATGTCAAATAATTTTTATAAATTCCCGGCCGGTGCGTTGTGATCTTCTGCGGTATTAATATAAAATTATTGACGATAATAAAAATTTTCTTTAAACAGCGGCAGACGGGACGATACACGTTCCGCAGACCTTTAGACGGGCGCCGCTCCGGCGTTCCGGAAGGAGACCGTATGTCGGCCACATTCAGCGTACTGAAAACGGAACAGCAGTTTACGGAAGAGAACGATTCCGGCAGGGGGGCTTCCGTCATTTTCGGGAATTTCCCCGGTGACGCCAGGGCTCCCCGGACTGATATCCCTGAGAAGATATCCCGTGCGGAAAGCCAGGGACAGGAGGAAGACAGCTCCGGCGCTCCCGCGAAGCCGGACAGGCTCCGCGATCAGACCGAACGCTTCCTCGAGCAGGCAGCCCCCTATCTCACGCGTCATCAGGAGCAGATCATCGCCGCGGCGGCCAGAGGCCTCGACGCGAAGGGCGTGGCGGAATGCCGCTACTACCTTGGGCGAGCAAGCCTCATCGCTGACAGCGCCCCGGAACCGGCAGGTCCGGGCTCTCCCGTTCTCGACCTCGTGCAGGGCTACGTGGAGACAAGCCGCCTCGAGCCCCTGCAGATGGAGATCATTCTCCTTCTGGCCCGTGGCTATGACGCGCGCACCATCGGAGAGGCCGGATATCTGCTCGCCCGCGTCTGAAGCGGGAGGAGGAAGTATGCCCATACCTGCCTCCCCTGCCCCCCTGAGGGCGGCCGGGGAAGGGTTTCAGCCCCGCGACCTCGCGGGACTCGCCCTGCTCTGCGCGCGATCCTGGGGCGTCCCCCGCGCCGCGGTCATGGAACGGCTGGAGATCACTGACTGGGAGGAAGCTGAGCGCCGCCTCTTGCAGAGGCGTCCGGTCAGCCTTGATCTCGGCACCGTTGACCTTCTCGCGAGCCGCACGTTCCGGAGCGGCCTTGGCGCATCCAGTCCCAATCCGGGCTCACCTGTGCCGGGCCGGCTCCTCTGCGGAGTTAGATCTCTCGGGGACGGACGCATGGAAGCGGCCATGGCCGCCTGTCTGGATCGCTCCTTCCTGTCGGGACACCCGGAATACAGAAACTGCGGGGCCGTCACGCTCTCGGCGTGCGGGCCCCCGGGCCTTCTCGGGCCTGCCCTGCACAGAAGACTGGATCTGGATCTCGGACCCATGAAGGCGGCCCCCCGTGACGGAGGCTCTCCTCTCCCGGCCTGGTGCACAGAGGAGAACTTCGCCCGAACGGCAGCTCTTGTTCTCTCCGCCTTGGCGGAAGGCGGGTCTCCCGCTGTCTCCGGCAGTCCGGTGGAGCGGCTCGGACACCTTCGCGAAAACAGGCTGGACGGAGTATTCCAGATAAGCTCGGCCCGCGCCGCCGGGGAGATCCGGGGCTTCGGGACGGCCCCGGCTGAAATACGGCTTGCCGCTTCCTACGATTCAGGCCTTGACGAAATCGTCTGGCGGGCCTGCGCCTTCAACACGCGGAGCGGCCGTTCCCTGTTTCTCGGAATCGTCCGCGCCGGTCTCTCTGGCCCGGATCAGGGCCCTTCCTGTCCCGCGGCGCCGGCTGCCCTCCTGCTCAGACAGACGGAAAGCCTCCTCACAGGAAAAAGTGAAACCGCCACACTCCTCATAAAGACGATCATCGCTGCCGGCGGCTCGCAGGCCGCGGGCCATGTCAGCCGGATTTTCCTGAAGGACGGCGCGGTCCACGTGCTCCTGAAAGACCTTCCGGGGCGGGAAGGACAGGCAGAATTCAGCTTCGGCACTAAGGGCCCGGCTCTGTACGAAGAACCGGGGAAACCTCCCGCCGTCATCCCCTTCTCCCGGTTTTCCCCCGAAACATCCCTGGCCCGCCTCATGACTGATGTCCTCACAGGCAGACGCCTTCCATCCCCCGCCAGCGGACAGAACCGGTACATCCCCGGCATGTCCCGCGCGGATTCCGCTCCCGCGATGGCTCCGGGTTTCTGACAAACGGCTCTTTCGGAAGAGGCGGCAGCCGGACGGATATTCCGCCAGGCCGCCGCCTCTTCTGTTCTGCAGCACAGCGGCCGGGAAAAACTCCAGAATAACGGTCATCCGGAAGAGAAGCTCTCTCCGTACTTTCCAGCGCCTCTCCCGTGGCTTCAGATAATCTCCGGGGGAAGTGAATGTACCCCCTCCTACAGAGGCGGGAGACTGCTGCTTCAACGGGAACAGCACAGCTCACTCCGAAGAGTTACGGCGGCTTCCACTCACTCCACAGGCGTGAATTTCCGTGCGGCCCACGGTACTGTATGCGTTACGTCAGTCAGATATTCGCCTGGCTCCTTCCCGGATATTCATCCCTCATCCAAGCGGTAGAGGATTTCTGGCGGATTAGATTGCAACGCCGTTCCAGGGGCCGGTATCTTTCCCAAAGTGTTGTGCGGCCGTTTAATGACTCTGGACGACACGTTAATGGACCCGCCCACCGGTGGAGCAAGTCTGTGCCCGGAGGGGCTATGACGCACAAAAAATACTATCAGTCAGACACAGCTTAAAAGAGGAGAGGCCTCCGCAAAAACCTGGCAGCCCGGGCAGGGCGAAACGCCACAACAGTGCGTCATAAAGATATTTATGCTGTGAACCGCCCCGCGCACCTCCCATCGCCCGCCAAAAAATCTGAGAGAAAAAGCCGCGCACCGGAAGCCTGTTCTGAAAGGAATGCGTCCTTCCGGGCTGGCGGCAAAAGGCACCGCCGCCTCTCGGGCCCGGCTTCACCAGGTTCCGGAAACCGCGCGGGAAAACGGCGCCCGGCCGGCGGCGCGGCAGTGGAAGCACCGGCTCTCCGGCTCAGACTCTCGCGCCCCTGAGCTGCGCGGCTGCCGCTTCCTGAAGGCACTGTACGGGCACAGTGGGCATATCCCCTGTCAGGGCACCCGGGGACATCACCACCTCCGGTTCCACTGACAGCGTCCCGAGAGAAACAGGAGAAAGCACAGGCGTCTGCTGTCTCAGTACGGAAACGGCGGGCACGGTTCCGTCATTCACGCTGCCCTGATCCGAACGGGCGCAGACGGTCCCGGGCTTTCCGGGCATCCTTCTGTAATGACGGGAAGCCCCCCGTAACACCTCTCCCTTCGGGAAAAAACGGCGATGGAGGAAACAGGTAATCAGGGAAAAAATGAGTTCTTCCATTTCTGCTCCTTATCTGATATCGTGAATGACCGGAGGAAAACAGAAAAGAGGCAGGCTTTCACCGCCCCTGACGGGAGCATCTCCCGTAACGTGAAAAGAAGTATGTGACTTTCCTCACCTTTTCTCATATCCCATCACCACGGCCGGGGGCAACCGAAAAAGAAAAAAGACGTGCTAACGTCATCAATCCGTGACACGGGCCGCCCTGGGTTCATTTTTTGCCGGCCGCGTCAGAAAACCGGAAGTTCCGTGCATCCACATACGTTTCTTCCCTTCGGGCGGCAGAAGAACCGGACTGCCGAGAATTCCGGACACAGAAGGAAAAAACATGAACTGGAACGAAGCGCTGGCCACATGCGCCTCAGAATGCGACTCTTTCTACCTGTATTCTGAAGGCGGTCTGAGGCGCAGGGGTGAGGCCCTGAAAAAGGCTTTTCCCGGCGCGGAGATACTCTACTCCATCAAATGCAACCCTCATCCCCGGATCCTGAAGATCATGGCTGAACTCGGCCTCGGGTTCGACGCGGCGGGCGCAGGGGAAGTGGAACGGGCCCTGAACGGAGGCGCCAGTCCCTTCCATATTTACTACTCCGCTCCGGGAAAAAGCCGTGGGGATATCGCCTCAGCCATCGGGCGCTGCGTCATCACGGCTGACAGCGCGGGCGAAGTCAGCCTCATCAGTGAGAAAGCAAAGGGACAGGGCATAGGGCTGCGCATCAATCCGTCCTTCAGCTTCGGCGGCGGTCCCGGTCTGCCCTCCAAATTCGGCATTGACGAAGAAGAGGCTCTTGACGCCATCGGGCGCGGCGCCTTCGGCGGAGTCCGGATCGCCGGGCTCCACGTGCATCTGAAAAGCCAGGAACTCGATACCGG
>ERZ856578.312-NODE-312-length-101327-cov-5.651901_pt1 | contig 101327 bp, 78 predicted proteins | sample MGYA00514384_ERZ856578 | MGnify/ENA primary metagenome ERZ856578 (study PRJEB29103, sample SAMN06111958) | human gut metagenome | biome: human gut; feature: ankylosing spondylitis patient; material: healthy_person | host: Homo sapiens | place: China:Hangzhou... | reverse complement strand
AAAATATCTATTTAATATCTTCAACAAATGACAATATTAAACAATTTCATCAAAAGAATCAACTTAAATTTATAAATGAAAAGGAAGTGTTAGGATATGGAGCCGAACAAGTAGGATTTATAACTAGTAATGGAAGAAATAGAAGTGGATGGATATTTCAGCAATTGCTGAAACTGTCTGCTCAAATTGGTACAGAACGTTTTTTTTTAGTTATAGATGCTGATCATATCTTAATTCGTCCACATACATTTATTACTCGTAATAATAAGTATGTATTTTATCAATCCGATGAGTTCCATTTAACTTATTATTTGAATATATATAAGTTACTGAAGAAGATCCCGCTTTCTTTGTTTTCTTTTGTTTCTCATAAAATGTTGTTTGATAAATTTGAATTAATAAAATTACATCGATTGTTAGGTACGTCAGATAAAACTTGGGATGAGAATATTCTAACTTCTTTAGATAGAAAAGATAATTCTCCTTTTTCGGAGTATGAATTATATGGTAATTTTATAGATAAAGAGAAGAAAGTTATGTATCCGTGGATGCAAATAGCATTAAAAAAATGTGAGTTAAATACTTATAACGAATTGAAGAATAAATATGATTCTAAATATTTAAGTGTTACATTTCCTTCATATTTGAATTAATATATGTTTGTAATAAGATTAATTGGTGGAGTTGGGAATCAGTTGTTTCAATATACATTTGGGCAGTTCCTGAGGCATAAATTTGGAGTAGAAGTTTGTTATGATATTGTTGCTTTTGATACAGTTGACAAGGGAAGAAACTTAGAACTCCAGTTATTAGATGAGTCTTTACCTTTATTTGAAACTAGTAATTTCTTTTTCTCTAAATATAAATCTTGGAAGAAACGATTGTTTTTATATGGCTTTTTATTGAAAAAAAATAATAAGTATTATACTAAATATGCTCCAGAAGAAATTTCACTTTTTACAGAAAAAGGTTTAAGTTATTTTGATGGTTGGTGGCAATATCCTGCATTATTAAGAGATACCATCAATAATATGGAGGATTTCTTTATACCTAAGCAACCTATTCCTGTTCAGATACAAAAATACTATAATGAAATTTTATTAAATAATTTCGCAGTTGCTTTACATGTTAGGCGTGGTGATTATTTTACCTCAAAATATGCCAAAACCTATGCAGTATGTAATGTTGAATATTACACATCTGCTGTTAATTTGATGTGTGAAAAATTACGTAGTTGTAAATTTTATGTTTTTTCTGATGATTTAGATTGGGTTAAATCAAATCTTATTTTGCCTTCTAACACTGTTTATGTGAAAAATTATGATATAAATTCTTATTGGTATATTTATTTAATGTCATTATGTAGGCATATTATTATAAGTAATAGTTCATTTAGTTGGTGGGGAGCTACATTGAATCGTAATCTTCATAAAATCGTAATTGCCCCTAAATATTGGTCTACAAAGAAAAATAATACACTTTGTGATAATAGTTGGATAAAAATATAATTTTTTGTACATCTCTATTCTTATTTGTTTTATTTAGGAAAAACAATCTATATATATATCATGTCTTTATTATTAAAAAAGAAATTAAGAACAACTGTAGGAGGTTTGTTTTTATTATATCATTATAGAAAAATAAAAGCCTGGGGGACATCCACGTTATATGCTGATGAAACGTATCTTAAAAGAAAATACTATAAGATTTTCAAAAAAAAGCCAGATTTACTTCATCCTTCTACGTTTTCAGAAAAACTTATATGGTTAAATTTATATTATCGTAATGAAAATCAGATAAAGTGTGCAGATAAATATGCTGTAAGGAGCTATTATAAAGAGGTTTTAGGTACTGATAAATATTTGATACCTTTGGTTGGTGTTTTTGAAAATATTGATGAAATAAACCTTGATTATTTTCCTGAAAAATTTGTTTTAAAATCAACTCATGGTTCTGGACAGAATTATATTTGTACAAATAAATCTGATTTGTCTTCGTGTGAAAAAAAGGTGATACTAACAGAGTGCAAGTATTGGCTAAAGGAAAATTGGTATAATTTTGGTAGAGAATGGCATTATAAAACAATAAAACCCAGAATTATTTGTGAGGTTTATTTGGGAGATGAAAAAGGCAATGTACCTTTTGACTATAAGATATTTTGTTTCAATGGAGAACCTCGAATGATTGCGGTAGATGTTGACCGATTTACTGATCATAAAATTTATTATTTTGATCCGCACTGGGAGTTGCTTAATTTTACCAATCGAAGATATAAAATAAGTGATAAGAAAATACTTAGACCAGATTGTCTTGAAGAAATGCTCGATATAGCTAGAAAATTATCTACTAATTTTCCTCATGTGAGAATTGACCTTTTCTACGTAAATCAGCATATTTATTGTGGGGAAATGACATTTTTTACAGCAGCCTGTTTGACTGGATATAATCCGGAAAAGTATAATACAATAGTTGGTGATTGGTTACAACTTCCAGATTTAAATGTTTGATTTATTTTATTATGAATAATCCTTTAGTTACTATTGGTATTCCCTTTTTTAATGGAGGAGTTTATCTAAAGTATGCAATACTATCTGTACTTAATCAAACGTATTGGAATTGGGAATTAATTTTAATAAATGACGGAAGCACAGACAATTCTTTAGATATAATTGCCGATTTCTCAGATGATAGAATTAAAATAATTGATGATGGGATGCAGTTGGGGTTACCAACCAGGTTAAATCAGTTATCTAAGATGGCTAATGGCCTTTTTTATGCAAGAATGGATGCTGATGACATCATGCATTATAATCGAATAGAGAGTCAGGTTCATTACCTGTTGACACATCCTGATGTAGATGTGGTAGGTACTCATTCGTATATCATAGATGCTCAAAATAAAGTAGTTGGAAAATCTAAAAAACAGATTTCGTGCCCCAAAACAGTTACTGATATTTTATCAGGAGGAGCTTTCATTCATCCGAGTGTAATGGGGTATGTCCGTTGGTTTCGGGAACATCCATATGATTCTCAATTATTAAGGATGCAAGATTTAGCATTGTGGATAGATACGGTATTAGACTCTAATTTTTTTATATTACCTGATAATTTATTGTTTTATAGGGCTGTAGGAGTTCCTACTTTGTCTAGATACTTATCTACACAGTCTTTTTTTCGGAAATATATTTTGGATATATTTTTTCGGAAAAGAACATTTTTGGCTTACAAACTTTATTTACTTTCATGTATTAAGTCATTGGTATATCTACTTTTTTCTTTATTTAAGCAAAGTGACCGTATTATTAAAAAGAGATATATAAGTATTTCTGAGAAGGATTTAGATTTTGCTTGTAAGGACTTGTTTTTTTCAATTACTCGATAGAAGATAATATATCATTTTTGAATAGTTTTTTAATGTATGAAAATGTATTATGAAGAGAATATTACATGTTGTTAATATTTACTTTGTTATTCCTTATTTTTTAGGCGATCAACTTATTTATTTCACTAAAAGAGGATATAAAGAATATATAATTTGCTCTCCTTCTGAAGAGATATATGAATATTCCAAAAGTCATAATTTTAATTATAAAGAAATTCCTATTTTACGATCTATCTCATTTTGGAGAGATCTCAAGGCTATTTGGGAAATATGTAAGTATATAAAAAAAGAGGAAATAGACATTGTTGTTGGGCATACTCCTAAGGGGGGAGTATTAGCTATGTTGGCATCTTTTGTTATGCATATTCCTATACGTATTTATTTTCGTCATGGATTGGTGTATGAAACATCTTCAGGTATAAAAAGAAAGTTTTTGATTTTAATAGATCGTTTAGCTGCATTTTTATCTACTAAGGTTGTTTGCGTTAGTCCTTCCGTATACAAAAAGAGTTTGGAAAATAAACTCAATCCTGCTTCTAAACAATTATTACTTCATAAAGGAACTTGTAATGGTATTAATGTTGAAAAATTTTGTAGAGATAATATTAATGAAAGAACTATAGAATTATTAAAAAATCAGTTAGGGCTCTCAGAAAATTCTTTTGTTATAGGTTACGTTGGTCGATTAGTAAAAGATAAAGGTATAATAGAATTAATAGATGCCTTTAATGTGCTGCAGAAACAAAATATAAATATAAAATTATTGTTGGTCGGAATGTTGGAAGAACGTGATTCATTGCCTAAAGATATAATTAGTAAAATTCAAGATAATACTTCAATAATTTGTACTGGATATGTTGATAATTCATCAATAGAAAATTATTATGCTTTAATGGACTTATTTATACTTCCTTCTTATCGGGAAGGATTTCCAACTTCAATATTAGAAGCTTCTTCTATGAAATTACCAGTAGTAACTACTAAAGTAACGGGGTGTATTGATGCTATTAGTCATGGGAAAACCGGATATTTTGTAAATCATGATAAGTATGAAATTGCGTCTGTCATACAAAAATATATTTGTGATGATGAATTGCGGGAGAAACATGGAATGGCAGGGCGAGTGTTTGTTGAAGAAGATTTTGACCAATGTATTATTTGGAGAGAAATTGAAAAATTGTATAGTATTAATTATACGAATTTTTAAATTATGAAAATATTAGTGACTGGTTCTGCCGGCTTTATAGGTTCTTATGTTTGCAGAAGTTTGTTGATGCGTGGTGATGAGGTAGTAGGCCTTGACAATATAAATGCCTACTATGATGTGGATCTAAAATATGGTAGACTTTCCGTATTGGGGATTAATCGGGAAGAGATATCATGGTATAAATTTACTTCAAGCAATGTGTATCCGCAGTTTAGTTTTGTGCGGATGAATCTTGAAGACAGACAAGCTATGCAAATGCTTTTTGCTAATGGAGCGTTTGATATTGTGATAAATTTGGCAGCACAAGCTGGTGTACGTTACTCGATAGAGAATCCGTATGCTTATGTGGAGAGTAATATAAATGGTTTCTTAAATGTGCTTGAAGGTTGTCGTTATAACAATATAAAGCATTTGGTATATGCAAGTTCCAGTAGTGTTTATGGGTTGAATGCGAAAGTTCCATTTTCAGAGAAAGATAGTATAGCTCACCCTGTAAGCCTATATGCTGCTACCAAAAAATCAAATGAGTTGATGGCGCATACATATAGTCATTTATATGATATTCCTTCTACCGGACTTCGCTTCTTCACTGTATATGGTCCATGGGGTAGACCGGATATGTCGCCTTTTTTGTTTACAGATGCTATCTTGCATAACCGCCCTATAAAGGTCTTTAATAATGGAGATATGCTTCGTGATTTTACATATATAGATGATATCGTAAAAGGAGTATTACGAGTGGTTGATTCCATTCCCCAACCGAATGCCTCTTGGGATTCGGAGTGTCCTGATCCGAGCACTTCAAGTGCTCCCTATAAAATTTATAATATCGGTAATTCTCATCCTGTGAAGTTAATGGATTTTATTCATGCTATAGAAGAAGCCATAGGGCATCCTGCTGAAAAAATATACTTGCCTATGCAGCCGGGAGATGTTTATCAGACCAATGCGGATACTACTGCTTTACAACAAGAATTAGGATTTAAGCCTGATAAATCGATCAAAGAAGGAGTGAAAGAAACCGTGGACTGGTATTGTTCTTTTTATCATTTACACAGATAGAAAATTCAAATCAAAAATACAATGAAAATAGCAATAGTGGGAACTGGCTACGTCGGTTTGGTTACAGGTACTTGTTTCTCGGAAATGGGGGTGAATGTTACCTGTGTGGACGTAATGGAATCTAAAATAGAGAATCTCAAAAAGGGTATTATTCCGATTTATGAACCTGGACTAGAGGATATGGTACATCGAAATTATGGTGCTGGGCGTTTGAAGTTTACTACTTCTTTGGCATCTTGTTTGAATGATGTTGAAGTAGTATTCAGTGCCGTTGGTACTCCTCCTGATGAAGATGGTAGTGCGGATTTGCGTTATGTTCTTGAAGTCGCCAGATCTATTGGACAAAACATGGAAAAGTATATTTTGGTAGTAACCAAAAGTACAGTTCCTGTAGGTACAGCTCAGAAAGTAAAGGCTGTTATTCAGGAGGAACTGGATAAGCGTAAAGTTTCTATTGATTTTGATGTTGCTTCTAATCCTGAGTTTTTGAAAGAAGGTGATGCTGTAGATGATTTCATGAAGCCAGATCGTGTAGTTGTTGGTGTGGAGTCAGATAAAGCAAAAGCGATAATGGAACGTCTTTATAAACCATTTATGATGAATAATTATCGTTTGATATTTACAGATGTTCCCAGTGCTGAAATGATAAAATATGCTGCTAATTCCATGTTGGCTACTCGTATCAGTTTTATGAATGATATTGCCAACTTGTGTGAACTGGTCGGGGCGGATGTGAATATGGTTCGTAAAGGAATTGGTGCAGATAGTCGTATTGGTAGTAAATTCCTATATCCGGGCTGTGGTTATGGTGGTTCTTGTTTTCCTAAAGATGTGAAGGCTCTAATTAAAACGGCTGAGAAGAATGGATATCCGATGAGAGTATTGAAAGCAGTGGAAGAGGTGAATGAAGTTCAAAAAAGTATTCTTTTTGATAAATTGCAGAAGCATTTTAATAATGATCTGAAAGGAAAGAAAATAGCTCTTTGGGGATTGGCTTTTAAACCGGAGACGGATGATATGCGTGAAGCACCGGCATTGGTTCTAATAAATAAAATTACTACAGCAGGCGCAATTGTGAAAGTCTACGATCCTATTGCTATTCCAGAGTGCCAGCGTAGGATAGGCAATAAAGTAGAATATGCTACCGATATGTATGATGCGGTACTTGATGCGGATGCTTTGCTTTTAATTACTGAATGGAAAGAGTTCCGTATGCCAAGTTGGAGAGTTTTAAAAAAGACGATGAGAGATTTTATTGTTTTTGATGGACGAAATATTTATGATAAAAAGGAACTTCAGGAGATAGGTTTCACATATTATTGTATAGGGAAATAGTACATTAAAAATGAATATTCTTATTACCGGAATACATGGTTTTGTTGGTTCTAATTTTGTATCGGCTTTAAAAGGGGATAATAATCTCTATGGTTTGGATATTATTACACCTCAAAAAGAAGGAGTGATAAAGACTTTTCTATGGGAGAATATTGAAACAATTTCATATCCTTTGCAGAATCTACCTCGGTTTGATGCAATTATTCATTTGGCTGGCAAAGCCCATGATACGAAGAACCAGTCGATTGCTCAGGACTATTTTGACATAAATACAGGTTTAACCCAAAAGATCTTTGATTTCTTTTTGGAATCATCTGCTAAGAAATTTATTTTCTTTAGTTCGGTGAAAGCTGCCGCTGATAGCGTAATAGGGGATATACTCACTGAAGAGATAAATCCGACTCCGGTGGGTCCTTATGGAGAAAGTAAAATCAGGGCAGAAGAGTATATTCAAAAACATCTTCCTCAAGATAAACAGGTATATATTTTGAGACCTTGTATGATTCATGGTCCCGGTAATAAAGGTAATCTGAATTTGCTATATAACGTAGTGAAGAAAGGTATTCCGTGGCCTTTAGGTAGCTTTGATAATCGGCGTTCATTTACTTCTATAGATAATCTTTGCTATGTAATAGAAGGATTATTGACTCAGGACGTTCCGAGTGGCATTTATCACATAGGAGATGACGAAGCGATGTCTACTAATGAGTTGATAATTGCTATGTGTGAGGTGATGGGAAAGAAACCACATATTTGGAAAATGAATAAAAGAGTGATGGAAGGATGTGCCTGGCTTGGTACTTTGTTACATTTACCTTTGAATACGGAACGTCTTCGAAAACTAACAGAAAACTATGTAGTTAGTAATGAAAAGATAAAAAAGGCGTTAGGATTTGAAAAAATGCCTGTGACTGCAAAAGAAGGTTTGGTAAAAACAATAAAATCATTTGGGTAGTTTACTGCTAAAATTAATTCTAAAATGATCTTACTGAAAAGATAATAGTAATAGTATGTATTATTTAATAGTCTTAGTTCTGCTTTTCCTGGCAGAACTTTTTTATTTCCGTATTGCTGATAAATGCAATATCATCGACAAACCCAATGAACGTAGTTCGCATACCCGGATCACTTTGCGGGGTGGGGGGATCATCTTCTATTTTGGCGTATTAACCTATTTCTTCACGAACCATTTCGAATATCCCTGGTTCATGCTTGCTCTGACACTGATCACTTTTATTAGTTTTGTAGATGATATCCGTTCTACTTCTCAAGCACTGCGATTGGTGTTTCATTTCTCTGCTATGTCTTTGATGTTCTATCAGTGGGGACTGTTCTCTCTTCCTTGGTGGACAATCCTTGTAGCGCTAATAATATGTACCGGTATTATCAATGCTTATAACTTTATGGATGGTATTAATGGTATCACAGGCGGATACTCTCTGATTATTTTAGTAGCTCTTGCCTATATAAACAGAGAGATTGTTTCTTTTGTGGAACAAGAATTGATTGTTACTGCTCTTTGTTCCGTACTGGTTTTTAATTTCTTTAATTTCCGAAAACGTGCGAAGTGTTTTGCCGGTGATGTAGGTTCTGTAAGTATAGCATTTATCGTTTTGTTTCTTATCGGTAAGCTGATAATCAAGACGGAGGATTTCAGTTGGATTGTACTGTTAGTTGTGTATGGAGTAGATAGTGTACTTACCATTATTCATCGTCTGATGCTTCATGAAAATATAGGATTGCCGCATCGGAAACATCTGTATCAGATTATGGCAAATGAACTGAAGGTACCTCATGTGGTAGTTTCTTCTATTTATATGATAGTACAGGCATTGGTAATAGCAGGATATTTCTATTTTCAGGAATATAGCTATTGGTATTTGTTAGGGAGCATACTTATCCTAAGTGGAACGTACATCTTGTTTATGAGGAAATATTTCCGTTTACATTTCTTGATATAATATAATTCTTCCAATTACCTCTTATTATCTAAATTATAATTATTATATTTGCAATAATTGTAAATGTAATAATCGTATAATATGCATATAGCTAATCCTTTTGTTGTTGGGGGATACATTTCTCCTCATTACTTCTGTGATAGAGAAGTAGAGACAGAACTATTAATTCGTAATATTACAAATGGTAGGAATGTGGCTCTTATTTCTACTCGCAGAATGGGAAAGACAGGGCTGATACGGCATTGTTTCTATCAAAAGGAGGTAAAAGAGCATTATAATACCTTTTTTATAGACATCTATGCCACTTCAAGTTTACGTGAATTTGTATTTGCTTTGGGGAAAGAGATTTTTGAGAAATTGAAACCTAAAGGAAGGAGGTTTATAGATAATTTCTTTTCTGTTATTTCTTCTCTGCGTGCAGGATTCAAGTTGGACAGTGTGACGGGAGAGCCTGTTTTTGATATAGGTTTGGGGGATATTCATGCAGCAGAGACTACTTTGGAAGAGATTTTCACTTATCTGGAACAAGCGGATAAACCCTGTATTGTAGCTATTGACGAGTTTCAGCAGATAGGTACCTATGCTGAAAGAAATGTGGAAGCGGTATTGAGGACAAAGGTGCAGCATTGTCGGAACTCTTTTTTCATTTTTGCCGGAAGTCAAAGACATATCATGATGAATATATTCAATAGCCCAGCCCGACCTTTTTATCAAAGTGTAAGCATGATGCATCTGGATGCTATTCCTTTGGTGGCATACAAACCTTTCGTAAAGGGTTTGTTTACCGAAAACGAGAAATATATAACAGACGAATTGGTTGAAGAGGTTTATGACTTTTTTGAAGGGCATACCTGGTATGTACAATTAGCTATGAATGAATTGTATATACTGACTGCTAAAGAAGAAACGTGTGATAAACCAATGCTCAAAACTGCTTTGGACAATATTATAGCCATGCAGGATTTTACTTATCAGGAAATATTCTCCCGTTTGCCGGACAAACAGAAGGAGGTGATTGTTGCCATCGCAAAAGAAAAAAAGGCGGAGGGAGTAACTTCTGCCCGATTTATAAAACAATATCGTCTAAGCTCTTCCAGTTCGGTGCAATCCGGTTTGAAAGGATTGATGGAAAAAGATATGGTGACGCAAGAACAAGGAGTTTATCAGGTTTATGACAAACTATTGGGTGTTTGGCTAAGACGAAATTATTAAAATACTTTTTCGGAAGAAGGATCGATTCAAAGGTGCATATATTAGGAACCACGCAATTCTTTCTTATCTCTCTTTTGCCAATGTAAACACAAATTCCAGTCCTCCGCCCTGATTGTTTTTCGCTGAAATACTTCCTCCGTGAATAATCACTGCATTCTTCACAATAGCAAGTCCTAACCCTGTTCCGCCTAATTTGCGTGAACGTCCTTTGTCAACCCGGTAGAAGCGTTCGAACAAACGGTTCAGGTGTTCGGGAGAGACACCTACACCGGTATCTGCAAAGCTGAAATAGTAGAAGCTTTCGTCTTCACGGAAACAGTTGATATGGATATGAATATCACTCCCTGCATAAGCAATGGCATTATCCATCAGATTACGGAAGATAGAGTAGAGTAGGGAATAATTGCCGCGTACCTGAATGTCTTTTTTCAAAGAGTTGACTACTGTGATATGTTTCTCTTCTAATTCCAACGATACTTCATTGACGATGTTGGTCACCAATATACTGATATTTACCTTTTCCATATCTATCATATTGGCTGCTTCATCCATGCGGGTCAGTACTGAGATGTCACGTAGCAGTCGGCTGAGGCGGTTACTTTGTGCATAACATCTCTCTAAGAACACGTTCATCTTGTCACGCGGGATATTGTCATTGCTGACAATTGTTTCCAGATATCCCTGAATACTACTGACAGGTGTCTTTAATTCATGAGCAATGTTCTGAGTGAGTTGACGTTTCAAACGTACTTGTTCCTCTTCCAAAGTGACATCATTAATACTTATTTCAAAACTCATATCCTGGAAGATAATACATTCTACGATAAAGTTTTTACCGTTTTTGTTAATGGTGATGGACATTCGTTTCTCTTCCTTACCGGATGGGCGTTTGGGAGCTTTATTGATGAAGTCTGTGATTTCTTTCAGCTCACTGATAGTAAATACCTCCTCAGCCGTCTCAAGATTAGAGTCCGAAATAAGGTTGCTGTATTGTGTAAACAGGTTATTTACTAATATCTCTTTCTTGTCTTTATTAAATACACCCAGTCCTTCATGGGAAATCTGAAGGTGAGTGATTAGCTTCTCACGCTCAATGTAAAGAGCCTCTTTGGTCTCGTGCAGACGTTTATATATCTGAATGATGTGTTGGGATATTTCTCCCAGTTCGTTATGGGGGAAGGCCGATTGCATAGCCATTTCAATAGGTTCATTCCGGTCTGCCCGCATGGCAAATTCTCTCAGTTGGCTGATAGAGGTTCCTAACTTATTGGTGAATTTATAGAAGATAATAACCAGCAATAAAGTTACAATAGCAGTAAACCATATATAATGTGAATCCGCTTTCAGGTTGTTTATCAGACTGACATTATAAGGTAAGGCAGATCGTATAATATAATCTTTGTAGAGAGTGGCGGAATAAAAATAAGGTGTACCTGTAGTTTCGGAGGTACGCCGTACATCAAAACCATTGCCTGCCGTTAGAGATTTTACCACTTCCGGACGATTAATATGGTTTTCAAACCGGGAGTTGTTTTTTTCATAGCTGTCATAAAGCACATTTCCATCCAAATCAATAACTGTCACACGAAGATCTTTTAAAGCATGACTACTGATATAGTTATTCAACTCCTTCTGTATGGAGGAAGAAGTAGGGATCTTCTCATGTAGACGGGCATTATAGTCCTGTAACTGTGAATGCAGGAGATCTACCTTATACTCTTTTTCACGTTGATACTGGTAGGCTATAAAGCAGGCTGCAAAGACCAGAAACAAAGAGATGACTGAAAGAAAAAGCTTTCGGCTGAAAGAGAGAAAATGTTTTTGATTGACAGGTAGATTCATGATAAATAATTATTATTTTATTCTGTTTCAAAGCAGTACCCATATCCTAAGCGGGTTACAATCCGCTTGCCATAGATACCTATTTTTTTACGCAGCCGGGTGATATTGACATCAATAGTACGATCGAGTACATATACCTCATCACTCCATATCCGGGCTAAGATATCCTCGCGGGAGAATACGCGACCTTTGTTTTGTAATAACAGAAAGAGAATTTCAAATTCTTTTTTTGTTAATGCTACTTCTTCATCATCTATACTTACTTTCTTTTTGGTGATGTCGATAGTTAGGGTTTGGTAAGTGATCTGTTCCGGTGCTTTTTCTGTTTCTACAGTAGCAGTACGGCGTAATACAGCTTTGACGCGGGCTATCACTTCACGCAAAGAGAAAGGCTTGGAGATGTAATCGTCTGCTCCGAGATTAAATCCGGTAACCGTATCGTTCTCCGTATCTTTGGCTGTGATAAAGATAATAGGCACATGGGCTGTTTTCTTATCTTTTTTCAGCATATTAGCCATCTTGAATCCTGAGATTTCTCCCATCATCACATCCAATAGTAGCAGGTTATAACTGCTGATGTCCATTTTCAGAGCTTCTTCGGCAGAATTGGCCGTGTCTACTTCGTATCCTTCATTTTCAAGATTGAATTTCAGAATCTCACAGAGATCTTCTTCGTCGTCGACAACTAAAATGCGGTAATCGTTCATAATTTAATAATTATTTAATGTGCCAATATGATAATATGCCAATTAAAAGAAGGTAACGCAACCGACAGGCATATTATTCATATTACAAATATAATCTTTATTTTATTTCGTTGCAAAGGTGAGGCCTTTTTGTTACGACGGAGTGAAACACGTATTACAATTGCGTTACGACTTTCTGTTTTCCAACAAAAAAGAACTATCTTTGTTATATCTAAACAAACGGAAGACAAAATGATGAAAATAGATTTGAAACAGCGGAAACGGGAGGTACTGGGTGTTATTGCCATATTGCTTATCATTGTGAGCGGTATGTCTATATACAAATGTACTTCTTTTCATTCCGGCTTTGAAATAATGGATGATTTGGGTGGGAATATTTTCCCTTCTGCCATCTTGTCCGTAGCTACGACGGATGCACAGGTGATTGAACCGTCTGATTCTCTTTATATAGGCAATCCGAAATCGTGTATTGCTATAAGAGTAAAATCCCGCTCGGCTTATAGCCGGATGCGCATTGAAGTGGCCGAGACTCCTTTCTTTTCACGTTCGGTGTCTGAATTCATTCTTGAGAAACCACGAAAAGAGTACACGATCTATCCTGATATTATCTGGAATTATGAAGCACTGAAAAATAATGTGCAGGCAGAACCGGTCAGTGTGGCTATTACGGTAGAGATGAATGGTGAAGATATGGGGCAACGGGTACGAACGTTTTCGGTACGTAGCGTCAATGAGTGCCTGTTGGGGTATGTCACTAACGGAACAAAATTTCATGATACCGGAATCTTTTTTGCAGCTTATGTCAATGAAGAAAATCCGATGATTGATAAACTGTTGCGTGAAGCACTGAATACCCGTATTGTAAATCGCTTTTTAGGGTATCAGAATACAACAGCCGGCGCGGTAGACAAACAGGTATATGCTCTTTGGAATGTGCTTCAGAAGCGTAATTTTCGTTACAGTTCGGTTTCTAATACCAGCCTTTCGAGCAATGTGGTCTTTTCGCAACGGGTACGCACGTTTGATGATGCATTGGAGTCTTCGCAGATAAACTGTGTGGATGGGAGTGTATTGTTTGCTTCTTTACTTCGTGCCATTAATATTGATCCTATTCTGGTACGTACGCCGGGGCATATGTTTGTGGGCTATTATACAGATAACTCTCATAAAGAGATGAATTTTCTGGAGACTACAATGATTGGTGATGTTGATTTGGATGATTTCTTCCCGGATGAACAACTGGATTCTACCATGGTAGGCAAGTCACAGAATCAAATGTCGTTGCTTACTTTTGAGAAGTCGAAGCAGTATGCGAATAAGAAGTACAAGGAGAATGAAAAAGGAATTCACTCCGGCAGGCTGAATTATATGTTTCTTGAAATATCAAAAGATGTACGAAGAAAGATCCAGCCGATAGGAAAGTAGAAATGGTCCTATCGGCTGGCCTTGAGTTATTGGGCGGAGAGTATTTCGAAACGTGCTGTCATTTGATATCTCAGCTTGATTGTTTTAAAATTCTCCGGATTGCTATCATAACTTTGCAAAGCAACATTACTCATGGCAGACTGTGGTTGGAAATGATAGTAGTTTCTGTCTTCCGGTTCTATGATCCGAAGAACATTTCCGAGTTTCTGTCCCAAAGACTCTACCAGATAAGCGGCTTTCTGCCGTGCAGCTTTTAAGGCTTCTATCTTCCCTTTTGCACGATACTCCTGCATGTCTTTGTTCTTTAGTTCACCGATGTTCATTGACTGAATTCCTCTGGTATCGACATACTTTATAATCCGGTCTATCTGCCCGAAATTCTGTAGTTTTATATCAAATCTTTTGGCTATCAGAAAATCTTTTCCCTGTTCACGCCAATAGTCTCCTACTTCCTGGGTCTGGATACCTGTTTGGGGGATGCCGGCACGCTTTAAAGCATTCATCAGGTAACGTTCGATTTCTGTTATGGGGACTTTCGTCTTGTAATCTTCCGGTTTGCTTTTTGCTTCGAACTCTTCCTGCCAGAATTCTTTTATAGTAATCATAAAATGAATTTCATCGGGAATGATTTCTATTTCGGAACTTCCGGTAACTTCAATATAGCGGGCGTTTATGTCCGGTTCCTGAGCCGATAACGATACGATTCCCCCTAACCATAGGGCAATGAGCACTGCGAATGTTTTCATATTCTTCCTACTTTTAATTTATTGTATTTGTTGCCGAAGATAAGAGTTCTGTGAAGGAAAAACAAATGAGACAACATTTATTGTTTATTGTTTATTGTTTTTTGCATATCCGCTTTGGGAGTGTTATTTTTGTCGGAATATTATCTATTGCACAAAAGAAAAAGTCAGAATAAGTATGATACAAGGTAAGAAATTTATCTCTCCGGGAGCTTGGTTTACTATGATTTATCCTTCAACCTGGAGTGAGTTTGAAGATGGTGAGGGTTCCTTTCTTTTTTATAATCCCGACGTATGGACAGGGAATTTTCGAATTTCGGCTTTCAAAGCGGATGCTGCTGCGCGTGGTAGTATAAATTATGGAAGAGAGGCCGTAAAACAGGAATTAAAAGATAATCCTTCGGCTTCACTGGTGAAAGTTGGCAGGTTGGAATGTGCATATAGTAAAGAAATGTTTCAGGAAGAAGGAGCTTACTATACTACTCATCTGTGGATAACCGGTATAGATAATATAGCCTTTGAATGTTCTTTCACCGTACCCAAAGGGGGCGAAGTGAAAGAAGCGGAAGAAGTGATTGCCACGCTGGATATCCGTAAAGACGGGCAGAAATATCCGGCGGAAGTAATACCTGTACGTTTGTCTGAGGTTTATGTCATTAATGAAGGATATGAATGGACAGTAAACACCGTAAAGAAACAATTGAAGAAGGATTTTCAAGGATTGGAGGAAGATTTACCTAAACTCCAGCAGGTGATTGATAGTGGTGTGATCGGTAAAAAGAAAGAAGATTGGCTGGCTATTGGCATTACTGTTTGTACTATACTAACCAATGAAATAGAAGGTTTGGAGTGGATGACATTGATTGATGGTAACCGGGAAGTGCCGGTGTTGCAGTATAAAGATGGAAAACTGATTGATCCTATGAAACTTTTGTGGAGCAGGGTAAAAGCAGGGGAAACGTATAAATTAGTGATAAGTGATCTGTTAGCGATGAGTGATTAGTGGGCTGCGCTGAGAGAGAAATCTTTGCTTATCACTAATCATTAATCACTAATCGCTAAAAAAATGACTCCTTATTTACAGATAGATAACCTCACTAAATCTTTCGGAGATTTAGTCTTATTTGAAAATATATCTTTTGGCATTGCCGAAGGACAACGTATTGGCTTGATAGCTAAAAACGGAACAGGAAAGACTACGTTATTGAATATAATCTCCGGGAAGGAGGGATATGATAGCGGGAATATTGTATTTCGTCGTGACCTCCGTGTTGATTACCTGGAACAAGATCCTAAATATCCTGAGGAACTTACCGTACTGGAAGCCTGTTTTCATCATGGTAACAGTGTGGTTGAACTGATTAAAGAATATGAACGCTGCATGGAGACAGAGGGACATCCGGGACTGGAAGATCTGTTGGTTCGTATGGATCATGAAAAGGCATGGGAATATGAACAAAAAGCCAAGCAGATTCTTTCGCAATTGAAAATCCGTAATTTCGATCAGCAGGTGAAGTACCTTTCGGGTGGACAGCTTAAACGGGTAGCTTTGGCAAATGCCTTAATCACTGAGCCTGATCTGCTGATTCTGGATGAGCCTACCAATCATCTTGATCTCGATATGACGGAATGGCTCGAAGGGTATCTGCGCCGTACCAATCTTAGTTTGTTGATGGTAACGCATGACCGTTATTTTCTGGATCGGGTCTGCTCCGAAATTATAGAAATAGACAATCGTCAGGTGTATCAATATAAAGGAAACTACAGTTATTATCTGGAGAAGCGGCAGGAACGTATTGAGGCTACGAATGCAGAGATTGAACGTGCCAATAATCTTTATCGCACGGAACTTGACTGGATGAGACGGATGCCACAGGCTCGTGCACACAAGGCAAAATATCGTCAGGACGCTTTCTATGAAATAGAAAAAGTAGCAAAACAGCGCTTTAATAATGATAATGTAAAGTTGGATGTAAAAGCATCTTATATTGGTAGTAAGATCTTTGAGGCCGATCATTTATACAAGAGTTTCGGTGATTTGAAGATACTGGAAGATTTCTCTTATATCTTTGCCCGGTATGAAAAGATGGGTATTGTTGGTAATAACGGGACGGGTAAGTCTACTTTTATCAAGATACTGATGGGGCAGGTACAACCGGACAGTGGTACGATAGATATAGGTGAGACCGTTCGTTTTGGATATTATTCTCAGGATGGGCTCCAGTTTGACGAACAGATGAAAGTGATTGATGTTGTGCAGGACATTGCCGAAGTCATAGAACTTGGTAACGGTAAGAAGCTGACAGCTTCGCAGTTTCTGCAACATTTTCTCTTTACGCCCGAGACCCAGCACAGCTATGTCTATAAATTGAGTGGCGGAGAACGTCGTCGCCTTTATCTTTGTACAGTGCTGATGCGTAATCCGAACTTCCTCGTATTGGACGAACCTACCAATGACCTCGATATTATCACGTTGAATGTGCTTGAAGAATATCTTCAGAATTTCAAAGGATGTGTCATAGTTGTATCTCATGACCGTTATTTTATGGATAAGGTGGTAGATCATCTTCTGGTGTTTAACGGGCAAGCGGATATTCGGGATTTCCCGGGTAATTACAGTGACTATCGTGACTGGAAAGAAGCCAAAGCGCAGCAGGAGAAAGAGGCTGAAAAGCCACAGGAAGAGAAGACAGCCCGTGTTCGCCTGAATGAGAAACGTAAAATGAGTTTCAAGGAAAAACGGGAGTTTGAACAACTGGAGAAAGAGATAGCCGGACTGGAAGCTGAAAAAGCAGCGATTGAAGAGCAGTTATGTAGCGGTATGCTTTCTGTAGACGAATTAACTGAAAAGTCTAAACGTCTGCCCGAAGTGAATGATTTGATTGATGAGAAAACAATGCGTTGGTTGGAATTAAGCGAAATAGAATCATGAATCTGACAAACTATCACAGTCATTGCCTGTATTGTGACGGGCGCGCTGATATGGATGCATTTATCCGTTTCGCAATTGCTGAAGGATTTACATCGTATGGCATTTCTTCTCATGCACCGCTTCCTTTCCCTACTGCATGGACCATGGAATGGGATCAAATGGAAGATTATCTGGCTGAGTTCCGCCGGGTGAAAGAGAAGTATGCGGGCAAGATCGAATTCTATTCCGGTCTCGAAATTGATTATTTGAATGAGGAGAGTAATCCTTCGATAGCTCGTTTTCGTGAGTTACCTCTTGACTATCGCATCGGTTCTGTGCATCTGCTATATAATGATAAAGGAGAAGTTGTGGATATTGATGTAGCTCCTCCTGTGTTTCGTAAGATAGTGGATGAACACTTTCATGGTGACCTTGACCGGGTGATCCGCCTTTATTATGATCGTCAACTCCGTATGATGGAGTTGGGAGGTTTTGATATTTTAGGGCATGCGGATAAGATGCATTATAATGCGGCTTCTTATCGTCTCGGTTTGTTGGATGAACTGTGGTATGAAAACCTGATGCGTGATTATTTCACAACGATTGCCCGTTATGGCTATATGGTAGAGATAAACTCTAAAGCTTATCATCTATACGGTACATTTTTCCCAAATGAACGTTATTTCCCTTTGTTGAAAGAATTGGGTATCCGGGTGATGGTAAACAGTGATGCCCATTATCCCGAAAAGATCAATGCCGGACGTCCGGAAGCCTTGAAGGCATTGAAGCAGGCCGGATTTAAAACTGTAATGGAAATGCATGAAGGCGAATGGGTGGAATGTAGTATTTTGTAAATAAAATGCCAATATATGTAATGCCCCATTAGGTATATTCTAATGGGGCATTACATGTATTATTATGGGAGGTTTCAGTTATTCTGTTCTTTTACACGTATTTGCCTGCAGGAATTCATTTAATAAGACTTCATAGTTGCCCTGTATCAGGATGTGGTGATTGCCCAATGGATTTTTCAGGAAGTACTCGGCAGGAGTGTTCATCTTTATTCGTACCTGCGTACGGCACATATTGATGAAATTCGTATTTTCCGTTAGTGTACCTGTTGACAGATAATATTCGTCCAGACATTCACCGCCACATTTCACAATGGTAACATCTCCTGTTGGTAGTAATCCCTGAATACCGATTCCGCTTTCTGTTTCAAAGTGGTTACGAATGATATATTTTTCTGTTTGTTTTAAACCTATGGTGCAGTGAGCCAGAATCAATTCATTGGTGCGGGTATTAATCATCGAAGGATTTGCCATGAACCCAACTTTCCCGGTCAATGCTTTTGCTGCGAGAAGAGTAAATATAGATTGCAAATCACCTTCACATCCGGCAAGGATACCTTCATCATTCAACATTGCTAATGCCAGGCAACCGGTAGTCCCTGTCCGTTCTATCATTTTAAAACAACTCAAAGTGACGGCACTTAGTTTCTCTTCTTTACATACCCTTTTGATAGCACGGTAGAGGCGCATCGCTTTGAGCATATCTTCCGGAGTTCCTTCCCGGCAGGCCAATGCCTGCGAGGCAACAGCGGCACAAGAGGCTCCGACTTCATTGTCGGTGATACGGTCGTAGACTTTGTACACTCGTTCCAATGGTATATCAATGTACTCTACTCCCCATCGGCGCTTGGCCAGCAGGTAATCTACATTGCTCGCTACAAGCCAGGAAGAAGGAGTACCAATCACACCGATACGGACACCAAACAATGAACGTTGTGCCTGAAAGTTATTATATAAGATATGTACGCGTTTGATAATAGAGGTAAGTTCGCCATGCAGAATTTCGCTTTTCATTCCCCGGTTGCGAAGCCAGGAAGATACCTCAAGTGCAGCGGCAAGTGAGTTTTGCATGCCATCTGCAAGGATTACAGCAGGGCGGGGAAGAGATTCGAAGTGCTGTATAACTAATCTTTCTACTCCTCCGGTGGCAATGAATATTATTTTAAAATCGTCATTGCTGAGTTTGTCAATATCTTCATAATTAACAAACCGTACAGTGAAGTATTTCTCTAATTCGCTTAGAATTGCTTCGTGCGAGCTGCGTATCGAAGACTGTTTGTGTAGTAATGATGCGAATGTGATGAGGTTTATGGTCATTATGGTATTGTTTTAGGTTTCATATATGACAAATGTATAGCTTTCTTTTCATAATACCATAACGTTTTTAACCTTGATAAGGTTTTTAAAGTTTTTATGTCTCTGTCTCCGATTTATTGTGTACATTTGCTGCCTCAATTGACAGTTGACAATTGATAATTGACAATTCATAACTTATTAAACCATATATAAAGATTTATGCCAACAATATCTATTCGCGGAAACGAGATGCCTGCATCTCCTATCAGAAAGCTGGCTCCTCTGGCTGATGCAGCCAAGCAAAGAGGGGTTCATGTGTTTCACCTGAATATCGGACAGCCAGACCTGCCCACTCCTCAGGTCGCGATTGATGCGATACGCAATATTGATCGTAAAGTGTTGGAATACAGTCCAAGTGCCGGATATCGTAGTTATCGCGAGAAGCTGGTGGGATACTATCAGAAGTTTAATATCAATCTTACTGCAGACGATATAATCATAACTTCCGGAGGTTCGGAGGCTGTACTTTTTTCGTTTCTCTCTTGCTTGAATCCGGGGGATGAAATCATTGTTCCCGAACCGGCTTATGCAAACTATATGGCATTTGCCATTTCTGCCGGAGCAAAGATTCGTACGATCGCTACTACTATCGAAGAAGGCTTCTCATTGCCTAAAGTAGAAAAGTTTGAAGAGCTGATCAATGAACGTACGAAGGCCATTCTTATTTGTAATCCGAACAATCCGACAGGGTATTTGTATAGTCGCCGGGAGATGAACCAGATTCGTGATCTGGTGAAGAAGTATGACTTGTTTCTTTTCTCGGATGAGGTATATCGTGAGTTTATCTATACCGGTTCTCCTTATATTTCTGCTTGTCATCTTGAAGGAATAGAGAATAATGTAGTATTGATTGATTCTGTGTCAAAACGTTATTCGGAATGTGGTATTCGTATTGGTGCTTTGATTACGAAGAACAAAGAAATACGTGATGCTGTTATGAAATTCTGCCAGGCTCGTCTGAGTCCTCCATTGATTGGCCAGATTGCTGCTGAGGCTTCACTTGAAGCCAATGAGGATTATCTGCGTGATACGTATGACGAATATGTAGAACGTCGTAAATGTCTGATTGACGGATTAAATCGTATTCCGGGGGTATATTCTCCCATTCCGATGGGAGCATTTTATACGGTAGCTAAGTTGCCGGTAGATGACTCGGATAAATTCTGTGCATGGTGCCTTTCTGATTTTGAGTATGAAGGTCAGACGGTATTTATGGCTCCTGCTTCCGGTTTTTATACTACTCCCGGTGCGGGAATAAATCAGGTACGTATAGCCTATGTGCTCAAAAAAGAAGATTTGAATCGTGCCCTCTTTGTGTTACAAAAGGCTTTGGAGGCATATCCGGGAAAGGTGATTTAGTGATAAGCGGATTTAGTGATAAGTGATCAGTACCATGCGGATTATAATATAATCACTTATCACTACTCATTAACTTACTAATCACTTATCACTAACTTACTAATCACTTTTTTCTATGTCTTTATCCCTTTTCATCGCCCGTCGCCTTTATCGTGATACCGATGGCGGAAAGCAAGTATCACGTCCGGCTGTTCTCATCGCTATGGTGGGGATTGCTATTGGTTTGGCGGTGATGATCATTACGGTGGCAGTGGTCATTGGTTTTAAGGGAGAGGTTCGTAATAAGGTCACTGGTTTCGGATCGCATATTCAGATCAGTAATTTTGATGCTGTCCGTTCCTTTGAAACACATCCTGTTGTGGTGAGTGATAGTATGATGGCTGCGCTTTCTGCTTATCCGGATGTGAAGCATGTGCAACGTTACTCTACAAAGCCGGGAATGATAAAGACGGATGATGCTTTTCAGGGAATGGTTCTGAAAGGAGTGGGACCTGAATTTGATGCTTCTTTTTTTCGTAGTAATCTGGTTGAGGGGGAGATTCCTGCATTTAGTGATTCGGTTGCAACCAACCAGGTTGTCATATCTAAAACACTTTCTGATAAGTTGAAGTTGAAACTGGGTGATAAGATATATACTTATTATATACAGGATAATGTTCGTGTTCGGCCGTTGACTATCAAAGGGATTTATCAGACCAACTTTTCAGAGTATGATAATTTGGTTCTATTGACGGATTTGTATACAGTGAATCGTCTGAACAATTGGAAACCGGAACAGGTAAGTGGTGCAGAGTTGCAGGTCAATGATTATGACAGGTTGGAAAGCATTACTTATGAAGTAGCAGAGAGTACGGATAACCGCGCTGATAAATATGGGGGCGTTTACTTTGTACAGAATATAGAGCAGCTTAATCCTCAGATATTTGAATGGCTAGGATTACTTGATCTCAATGTGTGGGTAATTCTTATTTTAATGGTAGGTGTAGCCGGGTTTACGATGATTTCCGGTTTACTGATTATTATTATTGAACGTACCAACATGATTGGTATCCTAAAGGCTTTAGGAGCCAATAATTTCACCATTCGTAAGGTTTTTCTTTGGTTCTCTGTCTTTCTGATTGGTAAAGGAATGATTTGGGGAAATGCTATTGGATTGTTGTTTTGTGTGTTACAATCCCAGTTTCATATCTTTAAGCTCGATCCGGAAAGTTACTATGTAGATTCTGTTCCCGTCTCTTTTAATATCGGATTATTTCTGTTGATTAATATGGGTACGTTGTTTGCCTCTGTATTGATGCTGTTAGGTCCTTCTTATCTGATAACAAAGATTAATCCTGCGAGTTCAATGCGGTATGAATGATGATGAATACGATTCACCGCAGAGTAACACAGAATACTATTATCCAGATAAAACGCAGATTAAAGTGCTGATATTCTCTCTCTTTTGTGGTTTTGCGAAAATCTGCGTTAATTCTGCGTTTTAATAGCTTTGCACCCATCGCCTGTCGCACCTCCCCGTGCGGGAAGCACAAGCACTAATATATCAGTTCCACTTTTACCGGGAAGTGATCAGAGGGTGTGCGTGCCTCGTAGCTTTCAATGGAAATCTCTTCCGGACAATCCTTTGCATTGGCTTTTTCTATTCCTGTAGCTTTTGCGCTTCTATAAGTATCTGTCAGTACCCCGTATTTTTTTACTTTGAATAGCGGAGATATAAAAACATGATCTATCCGGCTTTCCGTGAAGTTATTCGGGTCGAAGCTGTTGAATGTTCCATTGGTAGCGTAACGGAAGTCTGCTGTTTCATAAGAGTCAACAAGTACTCCCTTTTCGGTTAATGCTTTGTAAGAACTGTGTGTCTGATCTACATTAAAATCTCCTGTGAGGATAGCAGGGAGATTAGCTCCCAGTTCTTTCATCTTCTCTTGTACGAGGAAGGCGCTTTCTACACGGGCTTTTTTACCAATGTGATCCATATGGAGGTTAAAGAACAGAAATTCGAATCCGGAGTCTTTGCATTTAAAATGTCCCCAACTACAGATACGAGGTAATACGGCATCCCAACCTATACTTGCTGTATCGGGTGTTTCCGACAGCCAGAAATCTCCTTTCTTGAGAAGATCAAATTTATCTGTACGGTAGAAAATAGCAGAATGTTCTCCTGCCTCTTTGCCATCGTTACGGCCTACACCAATGTAGGTATAACCGGGTAATGCCGTTTTCAGATCTTCCAATTGGCGAATGTATCCTTCTTGTGTTCCAAAGATATCGAAGTCGTGGTATTGTATGAGTTTGGCAATAACCGGATAGCGCGTCCCCCAACCGTTTCCGGCAATAGAGTCGCCTTCATTAACATAACGAAGGTTATAAGATGCTGCTGTAAATGCTCCGTGTTCAATCGGTTTTTGACTTTGGCAACTGAGTAAACCTATGAGCAGGACGGCTAAAATTAAAAGATTCTTTTTCATAATAATGTATTTAAAGTAGGTTTGTTGTGTTATCTTCTCATGAAGTCTCCTTTTCCCCGATAGAAACGATAGAGTTTGAATTTGAGAGTCTGAAGGGGTTGTAACAGGTCAAATACGGGAAGAGAAAAATAATAGTGTCGGTTGTCTCCTTGTTCTGTCGCTGTTTTATTGATCACAATAGCTTGTGTAATATAACGTATTAACCATATAAATAGAGCAATACCGGCTACTAACCAATGAAAGTTTAGTATTCCGAATGCAATACCGGCTGTACAAACCGCATAAAACAACAGGCGTGAAAAGGTTTCAAAACCAAGAAAATAGCGTTGGCCACCTTTAAAATAACGTGCAGTAGCCATATAGCTCACTTTTTCTTCTTTCCAGTCTTTATATCTTTCTACGGGTTGCATCCGTATTACAGCATTGCTATTTGTTTCTACCCGTGTATTGTCAGGAGTCGCAATCTGGTTAATGAACAAATCGTCTTCGCCCCGTTGCAGATTCAGGTGGGTAGAGTATCCTTTTTCTTTGAAAAACATCTCTTTCCGGTATGCCAGATTACGTCCCAGTCCCATATATGGCTTTCCGGCAAGGGCAAATCCCAGATAACGCAATGATGTAAATAGAGCATCGAATGATATGCGTTTATGCAACCATCCCTTGCCACGCTCGTATCCGCTGTATCCCAATACAATCTGCGTATGAGGGGTAAAGTTACGTGCCATTAGCCGTAACCACTGGTTACTTGCGGGTTGGCAGTTGGCTTCGGTGAATACCAGCCAATCATATTTACTCGCTTTGATACCTAATGTTAATGCTAACTTTTTACGACTGATATACCGGGCACTTTCCGGAGTGAAACTATGATATAGGTGTTGGTATTTCTCTTCAAAGGTAGAGAGTACTTCTTCGCTTTCATCCGTAGAACCGTCATTGATGACAATCACTTCAAATTGTGGGTAGTCTTGTTCAAGAATGGCCGGTAGAAACTGGCGCAAATTAGCCGATTCATTGCGTGCACAGATAATGACCGATAGAGGAGGAAGCTCTTTGGTAAAGTGCAGTTCGTTTTTTTTATCTGCGATATTCCGTGTATGTATCCGGTTATAGATGCCCAGATAATAGAATAACTGAATCACGAGAAGAACTCCGGCTGCTGATAGTAGAATCAGTTCGAAAGTATTGAATGTAAATGCTTCCATTGATTTTTATGTCGTTTTGGTCTTGCAAAAGTACGCAATTTTTCGGGAGATTCCCAGCTTTATCATTCGGTTATTTTCGTCCATCCAGATATTCTCGCTTGAACATATCAACAAAGAGGAAAAATAAGGATAAAAGTAAAGGACCGAAGATGACTCCCATGAACCCAAATAGAGAGAGGCCAATGACTACTCCGAAAATAGTAATGAGCGGATGAATGTCTGCCATTCGTTTTTGCAGGATAAAACGTATCAGATTGTCAAGTTGCGAAACAATAATGCTTCCGTAGGCTGCCAGTCCGATGGCATTGAACCAATCACCTGTAACTGCCATATATACAGCTACAGGAAACCATACCAGAGCTGTGCCTACCATTGGGATAACTGTGGCAAAACAGGTTAAGAAACCAAGTAACAGAGCATCGGGAGCTCCGAAAATGAAATAACCAATCATAGCCACTCCTCCTTGTATGATTGCAAGAAGTGGAATTCCAATGGCATTGGAGCGTACAATCATATTGATTTCATGTATCACATGTTTTGTATTTGTGGCATTAAATGGAAGAATATCGTTGATATAGGCTTCCATTTTGCTACCACCTATCAACATGAAATATAGTACGAATACCAGTACGAACAGATTGATGGCAAAACTACTGATGCCTCCCATTACAGCTTGCCCGATGCGGGGAAGAACCGAAACAATAAATGACACAGTATCACTGCCCAATACATCATAACCTGTTTTGGCCTTGATAATACCTGCCATCTCTTCAATGGGAGCAATGATAGATTGTGGGTCCAGGTTGAAATTCTGCAATTTACTGACTACGAGCCACACGGTAAGTGAAATAGGGACCAGAAAACATAAAATAGCTTCGGCAGTGATCAGCAGAGCCGAAATGCTTCGTTTTATCTTTCGTATTTCAGTGAGGTGCATCATCTGTTTTCTAACAAGAATATAGATAGTCAATGCCCCCAGAAGCCCCCCTAAGAAAGGAGTGATTTGTTTGAACAGGATGATTCCTAATCCAATAATAATGGCGATAAGTGAAAATTTCCAGTATTGCTCTTTTGTACTCATAGTTTTATATTTTATCATAAATATAAACGCAAAATGAACCATAAAGGTTTGAGATCATGGAAGTTCTATGATGAATATTGTTTTTCCCGGCTGGCTTATACCTATGGAAAGGTGTCCCTGATGTTGTCGGATGATTTGCTTGCAGAGGCTGAGGCCAATTCCGGTCCCTTCAGATTTGGTGGTAAAAAAGGGGATGAACACTTTTTCCTGTAATTCTTCGGGGATACCAATGCCGTTATCTGCTATTTCTATAAGTATATGTTCTGTTTGTGACACACGAAGACTAATGACCCCATCCGTCCGTCCTTCCAAAGCTTGCATAGCATTTTTCAATAGATTGAGAAAGACCTGTGATAATTGGTTTTCATCTCCGTTTATTTCGATAGAAAGCGGGTGGCACTGTACTGAGAACGTAATTTGATTTTCTCTGAAATCTGTTTCCAGTAAGATTTCGAGCTTTCGTACTAACTCGTTTAATAGAAAAGGTTTCTTTTCGGGTTGGGGCATATAAGAAAGGTGGCGGAATGACTCGGTGAATTCCATAAGCCGTTCACTTTGTCCCTGAATGATGCTGAGTCCTTGTTTTGCCTTCTCATTCATATCCGAATACAAAGAAAGAGTTTGTGATAAAGAGATTACAGGAGCAATTGTATTCATTATTTCGTGAGTGAGTACGTGAGTGAGTTTACTCCATGATTCACTTTCTTTGTCACTTAATTCATCTTGTATATCTTTGATGGATAGTAAAGTGAAGACTTCTCCTTGTAGTGTCATTTGATTACGCGAAATACTAAGATGATTGTAAATTTCTCTATTGGTCAATAATCTTTCTACTTGTTGGCTATTGGATAATTGATTACATTTCAATAAATGAAGTGCAGCGCTGTTTGCAATCACTATTTTGCCCGAACGATCCCATGCCAATACTCCACTGGGAACTTCCTGCAACAGAGAATGATAAAAATGTTCCTGTTTTTGATATTCTACTTTTGTTTGTAGCAGTAAACTGTTGATTCGGTTTAACGAACGGTTTAGTAGTTTTTGTTCCTGACTGACATTCTCTTCGGGAAATAAGAGTATGTTTTCCTTATCTTGTACTGCATCAAAGAAGAGTCTTATCTTTCGGTTAAACGTATTCAATCTATGGGTTAATGCGCCTATCAGGAAGAAAGAACAAAGAATGAGCAAGCCTCCTATAATGATTCCTGTTTTTGACAAAATCATCCACATACCTGCTCCCGAAATGGCGAGAATAAGTAGAATATATGCGAGTATGACAACATAGATATGCTTGCTGAATAACATGACATTTAAATTTTAAACCGTTTTAGTTTGTTATATAAAGTCTGCCTGCTTACTCCCAATTGTTCGGCAGCTGCTGTGAGGTTACCGTTATTCTGTAAGATAGCCGTTTCAATAGCCTGGCGTTCCACTTCTTCCAGGTTGGGGACAATGGGTATAGATTGAGGCTTCCAGGCTTGCTTTATAAAGATATCTTTAGGACGTATGACATTGCCATCGCAAAGAATAACTGCTTTTTCGATGGTATGTTGCAACTCCCGTATGTTTCCGGGCCAATGATAGGCACATAGCTTCTCAATAGTTTGCTCGTGCATTTGTATATTGGGGCGTTGATATTTTGTGGCAAATTTACGTAGAAAAGTATCAATAAACAGGAGTATATCGTCTCCTCGTTCACGTAACGGAGGTATTTCAAGATGTATTGTATTGATACGATAAAATAAATCTTCCCGGAATGCTCCCTCTTTGATCATTTCCGGAATATCTTTATTGGTGGCCGAGATAAGGCGAATGTCAATTGGGATAATCTTGTTACTTCCTATGCGCATCAGATTACGATTTTGTAAAACGGTCAATAGCTTGGCTTGAAGAGAGAGAGGGAGATTACCTATTTCATCCATAAAGAGCGAACTTCCGTTGGCTGCTTCAAATTTACCCAGGCGACTTTCGCGGGCGTCGGTAAAGGCTCCTCGTTCGTGCCCAAAAAGTTCACTCTCAAAAAGGGATTCACTGATGGCTCCCATATCCACACTGAGCATGGTTTCTGAATGACGCGGAGAAAGCTGGTGTATTTCGCGTGCCAACATTTCTTTTCCGGTTCCGTTTTCACCGGTTATTAGAATATCAGCATCTGTCAGAGCTACTTTTCTTACTATTTTAATCAGTTGTATCATAGCAGGTGAACGCCCAATCAACATATTCTGATTGTTCTTTTTCTCCTTTCCGGTAGTTCCTATAGGTTGTTTCCGGTGGTTGAACGCTTCTTTTATTTTCTGTATCAGAGTTTGGTTATCCCAGGGTTTTAAAAGAAAATCAGTAGCTCCGTTTTTTAAAGCTTTCACAGCTAATTCCACATCACCATAGGCAGTGAGCATTACTACAGGCAACGATGGAGCTATTTCGTGAATGTGTTTTAGCCAGTACAACCCTTCATTGCCATTATTGATGCCTGCTGAGAAATTCATATCAAGAATAACGACATCTATTTTGGAGGAAGAGAGTAAGGTAGTGATTTGATTGGGATTGGTAGCTGTTTTGATTTGTCTGAATTCATTCTCGAGCAGAAGTTCGAGTGAAGTCAGTACACCTTTATTATCATCTACGATGAGAATGGTTCCTGTTTCCATGAGCTGTTTTTATCGGTCTCTGAGTTTTGGGTAAAGGTATTTGTTTTTGATTCTCTTTGCAAATGACTGTCCAATATTTAGACGTTTTTGGAGGAAAAATTTGTAAAAGAAGGCAATTGCTATGTTTTTAAAGCTGATAAAAGTTGCAGTGTCCAGTTTTTGGACGTTGTAATGTTGAAATATTGGACAGTTAATTTATGGTGTTATAGATATGTTTCTTATTATCAAAAGATTAAGAATTTTGGCATATCGTTTGCTTTTAGTAATATATAGCAGACCCACTGTAAGGTAATGCAGAGTGCTGTTTATATGATTCCTCACAATAAAACTCGGTGGAACTCTGTGGTGAATATAGATTTAAAGATACTATATATTATGGGAAAAAGATTATTTCTGATTTGTTTTCTGTTTTCGACAATATCATTGCAAGCTCAGGTAGAACTGACACTTGATGATTGTATTCGTTTGGGATGGAAACAAAATCCGGAAATAAAGAATAGTGCTTTACGAATAAAAGGAGCACGTGCCGATTATGTAGCTTCTATTGGTGCTTTTTTACCACGTGGGGTGGTAGATGTTACTGCCGGAAGACGTTACGGCCGTTCTATTGATCCGGGTACAAATGGCTATACCACTGAATCTTTTGATGAAGGGAGCATCGGTTTGGATATGACTCTCTCTTTGTTTGAAGGTTTCTCACGTATCAACCGGGTACGTTTCGAGAAGATGAATTACGAACGTACTGAATGGGAACTGAAGAATAGACAGAATGAACTGGCTTATCAGATAACGGATACTTATTATAAACTATTATTGGAGAGGAAATTACAATGTTTAGCCTATGAACAAAGTATTTTGGGCGAACGCTATCTCAGGCAAACAGAAACATTTGTTGAATTGGGATTAAAGTCTGAATCTGATTTACAAGAGGTAAAAGCCCGGTGTGAAGGGGATATCTATCGGTATGAAACGCGTAAGAATAGTGTGCGATTAATTCTGCTTCATCTGAAACAATTGATAAATGTTTCTGCTTGTGACACATTGATTATAAAGGATACGGTGAATGCAGAAATACTTCCTGTATTATCGGTTTCTTCTCCACAATATATTTATGATCGGTCAGTTGAGGTGTTACCTTCCATAAAAGTGATAGATTTGCAGCAACGTGCTGCCCGTAAAGAGTATGCTATGGCAGGCGGGCAATTCTCACCTTCCCTTTATGCCCGTTTTACAATAGGATCAGACTATTATAACGGTTTCTCTTCGCACCAGTTGAAAAATAATATCGGCAAATATATTGGCATCGGCATATCCTTTCCTCTTTTGAGTGGCTTAGAGCGGCTTACACGTCTGAGAAAACATAAATTGAGTATTTATCAGTTACAAAACAATGCGGAACTCGAAAAGCAGCAACTTTATACCGAAGTGGAGCAGACGGTATTGTCTATTCATGCCGGACATAATGAGCATCGGCAAGCATTGTCACAGCTTCGTGCTGAAGAACAAGTGTTGAAAGAATCTGAACGAAAATGGGAGGAAGGACTTATTTCTGTGTTTCAGTTGATGGAATCGCGTAACCGTTTTATTTCTGCCAAAGCAGAATTGATGCGGGTACGATTACAAATGGAGATGTTATCGAGATTGGAACAGTATTATCGAAATGGAACTTTTATAGCAGAATAGACAAAATGGATACACTTATTGAACGAAAACCGGGAATGAAACGCAAGTATCTTTCGCTTATTGCCGGAGGGCTTGTACTGCTTGTTTTGATACTTTTTTTTATTTTCAGAGATACAGCTCCTTCTATGACTGTAGAGAAAGACCGCTTGACCATTGCTACAGTGAAAAAGGCAGAGTTCAACGATTATATTCGTGTTATTGGTCAGGTGATGCCTAATCGGATTATTTATATGGATGCTATTGAGGGTGGGCGTGTAGAGGAGCGTTTGAAAGAGGAAGGAGCCATGGTGAAAGCAGGTGATGTAATTCTACGGCTTAGCAATCCGCTACTCAATATTGGTATTATGCAGAGTGAAGCCGACCTTGCTTATCAGGAAAATGAATTGCGTAATACACGTATCAGTATGGAGCAGGAGCGATTGCGTCTGAAACAGGAACGTATTGGGGTAAATAAAGAATTGACTACCAGGCAGAGGCGTTACGAGCAGTATGAACGCCTGATGAAGGAACAACTTATAGCTCGTGAGGATTTTCTTCAGGCCCGCGAAGAGTATATGGCAGCAAAAGAACAACTTGCTGTGATTGATGAGCGTATCCGTCAGGACAATATTTTCAGGGAAAGTCAGATCACCAGTCTGGATGAGAACATCAGGAATATGAAACGTAGCCTTTCTTTGGTACGTGAGCGTATAGAGAACTTGAAAGTGAAGGCACCTATTGATGGACAAGTGGGCAATCTCGATGCGCAAATTGGTCAGTCTATTGCTGCGGGAGAGCATATCGGACAGATTATCACTTCCGACCTGAAAGTACAGGCGCAAATTGATGAACATTATGTGGAGCGTGTTATACCGGGATTACCTGCCGACTTTACACGTGACGGAGGCAATTATAAACTGGAAGTAATTAAACCTTATCCAGAGGTGAAAGACGGGCAATTTCGTACAGATTTATATTTTACTTCTGGCCGGCCTGAGAATATTCGCGCCGGACAGACTTATCATATCAATTTACAGTTAGGAGACCCTTCTCAGGCTATTCTTGTACCTCGTGGAGGATTTTTTCAGATTACAGGTGGTCGATGGATGTATGTTGTTGATGAAAGTGGTAAATTTGCCACGAGACGTTCTGTGAGAATCGGACGACAGAATCCGCAGTATTACGAGGTAACAGAAGGATTGTCTCCAGGTGAAAAAGTGATTATATCCGGTTATGAATTATTTGGAGACAATGAAAAATTGGTACTGAAATAGTAGTCAAGTAGTAAGTAGTTAAGTAGGATACTATGACTACTTGATTAATAAGATGAAACAACTTAGTAACCATACTATCTACTACTTACTACTTAACTACTTGACTACTTACTACTCTATTTATTTTTTTATTATGATTAAGACAGAAAAATTATCTATGCTTTTCACCACAGAAGAAGTGCAGACAAAAGCATTAAATGAAGTTACCTTGCAAGTGGAACGCGGAGAATTTGTAGCTATCATGGGGCCATCGGGCTGTGGAAAATCTACCTTGCTGAATATCCTTGGTACACTTGATTCACCTACTTCCGGTTCTTATCTTTTTGAAGGAAAACAGGTCGATAAAATGACAGAAAGCCAGCTTACTACACTTCGTAAAGGTAATCTGGGATTTATCTTCCAGAGTTTTAACCTGATTGATGAGTTGACGGTTTATGAGAATATAGAGCTTCCATTGGTTTACATGGGGATGAAATTGGCTCAAAGGAGAGAAAAGGTGAAACAGGTATTAGAACAGGTAAACCTTTTACATCGTGCCAATCATTTTCCACAACAACTTTCGGGTGGACAACAACAACGGGTAGCTATTGCTCGTGCTGTTGTGACAGATTGTAAACTACTATTAGCTGATGAACCGACAGGAAATCTTGATTCGGTAAATGGGGTGGAAGTTATGGATTTGCTGAATAAGCTCAATCAGGCAGGGACGACGATTATTATTGTTACTCATTCAGAGCGTGATGCTACATATGCTCACCGGGTTATCCATTTGCTTGACGGAAAAATAGTAGCTGAGAATATCAACCGTCCGATGACAGAAAAGTCTGAATCTAAATATCAGGTATTATGATTGGAAATTATTGGAATAGCGCCTTGCGTAATCTGATGAAGCGGAAAGTATTCAGTTTTATCAACATTTTCGGTCTGGCTGTTGGTATGGCTTCAGCTTTACTTATTCTTACGTATGTGACTTTTGAGTTTAGTTTTGATAAAATGCACTCCAACTATGACCGTATTTTCCGCGTAGAGAGCACATTTCATGAGGGCGATGTACAGACGGACTATTGGGCAAGCAGTTCCTTTGGCTATGCTTCAGCTATGAAAGAAAATTTAGCAGGAATTGAAGATTATACCCGGATTGGTTCATTACTTCAACCCGAGCAGATTGTGAAGTATGGCGAGCTTACCCTTCGTGAAAATCAGATAGCTTATGCAGATCCGGGGTTCTTTCGTCTTTTTAATTTTGAACTACTGAAAGGAGATAGAGTAACTTGCCTTGCAATGCCACGGCAGGTAGTAATTACCGAACGGATTGCGCAGAAGTATTTTAAAGATGAAGATCCTATCGGGAAGATACTTATCTTTACCGGAAGTGGGGGTGGGTTACCTTGTGAAGTAACGGGAGTAATGGCAGAGATGCCTTCTAATTCTCATATCCGTTATAATTTTCTGATTTCGTATAAATCTTTGCCTCAATATATGCAGGAATACTGGTACAAGCATGAAGTATATACATACGTATTGCTTGACAATCCTCAGCGGAAGGGAGAAATAGAGAAAGAGTTTCCCGTCATGGCTGAGAAGTACAAGACAGAAGAAGCCTTGAAGAATAAAATCTGGGGGGTATCTCTGGTATCATTGGCAGATATTCATTTGCAACCACAAGTTGGTTATGAAGCGGAAACGAAAGGGAATCGTTCAGCTATGATTGCTTTGATCTTTGCTGCTGTTGCTATTTTGGCTATTGCCTGGATCAACTATATCAATCTGGCAGTAGCCCGTTCTATGGAGCGTGCCAAAGAAGTGGGGGTACGCAGAGTGGTTGGAGCGTTTCGTAAACAACTTGTGTCACAGTTCCTGTTTGAAGCACTGTTGATGAATCTTATTGCTTTTGTATTGGCTGTGGGACTGATAGAGGTTGTACTTCCGTACTTTAACCAACTGGTGGGGCGTACGGTGACATTCTCTGTATGGTTGGCAGGATACTGGTGGATATTATTAGTTACTGTATTTATTGCAGGCATCTTTCTTTCTGGTTATTATCCGGCACTGGCTCTGCTCAATCGTAAACCGATTACTTTGTTGAAGGGGAAATTTCTCCATAGTAAGTCCGGAGAGCGTACCCGTAAAGTATTGGTAGTGATACAGTATACCGCTTCTATGATTTTGCTTTGTGGAACGCTGATTGTCTTTGCACAGCTCAGTTTTATGCGTAATCAGTCATTAGGAGTGAAGACAGGGCAGACGTTAGTGGTAAAGTTTCCCGGTCATACCGAAGGCATGAATACTAAACTGGAAGCGATGAAAAAGGCGATATCACGATTGCCATTGGTTCATAAAGTTACATTTTCGGGGGCTGTTCCGGGTGAAGAAGTGGCTACTTTTCTTTCCAATCGGCGGACGAATGATGCGTTGAAACAAAACCGTTTGTATGAAATGCTGGCATGTGATCCTGATTATGTAGATGCTTACGGGTTAACAGTAGTAGCTGGGCGTGGTTTTTCAGAAGAGTATGGCGATGATGTTGACAAGTTGGTTATCAACGAGACAGCTGTACGTAACCTTGGTTTCACTTCCAATGATGAGGCTATCGGTCAGCAGGTGACTGTAGAGTGTACAGATGCCCCTATGCAGATTATCGGGGTGGTAAAGGACTATCATCAACAGGCATTAAGTAAAAATTATACGCCTATCATGTTGATCCACAAAGATAAGATCGATTGGTTACCTCAGCGTTATATTTCTGTTGTGATGAAATCAGGTGATCCCAGAGAACTGGTATCTCAGGTAGAGGAGATATGGCATCGTTATTTTGAAGATTCCAGTTATGACTATTTCTTTCTTGACCAGTTTTTTGATCATCAGTACCGGCAGGATGAAGCTTTTGGGGTAATGATTGGCTCGTTTACCGGATTGGCTATTTTTATATCTTGTCTTGGCTTGTGGGTGTTAGTTATGTTTTCCTGTACTACACGTACTAAGGAAATGGGTATCCGTAAAGTTTTGGGCGCTTCTCGTTTTAACCTCTTCTTTCAGTTAGGTAAGGGCTTTTTTCTGTTGATATTAATAGCGGTCCTGATTGCTCTTCCGGTGGCATGGTTTAGTATGGATACCTGGCTGAGTCATTATGCTTTTCGTACAGAGCTGAAAGGTTGGTTCTTTATATTACCGGTAGTACTGATGTTACTGATTTCTTTTGTCACGGTAGCTTGTCAGACGATGAATATCATTCTGAGTAAACCGGCGCGGTCTTTACGATATGAATAGATACTAACCATCTGTCATTTGCAGATATGGGGAAGACATTAACCCATATCTGCTTTTACCCAATCCTCTATCATTGTGGGAAGCGGACCATAAGGTTGTATACTTTCTGTCCGTAAAGGTTTCATTGTGCCAAAATCTACTTTGTAGTTTTTACCTTCAGGTGTTACATAATAGACATAATCTTTTTCTCTTTCATTAAAGGGTATATAAAACATACTTTCTTCTTCCTCTTTTGAAACAGGATACCAGCCGGTGACAAACGGTCTGCTCTCTATATTCGATGAATAAGTCATATAGTTGAAAAGATAGCAATAGATATCGAAATCAATATCGTAAGGAAAGCTTAATACATGTGCTTTGTTAGTGAATTTTTGTATCTTGATAATAGCTCTGTCCTTTTCTTTATTGTACATGGAGCAGAAATCTTTTACTAATATTTCAATTTCGCTGCTATTTACTTTTTCTACTAATATCACTTTGTTATTGGATACTCTATTCTGTGTGTGCATACAGTTTCTTCGTGCTCTTTCTGTTTGTCTTTTTTGTTTCCTTAGCCTCATTTTGTATAAGTCCCAGTACAGAAAGAGGATAAATACAGTTATTGATGCAAGATAGGCTATGGCTGCATGAGAATATTGTGTTTCTGCAAACATAAGCATGCAGAGTGCCATTCCTAATGAGCCAACAGGTAATCCGATGTTGTCATTCTTTTCTGAGTTACGGTACAGTTCTTTGAAGTGAGGACGATAAATCCATAAGAAACTTATGAGTGCACTGATCCCAAACAAGATGAGAGTTCCATATTGTTTCGATAAACTTGAAGGAATCTCCATCTCACTCATCCTGAACAGAGTTACCAGAATGATCCAACTGCCTGTCATAAACGTATTGACACGTATGAATGGCAGTACATATTGTTTTAATGTACTTTGTTTTTCCATGTATACTGCTTGGTTTGTCTTGTGGGTAAAGTTAAATATTTTTGTTTTTATATCCAATTGATAAAAGAAAAACATTTATATCTGTTGATCTTTATATTTCTTGATCGGTATTGGATGATTGATAATCAGCGTATTGATTAACTCGAATCTACTACATTGCAATCAGAGCTGAAGTTTCTCAAGAATCAGATTAATTCGTATTTCCTGTTTAATATGCTCAATAATGACAATGTACTGATACGGAAAATTTAAAAGTTTTGTTTAAGTTATAGGATTCTTTTGATAACAACGATATCTTTATGAAGTCTCACGAGATAGCTATTGGTAATAGTTATCATGATGCTTTTTTTGAAGAGTTTGTATTACGAAAGAGAATCAGATAAGTTTGTTTGTATATTATTTCTTTGAAAAAGTGAGACGTTTAGACGATATTGGATAATAAATAACTAAATTAGAACATATAAGGCAGCCAAAATGTCGTATTTTTGTCAGACATAAAAAGAGTAATATACTATGAAGAATAAGCTTTTGATAAGTTCTTTACTGTTGTCTTCGATAGGAGGTAGTAGTACAGTTGCCGGTACTGTTTCGGATAAGGAACACCCCAATATTATTTTGATATTATGTGATGATATGGGATTCTCCGACCTCGCCTGTTATGGGGGAGAAGTACATACCCCTAATATTGATTTTCTGGCAGAGAACGGAGTGCGTTTCAGTCAGTTTAAAAATACGGGAAGAAGTTGTCCGAGCCGGGCTGCTTTGCTTACCGGTCATTATCAGCATGAAGCCGGTATGGGGTGGATGACTGCTGTAGATGAACATCGCCTTGGTTACCGGGGACAGATAGCAGCGGATATCCCTACGATTGCGGAGGTATTCCGGGACAATGGTTATGCCACTTATATGAGTGGTAAATGGCATGTGACAGTGGATGGAGCTTTCGATCAACCTAATGGAAGTTATCCGGTACAACGGGGATTTGAAAAGTATTATGGTTGTCTGAGTGGCGGTGGTAGTTACTATACTCCTAAACCGGTTTATTCCGGTTTGACAAGAATTAATCAGTTCCCCGATGATTATTATTATACGACAGCTATATCAGACTCTGCTGTAAGTTTTGTAAGAAAGCACCCTGACGATGTACCTATGTTTATGTATGTGGCGCATTATGCACCGCATCTACCGTTACATGCTCCAAAGAAGCGGGTTGAAGCTTGTAGGGAACGTTATAAAGTGGGATACGATGTGTTACGGCAGCAGCGTTTTGAGCGTCAGAAAGAGTTAGGGTTAGTTGATAAATCAATGGAACTTCCGGTTTATCAAAGGGAATTCAAAGACAAACGTCCGGCATGGACCGAGCTATCTCTTCGGCAGCAAGAACGATGGATTACTGATATGGCTACTTATGCTGCTATGATTGAGATAATGGATGACGGTATAGGCAGGCTTATCGAAGCGGTAAAGGAGAAAGGCATATACGAGAATACGGTATTTCTGTTTATGAGTGATAACGGAGCAACCAGTGAAGGTGGTTATTTAGGGCAGTTGATGGCAGATTTAAGTAATACACCTTATCGTAGTTATAAGCAATGGTGCTTTCAGGGTGGAACGAGTTCACCTTTGATTGTAAAATACGGCAACGATGTTAAAAACGGAGTGAAAGAGAAAGGTATTATTTGCCGTATCCCAGGTCATATTATAGATCTATTCCCTACTTGTTTGGATATGGCGTCTGTGAAGTATCCTTCCTCTTTTAATGGTAGGAAAGTGAAACTGGCCGGAACAAGTCTTTTACCCGCCATGAAAAATAAAAAACTACGTCCGCGTGATTTGTTTTTTGAGCATCAAACATCATGTGCTGTTATTTCGGAAGGATGGAAGTTGGTACGAAGTAATGGCAAAGCACCCTGGGAGTTAATAAATCTGTCGTCAGACTCTTTTGAAGAAAAGGATTTGTCAGCACAATATCCGGAGAAAGTAAGAGCTTTGGAAAAGAAGTGGAATCGATGGGCAGAACAACAACACGTTTTTCCTTTTGAATACCGTCCTTGGGGAGAACGTATTAAATACTACAAAACCTTGAATTCTGATCAAAGCGGGAAATAGAATACTCCCCCTCGTACATGTAAAATCAAATGGATTAGATGGACAAGGGGGAAGGTACTTGAAGCCTTTGCCTCTTAGTCTTATTGCTCTGTTTGGCTACTTTTACTTTTCTGATGAAATCTTACAAAAAAAGTTGTGGTAGTAATAACTTATATAAGTCATTGCTACCACATGTAGTACGCTACGCAGAATATAACCTCTATTCTCTTATTTCTTTTCTAATAGAAACTCGTCTACTATTTTAATCAACTGGTCTTTAGGCATTGCTCCCTGTAAAATTTTTGGTTCTCCTTTTACTGGGATCATTAATAAGGTGGGTATACTTTGGATACCGAATGTTCCGGCAAGTTCAGACTCTTTATCCACATCTATTTTATATACGTCTATTTTCCCGGCATAGTCTTTACTTATATTATCTAAAATGGGGGCCATTGCTTTACACGGACCACACCAGGTGGCGTAAAAATCAATGATTGCAGGACGGTTGCCTTCAAATTTCCATTCATTGGGATTGGCTTCGTAATTATATACTTTCTTTAAAAAGTCTGCTTTAGTTAATGCTATTACTTCCATATCGCTTTGTTCTTTTTGAGAATAAACACTTTTATTGTCTTTATTGCCTGCACAGGCTGTTGCTATAAAAGTCAGTGTGAGGGTAAAAATTGTAGTTAAGGTTTTAATTGATTTCATATACTTTCTTTTTTTATAGTTTTTACTGTTGCAAAGATAGTGATGTCAGGCATATATATAAATGACAATTTAGCTGGAATGTTTGACATTTTTTCCCTTTTAACGTTCTTCATGATAACTTTTCTAAAGAACTATCCTGTTGTTTTACTCCGCCAGACTCTTGTTGGATATTTTATCAGAATGAGTAATGGTTTTAAAGTATGCATAAATGTTTTTTCTATGTGGGATTATAAACGCTTATAGACTATTTATGTATATTAAAGAACTAATGAGTCGCTTTGTACCACGCAGTCTGATATTTTTCAGTGGCATAGGAGTTAATACTTGGATCTGAGATTGTTGCACCGGAGAATGTATTGATTTTAATCTTTCCCTTGTTCATGGTGTAATAATAATCGGTATGCCTTTTATAGGGGATAGTGCGTTCCAGTTGTTTTTCAAATCGTGCCAATAGGCCGGCGTCTGTACAGAGTTTTGCTACATAGTCCCCACAGTCGAAAAAGAGGGTGGGGGTGTATCCGTCCATTGTCTGTATAGTATATAATGAAGAGGAAGGAAGAGTATATTGGTTATTTATCTCTTTCATTGTAGCAGCTAAATTTTCCAACTCGGAACATACCGTTACTCCGATTGTCCCGCAAGGCATTTCTTCGTAGTTCTTATAGAACTCGTAGAATGCATCACATATGCTTTCATAATCGACTTTACCCAACAGATGCGGACCAATCTCAGCATAAGGCATACCGTAAGCCATGATCTCACAAGGGGAAGCAATCAGATAGTCGGTAACTTCTTTCAGATCATAGGCAACTTCTACAGAAGCCATGTAACAGTCATCAAAGAGAATATACTCCATTTTTATTCCGGCATTTGCAATCCCCTCTGCAAGAGTGGTGGTGTTAGTCTGATATTCAGGACTTAATCCACCGAAATAGCGTGTCATAGGTACGCCTTCATATTCCCAGTGTTTCTTTTGGCCTATACTTCGCGCCTGTGGGGTTGGTACAGGAATCCATCCCATTCCGTGACAACCGATTGTCATGGCATAGCGGTTGGCAGGAGCGAGGGTTTTAACATCATTCAAAATGGAAGTAATGCCCGTGGCCGTAGTGAAAGCGGGGTTATGATAAATTTTCAGGGGTTTGCGTATGCATTTGCCATTATCATATGCCAACTCAAAGAGTACTGCTTCAGTGGGCGAAGTACAGAAGAACACTACAACCCTTTCGTTCTTGAGTATGTTTCGTTGTACTACATTCTCAAAGTCCGATATATTGGTTTCGAAGTAAGATTTAAGATTGCTGGACCATGGAAGATACATGAGTACGGTCTGATCTGTTTTTACAGGCCAATCCTCTTGTTCGCATGATGTAAATGCCAAGGGAATGATTAACAGTATAAGGAGCAAAAAACGTTTCATTACTTTCAGTGGGCAGGTCATTATCTTCTTTCTTTTTATAACAATACATTTGCCTTTCAGATACAAACGTAAGAAATATTTCTCTAATAAAGAAAATATAGGGAGAGAATGTGGGTTACTATTCTATTTATTCATTTATATTTGCTGTTCCTATACAAGTTTCCCACAAATCAGGAGGTATAAAGATATGAAAACAGATAAAGAGAAAATGCTGGCAGGTGAACCCTATCTGGCTTTTTGTAACGAGTTGGTAGAAGATCGTGCCCGGGCAAAAGACGTTTTGTTTGAATACAACAATTTGCGTCCGTCGGACATGGAAAGACGTACTGAAATACTGAAGCAATTCTTGGGTGCTACCGGAAAGCAATTGCTGGTCGAACAACCCTTCCGTTGCGATTATGGCTATAATATTCGTGTCGGCGAGAATTTTTATGCCAATATGGGATGTACGATATTAGATGAGGCTTTGGTGACTTTTGGAGATAATGTACTGTTGGCTCCTAATGTGAGTATTTATACGGCAGGACATGCTGTAAATGTGACACGGCGCATAGCCGGTTGGGAGTATGCCTGTCCGGTAGCAATAGGGCATAATGTGTGGATTGGTGGTAATGTAGTGATACTTCCGGGAGTTTCGATTGGCGATAATAGCATAATAGGTGCCGGAAGTGTGGTGACAAAGAATATTCCTGCCAATGCCGTTGCTGTGGGAAATCCCTGTAAAGTGATTCGGGAACTTACCGAAGACGAACTGAAATAAAATACTTTGGATAAAACGGAATATGAAGAAACATTTTTTACTTGCAGCTGGTCTGTTTATGACATTTGCTGTACAATATCAAACAATTATGGCACAAAGTCTTGAAAAGATGAATTGGTTTAATGAACCTGATAAATGGGAGATACGGGATGCACGTACTTTCTCAATGATAGTCCCTCCGAAAACGGATTATTGGAGAATATCCCATTATGGTTTTACGGTAGATGATGCACCTTTTTACTATGCTCTTTACGGTGGGGAGTTTGAAGCGAAAGTTAAAATAACGGGAAACTATGTGACTACTTTTGACCAAATGGGACTGATGATTCGTGTGGATCATGAGAACTGGATAAAAGCAGGTGTGGAGTATGTGAATGGTAAACAGAATGTGAGTGCTGTGGTGACACATAAAACAAGTGACTGGAGTGTGGTAGAGTTGGATAAAGCTCCTCGTTCTATCTGGATAAAAGCTGTCAGAAAGCTGGATGCCGTAGAAATATTCTTCTCATTGGATGATAAGAAGTATACGATGATGCGTACCTGTTGGTTACAAGATAACTGTCCGGTAATGGTAGGATTAATGGGAGCATGTCCTGATGGTACGGGATTTGAAGCTATCTTTGAAGATTTTCAGGTGAAACAATTGCCTGATACACGTCGGTTGGAATGGGCAAAGAAGCAAAAGTAAAACTTCAATTATGTTTCACCATAGAGAGTAGTACGAAGGAGTAATTGTATCAAAACTGTTTTATGCTTTCATGGGTACACAGGATGGAATGGATGATCCGTTGTCATCCGTTTCATCCTGTGTGCCATAGAAGATACTTTATTTCCGGAGCTTTATTTCCGGCACAAGTATAAATCGAGTGTCCGGGAAGTATTTTTCCATATATTTTCTGATAAAGCTTTGCGTATCCTCTTGTATTGTTTTATCTTCTACTGTGGGATACAGATTATACATCACAGTATCAAGACGGATCCCCCGGTTACGTATGGCTTCAAAGCTGAGTAATGTGTGGTTGATGCTTCCCAACTTGCCGGAGGTAACAAAAATGAGCGGGTAACCCTTTTGGGCTACATAGTCGATCGTCAGCAACTCTTCGGTCAACGGCACCATCAGTCCGCCGGCACCTTCGAGCAGAACAATGTCATAACGGTGGCTGAGTTCGGCGGTGGCTTGTTCCATCTTGTTGAAGTTTATGGGGCGCTTGTCCAATTGCGAGGCAAGATGCGGCGAAGCCGGATAGGAGAAAATCTCCGGCATAGTGAGTCCTTCACGATCTTCTTCGGTGTGAGGAATTCCCATGATACGGCGGTGCAGGTCAATATCTTCGGAATAACCTACATTGCCGGTCTGAATAAATTTCTGGGTAATAGTACGCTTTCCGTTCTTATTGAGTTCGCGGGCCAGGAAACCGGTGGCATAGCTCTTTCCGGCATCAGTGTCAATGCCGGATACAAAAAATACATTCTGTTTCATTGTTTCTTCTTTTTTGCGATGATATAAATAGGGTGATAAGTAAGTGTCACGGAGCGGTTGTTACCGGATTGGCGGGGATAGTCCTCGCAGAAACGGTTTAGTTCGCGCCGTGTCCAATGGTGTTTACCGGTACCCGTAACTCCTGTTTCTTTCAGATGATAGAGTACTTGCAGCGGATTGGTGAAGGTACGGGGAAGTACCTCTTCTTCTGCATAAATGATATCGTACATAGGGGCGAGCGAAGCCTTCAGGTCGCGGAGCGAACGGTAGGTAAGTCCGTGACCGGTGGTACTACGTATCTCTTCCATGTTCTTTTGCCCGAAAGTGGTGAAAGCGAAATACCCGTTTCTACTCAGATAGTTCGTACAACGGTGAAAAAAGTGTTCCGGGTTTTCAAACCATTGAAGGGTAGAACAGGAGGTGATAAGTTCCGTATCTTCGGGAAATGCGAGTGTTTCGGCATCTCCGGCAAGGAAGCCTACGCCCCGATTGAGCAGGTCCTCACAGCAGGTCTGCATGTCGTGGCAGATATCATTCAGGAGAAGTTGCTTCGGTTGCAGGGTATGATAGAGCAGCCGGGAGTAATTGCCTGTGCCGCAACCAAATTCTACCACTTTCCCCAACGGGGTCGGAGGGAGATATTGCTGTAAGAGATGGATCATTTTTTCGGCTATCTGTTGCTGTATATTTGCTTCCCGCGTATAAGTACCGATTGCTTTAGAGAAACGTTCGGCTATCAGATTCTTGTCCATATTCATTTCAGGTATTGCGTAAAGAGTGATTCGTCATAATGAGCTTCGTTACCATGGAGGATGGAAGCGGAAGTCTCTTCCCAGGCAGTATGTTGATTGGCGGGAGGGAAGATACGGTCGTTTTCACCGATGATGGCTTTCTTCCAGGAGAAACTGGCAGGAGGAAGTTCCCGATATTGCCGGGCAATGGTGGCGAGTTCCTCTTTCAGGTCTTCTACTGACCGTTGGGGAGTAATGTGGCGGAAGCTGTCAAAAGCACTTCCATTGGCGCACATCCGGCGCTGGAATTTCCGAAGGGATACTTCGTTCAAACCCTCTAATGTTCCTTCGAAAATGGCGGGAGGAATACCCCGTTTCTCGTCGATAGGGAAGGGGGTACCGTTGATCGCGACACTGCCGTTGACAGGAAGTGTAATGCGTGAGAGTACTTGTGAGGCCGCCCAGACTCCCATAGACCATGCCACAACGTCGATATGGGAGTAACGGGCTGCCGAGGAAGTGTCGAAATCGAGTGTATGATAATCGTAGCAAATCATAAAATCGCTTTCACGGGGTGTATATTGTATGAAAGGGCGTTCATCCATTCCCCAGCCTGCGAAGAACAGGAGAAGGCGATCTTGTTTCTGATTTGTTGACGTATGGATATATTGGTTCATAGGTAGATGCGATACTTAAAATAATGTTGTGTAATATTACTATTGTTGCACTGTTCGGAATACTAAAGTTTATCTCTGTAATGCGCTGATTATTAAAGGGTTTACGGAACGCTTTTCTCCCCGGAGCCGAACAGCCTGCTCCCCGGAGCCGAAGAACCTCTTCCCCGGAGTCGGGCTACCTCCTCCCCGGAGCCGGGCAAGGCGTACGGCTTTGGGAGAAAACTATATGTAAAATAATGCGACTCTGTTTGAGGTGGATTCCATATCGTTTAAAGTTATATATTCAGACAAAACGGGAGTAACAGTTGGCATCTTAGCATCTTCTTTTTGAGGAAAATTTAAACAGGCTTTTCGTCTTTTGATATTTCATTTATTAATTTCTCCATTTCACTTTCCCTGATCTCTGCCGTCAGCGAGAATCGGATACGTGAGGTACCTTCCGGTACCGTAGGCGGGCGTACGGGCAAAGCATAGAATCCTTTGCGTTGTAGTTCTTCTGCCTTCCGGATGGCCACACAGCTTTCTCCTGTTATCAACGGCACGATGTGGCTGGTTGAAGGGCAGTCATATCCTTTGTTTTTCAGGGCTTCCCTGAGTTGGTTACTAAGGAACCGCAGGGCTTCACGTCTTTGCCGGAAGCCTGCCAGACGTTCCAGCATGAAGGAGGTCCACTGTACTGTCACTGGAGGCAATGCCGTGGTGAAGATGAAAGTACGCATCTTGTTAATAAGGTATTCCCGTATCACTTTCCGGCAGACGATATAGGCTCCTGCCGAAGCTAACGCCTTACCGAATGTACCTACCAGAAAGTCGATATCGTTGATGCAATCCTGCTCTTCTGCACATCCCAGTCCTCTCTGTCCGCGTACTCCGAAGGCATGAGCCTCATCTACATACAACAGTACATTGGGATATTGTTTTTTCAAACGAACCAGTTCCCGGAGATCGGCTTCGTCACCATCCATACTAAAGATACTTTCGGTGACGACGATAATGCGTTCGTATTCCGAATGATTCACTTGCAACAGACGTTCCAACTGGTTGTATTCATTGTGACGGTACCGGATACATTTTGCTGCCGATAGGCGTATGCCGTCTATCAGGCTGGCATGTACCAGTTTGTCTGCCAGGATGAGCGTGTGTGTATTGCTTACTGCCGGCAGAATACCTGTATTGGCATGATATCCGCTGTTGAATGTCAATGCCGCTTCGGTACCAAAGTCATCGGCAAGTTGCTGCTCCAACCGATCATAAATACTGAAGTTCCCCGTCAGCAGACGTGAAGAGGAGGAGGTAGGCAAAAAAGTCTCCGTGGTCAGGGTTTCCCGGAACTCCTGGCGCAGTTTTCTATCGTTTGCCAATCCTAAATAGTCGTTTGAAGAGAGATTTAGCATCCGCTGCCCGTCTACAATAACATTTCTGCCTTTGTGTGTAATGGCAGGAAGCTTTCGTAGATTGCTTTTCTCTTTCAGTTCCTGCAACTCTTGTTGCATCTGTTCGATGGTGGTCATAATTCTTTAATTTATTAATTAGTAGTTAAGTAGTCAAGTAGTTAAGTAGTAAGTAGAATACATTAGACGAGTCATTTCTATTTGACTACTTAACTACTTGATTACTTACTACTTAACTACTAATCTGCTCATTATTTTGATAACTCCACTCGTAAGTTTACTTAATTGTTCCGGCGTGATGATAAACGGGGGCATGAGGTATACTAATTTTCCGAAAGGACGTACCCAGATACCCTCTTCAACAAAGCTCCGTTGCATGTATGCCATGTCTACCGGCTGATGTGTTTCAATAACCCCGATAGCACCCAATACCCGTACATCTGCTACGGTCGGAAGTGAACGTGCCGGAGCCAGTTCTCGCTTCAGTTGCTCTTCGATACGGTATACATTTTCCTGCCAACCGGACTCTAATAACAGGCGTACCGAAGCACAAGCTACGGCACAAGCCAGCGGATTCCCCATAAACGTAGGGCCGTGCATAAAAGCTCCCGGTGCATGATTGGAAATCATATCTGCCACTTCATTGGTTGCCAATACGGCAGACAGTGTCATATATCCTCCGGTCAGTGCCTTGCCGATGCACATGATATCCGGTTCTACTCCGGCATGTTCCCAGGCAAAGAGCTTTCCTGTACGTCCGAAGCCGGTAGCTATTTCATCAAAGATAAGTAACAGATTGTGCTCACGGCAAAGTTTAGCTGCCTCCTGTAAATACCGGGGATGGTAAAACCACATACCGCCTGCCCCCTGTACAATCGGTTCGAGGATAAGTGCGGCGAGCTCGTCGGAACGTGTTTCTATCAGTTCTTTCAGAGGGAGAATATCTTCCGGATTCCACTCGCCATCAAAACGTGAGGTGGGTTGAGGTACAAAATAACGTACCGGCAGTGCTGATCCGAACAGCGAGTGCATCCCTGTTACGGGGTCACAAACAGACATTGCATTCCATGTATCACCATGATATCCGCTGCGTATGGTAATGAAATTATTCTTTTCTGCCTTCCCGGCGGCATACCAGTATTGCACGGCCATTTTCAGTGCTACTTCTACTGCCACCGATCCGGAGTCTGCATAGAATATCTTCTGCATCGAAGGAGGAACCAGAGGGAGCAACAGCTTTCCCAATTCAATGGCCGGATCGTGTGTCAGTCCGCCAAACATTACGTGCGACATTTTCTCCAACTGCTCCCGTACTGCTTCATTCAATACCGGATGATTGTATCCATGTATCGTACACCACCACGACGACATTCCTTCTACAAGCACCCGCCCGTCACTCAGCGTAATCGTAGCCCCTTCTGCCCGTTCTACTTTATATACCGTCAATGGATTTGTGGTCGAAGTATAGGGATGCCACAAATGTTCCCTATCGAACTCGTCCCCTATTTCTTTCCTTCTCCCTTCTCCCATCTCCCTTCTCCCATCTTTTATCTCGTATCCTGCTGCACAAATCATCTGCTTGTCTTCCGAGACTTTTGAGCCGAGTGTAGTTAGTAGATCTCCCACGATAGCCGAGTTGATGCCGATATGTAAAGCCCGTTTCATAGTTTCCGGAGAGAGTTGTGAACGTCCTCCGGCAAAGCGCAGATAGGCTGTCGGGTTGATAAAACGGAAAAGTGCAATAGCGGTCAATACCTCTTCTTCTGTCAGCGGTGTTGCGTGTTCCAGTGGGGTACCAGGGATCGGGCTGAGTAGGTTGATCGGGATGGACTGTACCCCAAGTTCCCGGAGGGTGAAAGCAAATTCAATACGCTGTTCCAGTGTCTCTCCCATACCGATAATGCCGCCGCAGCAGATATCCATACCTACCCGGCGTGCAGCATTGAGTGTAGCCAGTTTCTGCTCTTGTGTATGCGTAGAGCAAAGTTTCGGAAAATAGGAAGGCGCTGTTTCCAGGTTGCAGTGATAACGGGTGATACCTGCGTCGTAGAGTACCTGTAATTCATCTTCTTCGAGGAGCCCTAAGGAGGCGCATAGCTGAATGGAAGTATGCCTGCGCATGTAGCGGGTGGAATCACGGAGTTGAATAAGTTGTTTCGGGGAGGGTTTTCGTCCGCTGGTGACGAGTGAGAACCGGGCTATGCCCTGTGCTTCGTTGTATTGTGCCTGTCGGAGGCATTCATCTTTACTGACGAGGTCGTAGACCTCAGCTTTTGTCTGGTAATGGGAGGATTGTGCACACCATTTACAGTTTTCCGGGCAACGTCCGGACTTGGCATTAATGATGGAACACATGTCGAATTCGCGCTGTGCACGGGCGACGGTAATCTCATGGGCAGCCGCATATAGCGCCTCCCTGTCGGCTGTATTAGCCAGCCAGGCTGCTTGTTCGGGCGTGATATCAACGCCTTGCAGCACCTGGTCTTTAAGTTCTTCAAGTGTCATAAATGTATGATAAGGGATAGTTTGAGCAGCTTTTTGCTTGGCGAGCGAACGTTCCGTCACATTGAGATGCAACTGTCCGATGGTTACCTGGTGTCCCAGGCTGGCAAAGGCAGCATATCCCTTCCGGCTCCAACAGCGGAATCGGATGGCAGGTCTATGGATCGGACGGTTCGTTTTCATTCTTTTTTCAGGTTTTGAACGGGGCAAATGTACAAAGAAATTTTGAGTATGTGAACATAAAGACCTATCTTTGCGTACTACTAATGTCATACTTAGAATAATAGCCTTATGATTGATTTAAGCCGTAAACTCCCCATCGGGATACAGACTTTCGAGAAGTTGCGTAAAGAGGGATATCTCTATGTGGATAAGACTGCGCTTGTCTGGCAGATGGTAAGTACCAGTACTCCTTATTTTCTGAGCCGTCCCCGCCGCTTCGGGAAAAGTTTGTTGCTGTCTACTTTCGAGGCTTATTTTGAGGGGAAGAAAGAACTTTTCGAGGGGTTGGCTATCGAAGATTTGGAGCAAGAGTGGGTCACTTACCCTGTGCTGCACCTCGACTTGAATGCCCGAAAATATGAGACCCCTTTCGACTTGGTAGCCATGCTCAACCAGCATCTCGAAAAATGGGAGCTGCTTTATGGTAACGAGAAGCAGGAACGTAGTCCAGAAGAACGTTTTGCTTATGTCATAGAACGTGCAAGCATATTAACCGGGCGCAATGTCGTTGTCCTGATAGACGAATACGACAAGCCCTTGCTTCAGGCCATGCAGAATGAGGCTTTGCTGGATGAGTATCGCACTATCCTGAAAGCTTTTTATGGCGTACTGAAAAGCTCCGATCGTCACCTGCGTTTCGCTTTCCTTACCGGAGTGACCAAATTTGCCCAGGTAAGTGTATTCAGTGATTTGAACCAATTGCAGGATATCAGTCTGTGGTATGATTATGCTACTGTTTGTGGTATTACCCGGGAAGAGTTAATTTCGACTTTCCATCCTGAGCTGGAAGTGCTGGGCAGAGCTAACGATACCACTTATGAAGAAACGGTGGATGAGATGACCCGGATGTATGATGGTTATCATTTTCATCCTGCGGGAGAGGGCGTTTTCAATCCGTTTAGTGTACTCAATGCGCTGAAAGCAAAAGAATTTAATGATTATTGGTTCCAGACCGGGACACCGACTTTTCTCGTTGAATTGCTTAAAAAGAGCGACTACGATCTTCGCATTTTGATTGATGGCGTGGAAGCATCTTCTACCGCTTTTACCGAATATCGGGTAGAGGCACGTAATCCTATCCCGTTAATCTACCAGAGTGGATATCTCACGATAAAAGAGTATGATAAGCGTTTCAAGATGTATCGTTTGGCTTTTCCGAATGATGAAGTGAAGTACGGTTTTATGAATTTCATATTGCCTTTCTATACACCAATACCGGACGGAGAACGACGTTTCTACATTGGCAAGTTCATCAAGGAACTACAGGCAGGTGATGTAGCAGCTTTCCTCACTCGTCTTCAATCGTTTTTTGCCGATTTCCCTTATGAGTTGAACGAAAACAAAGAACGCCATTATCAGGTTGTGTTTTATTTGGTGTTCAAGTTGATGGGGCAGTTCACCGAGGCAGAAGTACGTAGTGCCCGTGGAAGGGCGGATGCTGTGGTAAAGACTCCCGATCAGATTTATGTCTTTGAGTTTAAGCTGAATGGCACGGCAGAACAAGCCTTACAGCAGATTGATGACAGGGGCTATCTGATACCCTATCTGGTGGATGGACGCGAAATAGTGAAGGTGGGAGTAGAGTTCAGTGCCGAAACACGAAATATCAGTCGTTGGCTGGTGGAGTAGCTGTTGCCAGATTATCATTTAGTGCTTTTTCCTGTATTGCTTCTTCAGATAAAAATTGAATCCTGCATATACCTGCAGTGTACCAAAGCCATTGTTCAGTGAGAAATTATTCCGGTAGTAATCATAAGTTCTGCCCACAAAGGAGGTCCCGGCAAAATATTTGCTGTTGTTGTAAACTATCCCTGCACGCAGTATGAAATCTATGTTGAAGTTTTGGTACCAGTCGTTTGTTTCTGTTTGTACTTTCTCAATCCGTGAGGTTTTGTAGGCTATGGCAGGTGTCAGTGAGAGGCAGGCGAGCCAGTTGCGTGCAAACACCCAGTTGTAGGCATAACCGAGAGTGAGACTGATATTTGTGTATTTGATATGTTCCACTCTCATATCTTCATTCAGGTTTTCCTGAATAGTTTGCGGCAGTTTGGCAGAATCGAAGTTCAGATGATGCGTGGAGATAGAAAAGCCTGCAATCATCGACCCGGCACTACGCCTTTGGTTAGTGCTTTGGCTGAAAGCTGCCGGATAGGAAAAACGGCGATAGTTGAATACGTAAAATGCATTCAGCCCTTTTATATCTACTTTCAATCCGTCAAAACTTTCGGAGTAATTGTCGGGTACGTCATCAAAGCCGTCCGCTTTATGGATCCGGTAGTCGTTGCCGGTGCGGCGATAGAAAATATCCACCCCTAATTTGGCACTGTAAAGACTTAAGTCAAACTCGGTCCCTTTTCTTTTTCCTTTTTGTTTGCCATAAAGCCCGTCGGTATCTATGGACCATCCCAGGAATATCCAGCGCCAACCGAAGTAGGGACCTATTTTATTACGAGGGTTGGGAGAGAACCGTAACCGTTGTGACTGAGGAGTACTACTGCTTAGACTATAATATTCGTAGTTGGTGAAATGATCCAGCATCAGTGCATAGTTGTAACGGTTTGGGCTGATATAAGTAGTATCGATGTCACTGGGATTGAACAGATAGTTGAAAGCTCTTATAAATCCGTTGGGACGTTTGGCTGTCTCCACACTGTCCTGCATGACGATGTTGCTCTCTTCATTCTGAGCGAACAAAGAAAGAGGCAATATCACCAACAGACAAATTACAAGTTTTTTCATACTATTTTAATAAGTAGTTAGAATTTAGTAGTAAGTAGTTAGAATCCTTTCGGAATGACAACGCTGATATGCTGCATAGATTCTGACTACTAACTACTGACTTCTAACCTCATTATTCGCGAAATTAATACTTCCTTCCCGTTTGTGCAATCTTCCTTTAAATTTTGTTTCGTATCTTAAACAAAACAAGGCTATGTGATGTTAGATACCTCACGTAAATAAATCCTAAACCACAAGAAAATATGAGAATCAATCTACGTCTATTAGTAGCGTTTTTGGCCTTTGTTGTATCTGTATCGTTGCAGGCGGCCGTACAACAGGAGAAACGTATTTCGGGTACCGTAATATCCGACGGAGAACCATTACCCGGTGTTTCCGTACAGGTAAAAGGTGCCACTACCGGTACCATTACCGATATCGATGGAAAATATTCTATATCTGCCCCTGCCGATGGGATACTTGTTTTCCGTTTTGTAGGGTTAAAGACGGCAGAGAAGCCTGTGAACGGACGGAGTACCATTGATGTTACTCTTGAATCCGACAGTAAGGAACTGGACGAAGTCATGGTAGTAGCTTATGCCACAGCCAAAAAGTATAGCTTTACCGGAGCCGCTTCTACTGTAAAAGGAGATGAGATAGCCAAACTACAGGTAGCCAGTGTTTCGCGTGCTCTTGAAGGTACTGTTTCCGGTGTGCAGGCAAGTGCTTCCAGCGGGCAACCCGGTACGGATGCCGAGATACGTATCCGTGGTATCGGGTCTATCAATGCTTCCAGTGCACCGCTTTATGTAGTGGATGGTGTGCCTTTTGATGGTTCCGTCAACGCTATCAATCCGGATGATATTGCCTCCATGACAGTGCTGAAAGATGCTGCTTCGGCTGCTCTTTACGGTTCGCGTGGTGCCAATGGAGTCATTATTATCACCACTAAACAGGGGCAAACAGACTCTAAAACAACCGTCAATGTAAAAGCCTCCTTCGGTGGTTCCAATCGTGCCGTACGTGATTATGACCGTATAGGCACAAATGATTATTTCCAGCTCTATTGGGAAGCCTTGCGCAATCAATATGCCAAGGATACGCAGAACTATACTCCTGCTACAGCCGCCGCACAGGCTTCAAAAGACTTGGTAACCAAACTTATGGGGGATGGTCCCAACCCTTATGGACCCAATTATTCACAACCTGTAGGCACGGATGGCAAACTTGTAGACGGTGCTACCCCTCTGTGGGATTTTGATTGGAGTGATGCTATGGAACAGCAAGCCTTGCGTACGGAGCTTAACCTCAATGTATCCGGAGGCGGACAGAAGAATCAGTATTTCTTCTCTGCCGGTTATCTGAATGATAAGGGTATTGCCCTCGAATCCGGGTATCAGCGTTTCAACCTGCGTTCCAATATCACCAGTGAAATGACCTCCTGGCTGAAAGGTGGTGTTAACATGAGTTTTGCGCATTCCATGCAGAACTATCCGGTGTCTTCGGATACCAAAACCAGTAATGTTATCAATGCAGGGCGTACGATGCCCGGTTTCTATCCCATTTACGAGGTAAACCCCAATGATGGAAGTATCATTTATAAAGACGGAAGTCCTGTTCCTGATTTCGGGCCCTATCGTCCTTCCGGTTCTATGGCAAACTGGAACCTGCCCGCTACTCTTCCGCTTGATAAGTCCGAACGGATGAAAGATGAGTTTTCGGGACGTACTTTTCTGGAAGTTACCTTTATTCCAGGTTTGAAGTTCAAGACGAGTTTTAACTTCGACCTTATCAATTACAATTCACTCGATTTCACAAATTCCCTTATCGGTCCTTCGGTCACTACCGGAGGTGGCTCAAGTCGTGTCAACACCCGTACTTTCTCCTGGACGTGGAACAATATTGCGACTTATGATAAGACGATTGGTGAGCACCACTTCAATATACTTGTTGGACAGGAAGCCTATTCTTACCGTTATGATGAACTTTCTGCTTCCCGTACGAAAATGGCGTTACCTAATATGCCCGAACTGGTAGTTGGTTCGCAACTCACCGGAGGTTCCGGTTACCGGATTGATTATGCCCTGGTGGGTTATTTCTCTCAGTTCCTGTATGATTACCAGGATAAATACTTCTTCTCCGCCTCTTACCGCCGTGACGGTTCTTCCCGTTTTGCACCGGAGACCCGTTGGGGTAATTTCTGGTCGGTAGGAGCTTCCTGGCGTATCGATCGTGAAGACTTCATGGTTTCTACTTCCGATTGGCTTTCAGCTTTGACTTTAAAAGCCAGTTACGGAGCACAGGGAAATGATAACTTAGGTACTTACTATGCCAGCAAAGGGCTTTATACCATTGTATCCAATTTAGGGGAGAATGCACTTGTATCCGATCGCATTGCCACTCCGAAGCTGAAGTGGGAGACCAATCTCAACTTCAATGTGGGGGTGGACTTCTCTTTATGGAACAACCGTGTATCCGGTTCGTTCGATTTCTTCCAGCGCCGTTCCAAAGATTTGCTCTATTCACGTCCTGTAGCTCCTTCTATGGGATATAGTTCGGTTGATGAGAATGTAGGGGCACTGAAAAATACCGGTATTGAACTGACGCTGAATGGTACGGTGATCCATACAGAGGATTTCATGTGGAAACTTGGTTTCAACCTGACACATTACAAGAACGTAGTCACCGAACTACCTTTGAAAGACATGCCTCCGGTAGGGGTGAACAAGCTAAAAGAGGGGCGTTCCGTCTATGATTTCTATACGAAGGAATGGGCTGGGGTAGACCCGGAAAACGGAGATCCGTTGTGGTATATGGATATACTCGATAAGGATGAAAATGTGATAGGTCGCGGGACAACGAATGTGTATAAAGATGCTACTGATTATTATGTCAATAAGTCATCTTTGCCCAAGATATATGGTGGTTTCAATACAGCATTCTCTTATAAAGGCATCGAGCTTTCGGCGATCTTTGCCTATAGCGTAGGTGGGTATATCATGAATCGTGATATCACTATGATTCTGCACAATGGTAGTGCCGAAGGTCGTTCATGGTCAAAAGAGATATTAGATCGCTGGACACCGGAAAATCGATATACGGATGTTCCGGCATTGGGTACTACTTCCAATAACTGGACTTCCTACTCTACACGTTTCTTGCAGAACAATTCCTATATGAGGCTGAAGAACCTTACCCTCTCTTACACATTACCGAAACAACTCGTCAACCGGGCGTCGTTGAGTAATGTACAGGTTTTTGTACAAAGCGATAACTTGTTTACTATTCATCGTAATCAGGGGCTCGATCCGGAACAAGGCATTACCGGACTGACCTATTATCGTTATCCTGCAATGAGAACTTTCTCGGGAGGAGTGAATGTAACGTTTTAGGATTCTAACTCCCAACTCCCAACTACTAACTACTTACTACTAACTAATTTATAGTTTATGAAAAAATATATCTATCCTTATATGGCCTTCCTGCTTTTATTGGCGGGATGTAGTGGTGACTTTCTTGATAAAGAACCTACGGACTCTGTTAGTTCCGATGAGGTTGGAGTACCCGGTAATGCCGAACGATTGTTTAATGGTGCCTGGTATAATCTGTTTGAATATGGCACAACCTATGCCAATATTGGTTATCGTGCTCTTCAGTGCCAGGACGATATGATGGCGGATGATGTCGTTTCCCGCCCTGCTTATGGGTTTAATTCATCTTATCAGTTCAATGATATAGCAATACCGAACAATAGCCGAACCTCTTTTGCCTGGTATCTCATTTATAAAACGATTGATAACTGTAACACCGCCATTGCTATTGATGGTGATTCGGAAGAATTTTTTCAGGCAAAAGGACAGGCACTTGCTTTGCGGGCGTTTTGTTACCTTCATCTGGCGCAACACTATCAGTTCACTTACCTGAAAGATCCCACTGCTCCCTGTGTACCTATCTATACAGAGCCCACTACAAGTGAAACGGTGCCTAAAGCGAAATCTACTGTAGCCCAGGTGTATCAACGCGTTTTTGATGATCTTAACCTGGCACAGAGTTATTTAAAGAACTATACCCGCAAAGGGGATGGGCAGAAATTCAAGCCGAATACCAATGTTGTCAATGGGCTGCTTGCCCGTGCCTATCTGTTGACCGGACAATGGGAGGAGGCAGCAAAGGCAGCCGTCGCTGCCCGTCAGGGATATTCGCTGATGACAACGACTGCCGAATACGAAGGATTCAACAATGTATCTAATAAAGAATGGATCTGGGGGCATCCGCAGACACTTGCACAATCCGATGCTTCCTATAACTTTTATTACCTGGACGCAACCTATGTAGGTGCTTACAGTAGTTTTATGGCCGACCCTCATTTCAGGGATACATTCTCCGAAGGAGATATTCGTTTGGGATTATTCCAGTGGATGCGTGAGGGGTATTTAGGTTATAAAAAGTTCCATATGCGTGCAGATGATACTGCCGATATCGTGTTGATGCGTGCCTCCGAGATGCTTCTGATAGAGGCTGAAGCCCTTGCCCGTGAAGGTTTCCCGGAGAAAGCGGTAATACCATTAAATGAATTGCGCCATGCCCGTGGATTGGGTGACTATGACTTAACAGGTAAATCACAGGACGATGTTGTCAATGAGATCCTGATGGAGCGCCGTCGTGAACTTTGGGGAGAGGGTTTCAGTATTACAGATATCTTACGTACACAGCAATCTGTGAAGCGTGTTGCACTTTCCGTTGAAGAGCAGGCGCAGCAAGTAGATGCCTGGCAGGAAGGAGGAGGATTTGCCAAACGTACTCCGTTAGGACATTGGTTCCTTACATTCTCCGGAGGAGATGCATTTGTGCCAAACAGTATCAACTATCTGTATGCTATCCCGAAAGCTGAGATCGATGCCAATCCGAATTTGTAGGCTTTCGGATGCTTCCCGCACGGGGAGGTACGACAAGCGATGATTAATTATTGAAACGCAGATGATCGCAGATTTTCGCAAAGAATATAAAGAGAAAGAACAACTGTCTCTTAATTTGCGTTAATCTGCGATCATTTGCGTTTCAATAAAACGCTGTTATAGTATGAATTAACTACTTAAACAAATAACTTGTGAAACTCTGTGGTGAAATATATTCATTACTTTTCAGCCAACAACCATGTCCACTTATGCCAGACACTTTCCAAAGGTCCTTGTTTATGTTTGGATAGCCACCATTTACAGAACCGGACTTGCAGTAAGAAAAGGACAATACCGATAATCAGACTGACTGTATAGCCGCAGTAAGGAGCCAGGTAAAATCCGAACGGAAAATAAATGATAGCTCCCATGATAGATTGACTGATATAATTGGTAAGACTCATTTTTCCATAAAAACGTAGGTTTGTTACCGCCTTTCTGAATTTTTCTTTTTGATACAGGATCACAAAGGAGGCAACCAGGACAAACGTAAATGCAAACTTTTGCCACATATCAAAAGCAGTACCAACTGTCTGTTTGACAATGTCACTTTCGCTTTGCATAATCAACTCTTTTAGTGAATAGAGGGGGGCAAAACATATGGCAGCAACAATGAGCGTCTTAATCCAAAAACGAAGATGCGAGTCGGTGGTTACGAACAACTCTTTTCTGCCGATGTACAGGCCCATTAAGAAAAGTCCGGCTGTTTGCAGAAAACGTCCTGCTCCGATAGCCCAAAACAGACTGGCTTTTTGTCCCAGAGTGACATTACCTGCAATGAAATCCCAGAAGTTACCTGCTTGGGTATATTCGGCCACTTCCTGATACATTGCACCCACACCCAAATCGGGCAACGTGTATGACGGATCAAATAAACTCATCAGATAATGGTACCACTCAATGGGCTGTAACAGGAAAAAGATTGCTGTGATCAGAATAGCTTTATCACTCCATTTCCGCACTAAGAACAATACAATCCCCACAATAGAGAAAAGCAGTAATACATCTCCCGCAGGAAAGAATGCGGCGTTTATGGTAGCAAAACCAACTAATAATACTAACCTCCAAAGAAAGCGATAGCCAAAATCTTTTCCCTTCTTCTCTTGATTGTGGCATTGGATATAAAATGTAAATCCGAAAAGTAAAGCAAATATTGCGTAAGACTTTCCGGCAAAGAGTGAGAATACTACATTAAGTGTTCCGTTATCAAGAATGTTCAGCCATTCGGGCGAATCGGTCGGATAGACCGGGAATATAAAATGTTCTAAACTGTGTACCAATAAAATTGCCATTACGGCAAATCCTCTCAAGGCATCTATTACTTCAATACGTGGTGTTTTATTTACTGTGGGTTGCATACAATTGTTTCTGTTTTTCATTAACTTATGGTTGCAAACATAGTAATTAATTGTCATTCATCAGGTTCTTTTTGATAAATATTTATTTTCGAACAGTTTTTTCTATTCGTTCTCAGTTATCAAAACAATACTTATCGACTGATAATCGTCGTTGAAGGTTATGGATGGTAAAGAGTAAATGTGAATGTAATTTGTTGAATGACAGTGTGGTTAAATAATGTGTTCTTTATGCTGTAAAAGTACGTATTTAAGTGTGTGTTAAATACGTACTTTTATATAAGAAGAGTACGTACTCTTATCTATAAAAAGTACGTACTCTTGTCAGGCTAAAATTTATGATTAAGAAACACCGTTAATGTTGTTAATTTATTATTTCCAATGATTTCTTCGATACATAGAAGCTATGCTTCATTCGATAAATGTATAGTTACCAAAAAAGCAATTATAAAGATCCTTTCAGAGGAAATATTAAGATGGTGTATGGATTCTTGTTTTTTATGTAATTGCTTGATTTATAACGAATATCAACCTCCTTTTCTTTTTTCCCTTGCCGAGCGGGCTATTTCTTTTTTTATCCATAGATAATATCCTGTCAGGGGCAGGGTAGCACCCAACAGTGAAGCTATAAAACTCAGAATCCGGGTAAACATACCTCCCCAGCTACCTACGTGTACAGAAAAAATCCAGCCACGTATCTTGCCAGAATTATCCAGGTCTTTATAAAGTGTAGCCTCAGTTATTTCTCCATTTCTCGGATTAAAACTGTAACGGTCTGATGCACGTTGATTACCGAAGCGGTTGAAAGAGATATTTGCCGTACCGTTTGATACAGTGATTTGTTTATAATCGGGATTTTGAGCTTTCACTTGCTCGTATACTTTTTGCCACAAGGCATAAGGAGAAGGGAGAGGGGAGAATTGAGAAGGGAGAAGGGATTGTGTTTCGCCTTTTCTCTGGTTTCTTCCTTTTCTGTTCTCTCCTTCCTTCTCGCTTCTTTCTTTCTCTTGCATATCTCTCTTCTTTCCTTCTCCATTCTCCATTCTCAATTCTCCCTTCTCTTGCATTTCTACTCCGAATACTTTATAGAATCCTGTGCGATACCAGGAGAAAGACCATGTCAGTCCGGTGAGAGACAACGCTAATAAGAAAATGAATGTGTATAGTCCTCCTGCTATATGCAAATCGTACCAGAATCTTTTCCAGCCTTTATTAACTGAAATCTTGAGGCTGTTTTTCAGAGCTTTGGCACTACGTGGAATCCAGATAATAATTCCGGATATCAGCACAAAGATAAACATCAACGTGCTGACGCCAACAATCATCTTACCCCAAAAGATACCTCCATCTGGTTTCATGCTATCCAGCAACCATCTGTGTAGCTTGAACATGGTCGTAAAAAACGGGGCACGTTCATATTTTCCTTTTATTTCACCTGTATACTGATCAATATATACAGACGCCCGTCTGGGTTTGGAGAGGTTGACCTGATATGCTTTTGCCGGATCGGATGAAATGCTGATCCCCGTCACTGATATACTATCAGGCAGAGTTGCTGCTACTTTCTGTGCCAGTTCTCCGGCGGGTAGGGGAGTCTCTTCTACCTTACTGACATAATAAAAGTCGTGCCGGCACAATTCCATAATTTCATTTTCGAAAACTAAAGCTGCTCCGGAGAAGCAGATGACAGTAATGATTAAGCCGAAAGGAATAGAAAGCCAGAGATGTATTTGGCGAAATATCTTCTTCATATATCTTCTTTAGTGAGGTCATGAAAGGAGCCTGCAACACATAAGGCTTGCAGGCTCTTCAATCTGTTATTTTATGCTACTATTTATTTTACTTTCAATCTACCAACACCGCTGACTTGTGTTGCTTCTACTGCTATACCCATTGTTGCGGTAGCATTTGTCGGGTCAATCTTGTAGATGGCAGGATGGCCGGTAGTAGTTGTAACTGTGATATAAGTGAAACCGTTTTCTGTATACGGGGTATTACCGAAACCAGAGATCTGATCAGCTGATGGCAGGCCATCTACATAGTTAAGTTTTCCGGTTGTTCCTTTGTAAATAGCCAGTTGGTTGGCAACAAAATCTTCTTCACTTAAAGGACGGTCGTACATCAACATCAGGAAATAATCTCCTGTGAGGTGCCAGCAACGGAGGAAAGACTTCCCGCCGCTCTGTGCTTCAATGCTATAATAGTAGTTCGGATCAAATTCTTCTGTTCCGGCTTTGATACGTACCACTCCGGCATCCAGTGTAGTACGTTGACGGGCATCGCTCATTGTCTTGGCATAGCTGGGGGAGAATACATAGATATCGCCGTTATCTGCGCTCCAAATAGTCTGGTAGTACTGAGACTTCATACGGCCACAGGCATAACTGATCTGTTCTGTTTTGATAAGTTTCTTGGTTGTAAGCGTCTCGTCATCAAAAATTGCTACCCAGCATTCGTTAGGGTATTGTGTCCACTGTAATTCTCCTTTTTTATAGCTGCTACTGTTCGAACCACCATCTTCAGTTTTTACCAGATCTTCGTTACCCGGCAATATCCATTGCCCTCCGTTGGCTTTTCCACCATATTGGCTCAAACCCATTGGAACTGCAGCACTATAAATTTTATTGTTATGTTCCAGGATACCTGCAAGTGTTACAAATTCGCCATTACCCAAAAAGTTTTCTGACATGTATGCTTTATTCTGGGTATTATTGGTAGTATATGTTTCGGCTGCTACATCCAGATAAGACAACAAAAACATCTTTGGCAAATATCCATTCTCGTCAGCATATTCCGTAGGTCCGTCGCCGGTGGAAGAAGTCATGATATACTTGTCATAGATACCGTAGGTGGTAAATCTCTTGACGGCATATTCTCCTGAGCGTGCCTGTACCTCATAGTTGGCATTCATGAAATACGACCGGGTTGTGCCGGCATTTCCCTGATTGTATGTCAACCCATACAGATATTGGTCCTTATAAAATACCCATTGGGTTGCACCATCGTTCACAAGGCCATTATTTATAGTGGAGACAGTTCCTCCGTTTAAAGTTTCGGAAGTCAGCAGAACGTTAGTTGTATTTCCGGAGGCTGTGACAGAGGCTGCGATTACATATTCACCTTTGCCTACAGTACCTGCTCCATTACCCTGTTCATCATCTGAGCAGGCTGTCAATGTCAATCCGACCATTGCTGTAGCAAATAGTCCATTTAAAAAGAAGTTTTTCTTCATGTTATTTTTAATTTAAAACGATTTGTTATTTATTTTTATCTAAGTAGTACTTCAAATTTAGTTCATACAATGATAGTGTTTTATTGAAACGCAAATGATCGCAGATTAAATGGCTGCGCTATACTTGAGCGATGATATGCTTTGCGTGAATCTGCGAGTTTCTGCGTTTCAATAATAGTATCATATTAATTTTGAATGATTACTTATTGTTTTTTAGTTTCCAAAATGTATGCGAACCTTTCCATAGAATGCACGTCCGGCTTTTTGAAGGCTGAAGTTATCATATAATTTCTCGTTTGTGAAGTTACGGCACTCAAACGATATATTATACCGGCCATTCTGAAGGCTATATGAGAGTGCCAGATTGTGTGAGAATTGATTGGGTACCACATAATCACCTTTATTTGAACCAAGATTGGATGAATAATAAGTGAAACTATGCAAATACTGATTGTCATAAGACATGGTCAGTGTATTGCCTTTCTTCCAAAAATTCCGCCAGTAGAAGGATACATCCGAATCGGCAAACATATAGGGTAGGTTGGGCATACGTTCACCATAGGCAAGATTGGCTGCGCTACTGGAAATGGAGGTTTTCATGTTGTCACGTACATTCATTTGTGTGAAATTCCCTCCTATACTCAACCATTTTCCGAACCCATAACGGGCGGAGATGTTATATCCTTTTGTCAATACTTTGCCATAGTTAATATAAGTAGCGGCATATTTTCCTCCACTCAGATCTGCAATATTGCGTTGGATATAATCTTTTGTATTACGATATATCAACCCTCCGTCTACGTATATGGAATGCTTACCGAAAGTTTTATTATAACTCAGATTAAGGTTTAGGTTATCACTGCTCTCCGGTTTGATACCGATATCTCCCATCTCCAGGTCTTCATCACCGAACATCTCTTCGATAGTGGGCAGACGGTAGGCTTTCTCATAAGATACCTTCACTTGTAAACCGGATAGAATGAAATAGGTACCTGCTGCTCCGTAACCCATGGAATTGAGGCTACGGGTGGTACGTACATATTTATCCTGGTTGGTAGTTGTAGCTATCGGACCTGCCACAAATTGGTCGTAGTATTTACCAAACACGGAGAGGTTCCATTTTTCAGATGGCATCAGGCGATAAGACAAGCCGGAAATATTTTTGCGGGTCTCTTTGGCAATGGCATCTTTTTGTTCTTCTTTGGCAAGCAGAGAGGTATTAGAGCGATGGAAGGTATTTAACACATGATTGAAAGTCAGCATATGAGCCTTGCCGATACGATAATTAAGGGTTAAAGTACCGTTCCAGTTATTGTTATCCGCTTTTGAATACTGATTGGATTGTTCTCCCGGTGAATTCAGTAACTTCTTATCTCCATACCAGTTGTACTTATACGAAGCGGTATCCACATTCGTTGTCATATTTTTGTTGTAATTGGCCGTTAACACAACATCCAGACCTCTTGTAAACAGGTTACGCTTGTTGTACTCCAACGAGGGCATCAGCGAATGTCCTTTACGATGCTTCTGCCCATATACAATCTCCTGACGTACGCCTGTCTGTATATCTTTGTACATATTGGAGTAGGTAAAACCAAACATCAGCCGATCTGCCCATTTCTTGTCTACTACTCCGAGTTTACCAATAACGGCTTCATTATGATAGGTATCGTTGAAACGCTTCACACGCACCTTCTTATCTCTGTCAATTCTGCCGGTTTCGAAATCTTCTACAGGAGAATCCACATAGTAGTCGTTATCCGAATAGTTCTGGAAAGCATTGATTTCATAAGTAAATCCGTTATTGAAAGTCTGTCCGAAGTTGGCGTATGACTTGTGAGTATTGAACGATCCGTAAGAATAAGATGCATCCAGAAACCAACGCTGGCGTTTTTTGTTGGTGACAATATTAATGACACCACCAATGGCGTCCGTACCAAAACCTACCGGCACTACACCTTTATATACTTCGATGCGATCGGCAAAGTTCACGGGGATATTATTCAATCCAAAAGAGCTTCCCACACCCTCCTGAGGTACACCATCAATAAATACCTTGACGTGCTTACCGCTGAAACCGTCAAGCATGAGTTGCATATCCGAACCAACACCACCCGATTCACGGAGTTTCATTCCCGGTGCTTTGGTTAGTGCGTCACTTAGATTCTTTGTGGTATTCTGAAGTTCCTTCGTATCTACTGCTACAGCATTAAATGCGGATCTTTTTATGCGGCTTACACCCGTGGAGGTCACTACTACTTCATCCAGTTCAGTAGTAGCCGGATTGATCATAATATTTAGTTTGTTTCTCTCGTCTTGTGTCAGTTCTACTTTTTTCTCTACTGTTTCAAAACCCACAGCAGACACAACCAATGTATAATGACCGGCCGGAGCCTTTAAGTGATAAATGCCCTTTTCGTTGGTGGTACAGCCAAAGGTGGTACCTTTTAAATAGACGGTGGCAAAGTCAATGGTTTCTTTGGTTTCGGTAGATATTATTTTCCCTGACAACATTGCTCTCTGTTTTTGTGCAGAAACAGAGAACAGGCAGGCAGTTATTAAAAATAAGAGAACCAGTTTAAATCTTTTTGCTTCCAATGTGCTTTTATTATTATTCATTTTTAAAACTTTGCAAAGGTCTTTATAATTTAAAGTCTGTACAATCGCTATGATTAGGTAATTTATATATGGCAAATATCGTGGATGTAATACGCTGCAATCACTATTTAGAGGTATATTACTTAAAATAGAATAAAATTGACTGAAGGATAACGAACTAATATATCAACCGATTATGCTATTACAGTTTAATGAAAGCTAAACTTTAGTTCTTTATATGTTTGACAACATATTCTTATTCATGGACGTTGACTTAATTTGTTGAATTATAGATATATAACTTTTGTGTATACAACGTGTGTGCGCACACATTATTGCTTATTAAGATTATTCATCTTACTTTTGTAGAAGAAAAATAGAGTTTAAGCTATTTATCCTATGAATAAAGAATCTTCAAATATTCGTATTATAGACATTGCCGAAATGGCAGGGGTATCCGTTGGTACGGTAGATCGGGTGATCCACAATCGTGGGCGTGTATCCGAAGAGAATGAGAAAAAAGTAAAGGCCATTCTTGAAAAGGCAAATTATCAACCCAATCTGATGGCACGTTCTCTCGCTTCCAAGAAACAATATCATTTTATTGCTATCACTCCCTCTTTTGAGCCGGGAGAGTATTGGGAAGCCATTTCCGAAGGGATAGATAAAGCCGCTTCCGAGACGGAACTTTATAATATCAATGTAACCAAGCTCTTTTTTGATCAGTACGATAATAGTACCTTTGATGTGATTGTACGCAATCTCTTTGATAAAGAAGAGATAGACGGAGTGCTGATTGCTACCTTGTTTACCGATTCTGTGAGTCGCCTTTCCCGTATGCTCGATATCAGAAATATCCCTTATGTCTATGTGGATTCCAATATCGCGGGTGAGCACCAATTGGCCTATTTTGGTACAGAATCTTTTGATGCAGGATTTATTGCCGCCAAGTTACTGACGAGTCAGATTGGTAATCAACCGGACATTCTGATATCCCGGATCATCCATAATGGTAAGAACGATTCCAATCAGGGGAGGAACCGTAAAGAAGGCTTTTTGCAATATCTGAACGAAAATGGATTTGGAGGAAAACTGCATGAGGTTGAGCTAAAGATTGCTGATTCTGAATATAATTTTGCAAAACTGGATAAGATATTTTATGATAACCCCCGGATAGAAGGAGCTGTTATATTCAATTCAACCTGTTACATCTTAGGGAATTATCTCAAAGAAAGAGAGTTGAAAAATATAAAACTGGTAGGATACGACTTGATTGATAAAAACACAGAATTACTCTCCGAGGGAGTGATTACTGCTTTGATAGCCCAACGTCCCGAACAACAAGGATATAACGGCATTAAGTCTTTGTGTAATCATCTTGTGTTGAAACAAAACCCTGAGAAAGTAAATCTGATGCCGATAGATATTCTCATTAAAGAGAATCTGAAATATTATTTGAACAATAAATTATAACTTAATAAAACAGAGAATCATGAACGAATTATTTAGTGTAAAAGACAAAGTTGTTGTAATCACCGGTGGTGCCGGTATTTTAGGTAAAGGTATTGCCGCTTATCTGGCAAAAGAAGGTGCTAAGATTATAATTCTTGATCGTAGCGAAGAAGCTGGAAATGCACTTGTACAGAGCATTAAAGCCGATGGAGGGGATGCAATGTTCCTTTATACTGATGTGATGAATAAGGAAGTACTTGAAGGGAATAAAGCTGAAATCATGAAAGCTTACGGACGCATTGACGTATTGCTGAATGCTGCCGGAGGAAATATGCCGGGAGCTACCATTGCACCGGATAAGACTTTCTTTGACCTTGAGATCGATGCTTTTAAAAAGGTGGTAGATTTGAATCTTTTCGGAACAGTTTTGCCTACGATGGTATTTGCCAGTATCATGGTTGATCAGAAGAAAGGTAGTATTGTAAACTTCTGTTCAGAATCGGCTCTTCGTCCGTTGACTCGCGTAGTAGGTTACGGAACGGCCAAAGCTGCTATCGCTAATTTTACTAAATATATGGCTGGCGAACTGGCTTTGAAATTTGGTGATGGCTTGCGCGTCAATGCTATTGCTCCGGGATTCTTCCTGACTGAACAGAATCGTACTCTGTTGACCAATCCCGATGGTTCTCTGACCGATCGTGCAAAGACTATCATTGCTCATACTCCGTTTGGCCGTTTTGGTGAACCGGAAGATTTGTACGGAACCATCCAGTATCTTATTAGTGATGCCTCTAAATTCGTAACCGGTACAGTAGCCGTTATTGATGGTGGCTTCGATGCTTTCTCCATTTAAGTTAGAAGTTGGAATGAGAGTAATCTCAATCGTAAATCGTAAATTGTCAAATCGTAAATAAAAATAGTATGTATTTATGTGAACAAACTTGGCGCTGGTATGGTCCTAATGACCCTGTGAGTCTGTGGGATATAAAGCAGGCTGGTGCCACCGGAATAGTGAATGCCCTTCACCACATCCCTAACGGAGAAGTGTGGACAGTAGAAGAAATCATGAAGCGCAAGCAGATGATTGAGGAAGTGGGTCTTACCTGGTCGGTCGTTGAAAGTGTACCTGTGCACGAACATATTAAGACCCAGACCGGTGATTACCTGAAATATATTGAGAATTATAAAGAAAGTATCCGTAATCTGGCTCAATGCGGTATTATGGTCGTTACTTACAACTTCATGCCTGTGCTTGACTGGACACGTACTGATCTTGCCTATACAATGCCCGATGGTTCTAAAGCACTTCGTTTTGAAAAGGCGGCTTTTGTAGCTTTTGACCTGTTCATCCTTAAACGCCCCAATGCTGAAAAGGATTATACAGATGAAGAGATAGCCAAGGCAAAAGCACGTTTCGAACAGATGAATGAAGACGATAAGAAACTTCTCGTTCGTAATATGATTGCCGGCCTTCCGGGTTCAGAAGAAAGTTTCACCGTTGAGCAGTTCCAGGAAGCTCTTGACAGATACAATGATATTGATGCCGAGAAACTTCGTTCCAACCTTATCTTCTTCCTGAAAGAGATAGCTCCGGTTGCCGATGAAGTGGGAGTGAAGCTGGTGATTCATCCCGATGATCCTCCTTATCCTATTTTAGGTTTACCCCGTATCATGAGTACGGAGGAGGATTTTGTTAAACTGATAGAAGCGGTTCCTAACGAATCAAATGGTCTTTGTCTATGTACTGGTTCTTTCGGTGTGCGTGCCGATAATGATCTTGCCGGAATTATGGAGCGTCAGGGTGATCGCGTTAACTTTGTTCATCTGCGTAGCACACAACGTGATGCTGAAGGTAATTTCTATGAAGCCAATCACCTGGAAGGAGACGTGGATATGTACAATGTGATGAAGAACCTGTTGAAGTTGCAGCAACGTCGCCAGTGCTCTATTGCCATGCGTCCTGACCATGGCCATCAGATGATTGATGATCTGAAGAAAAAGACAAATCCTGGATATTCATGCCTGGGACGTCTCCGCGGTCTGGCAGAGTTACGTGGTCTTGAATTGGGTATTGCAAAGTCTATCTTTTAGTACGGTTTGCATCGGTATATATGTCAAATGATGTATTTGAAATATATACTTTAAATAATGAATGAGATGTGTCTTCTTTAACACATCTCATTCTTTTTTTTTGTTTGCTAAAGGCTGTATTTATGCATTTATCGTCTATATTTGCTCCATCTATAGTTTTGAATTAAATAATAAGTAGCATTTCAAATTTAGTTCATACTATGACAGCGTTTTATTGAAACGCAAATGATCGCAGATTTAATGGCTGCGCTATACTTGAGCGATGATATTTTTTGCGTGAATCTGCGAGTTTCTGCGTTTCAATAATAATATCATATAATTTAGAACGATTACTTAGCCAATTGTGTATTACTATGAAACCACTTTATCAAGAACTTCCGTTTTCTGTGGAGAATTACATTAATTTCTATCGGGAGGATTTACCTTACTTTATTGTTCCGTGGCATTATCATCCCGAAATAGAGATTATGTGTATAGAGCAAGGTAGTGGAACTCGTTTTGTGGGTGATCATATTGAGAGTTATGAAGTAGGGGATGTTTGTATTATTGGTCCTCAGCTGCCTCATGAGTGGAGAAACAACAAAGAGTTTTTTGGAGAAGAAACCGGATTGCGATCTGTATGTTTGTGTGTTTACTTCCGTAAAGAGCTATTTGAAGGAGTGATGATCAACTTGCCGGAATTTATGCATATCCGGAGTTTGATAGAACGTTCCCGACGGGGCATAAAGTTCACAGGAACGGCACGCGAGCGTATTGCTGATTTTATCCGTAATACTTTTGATTCAAATGGGGTAGTGAGGGTTACCAACCTGATCACTCTATTGGAAATGATGGCTAATACGGATGAGTATGAGTTGCTTGCCAGTGTCGGTTTTACCCAGTCAGTCAATTCTTCCGATTTTGAACGTTTTAATAAGATATACCAATATCTGGTGAAAAACTTTAATCAGCCGATAAAACTTGAAGATGTAGCTGGTTTAGTAGGACTTACCCCTACTGCTTTCTGCCGTTATTTTAAAGAACGGACAAAGAAAACTTTTGTACAATATCTGAATGATATGCGTATCGGGCATGCCAAGCGGCTCTTGATAGAAGGTAAGATGAAAATCTCTACTGTGAGTATGGAAGTGGGATTTAATAACCTGTCTAACTTTATCGAGCAATTCAAAAAGACAGTTAATATGTTGCCCACTGAGTACCAGAAACAGTATGGTGTGAAAAACAAAAAGGCTATTTAATATATACTCTGTATTCTGGAATATTATCAATTAAAATCTATATACCTATATTAATGATAAGATAACATAATTATCGGGGAAAATAGGAGACAGGACGCCTGTGTCTATCACCTACCTTTGTTCCCATCGAATTACATGTGGAATCTTAAAATATAGGTGATTATGGAAAATAAAAAAATTATCTTTCCTGAACTGTTCTTTACCGATAAGAATTTAGTTGGACGTGATGTTTGTAAAATTTCCCGGAATTTATCTGATTTAAAAGGCATCTTTGCCGATGTGGAAGCTTTTGAAAAAATGCCTCAGGACAAGCTTGCCTACGAAGTCAGTAGTTTTTTACCCGAAAAGGAAGGGACTCCGGGAGGATTGTATTTCGGTATTACTTATTTGTATCCGGGAAAAGTCGGCAATGAGTATATGATGACGAAAGGACATTATCATGCGAGTATCGACCGGGCAGAATTTTATTGGGGCTTAGAGGGAGAAGGAATGCTTATCCTCATGGACGAACAACGCAATGTATGGGCAGAGCGGGTGTTTCCTGGCAGTTTGCATTATATTCCGGGAGGAGTGGCCCACCGGATGGCAAATGTAGGAAGTTCTCTTTTTTCATTTGCAGCTTGTTGGCCTTCGGATGCAGGACACAATTATGCCGAAATTGCCGAGAAAGGATTTTCCGCAAGGTTGATTGAAGTAAATGGTATTCCTCATTTAATCTGATTTGCAATGTATTGTATAGCAATAGATTTAGGAGGAACCATCATTAAAATCGGTTTGGTAAAAGGAAGTGAGATACTTGAATTCAGTTCATTTCCTGCCATAGCTGGTAGTCTGGATAGTAATCTTCCTGCTATGGGAGGGATAATAAACAGACTGTTGAGCAAATGGAAAGTGTCGAGAGAAGAGCTTGCAGGTATGGGGCTCGCATTTCCGGGTATGGTAAATCCGAAGGAAAAGAGAGTAACTTCTACCAATGATAAATACGATGATGCCTGTGACATAGATCTGCCTTCCTGGGTTGACAGGAACTGGGGAACCTCATTTATTATCGATAATGATGCTCGTCTGGCACTTGCCGGAGAATGGTACATGGGGGCCGGGAAAAATAGCCGGAATATGGTAATGATGACTATCGGGACAGGTATTGGTACCGGAGTTGTTTTAGATGGACGGATTATTAAGGGGACTCACTATCAGGCTGGTTCATTGGGAGGACACATCGTTGTGGATTATCGGGGACGACGTTGTACCTGTGGTAATATTGGTTGTGTAGAAGCAATGGCTTCTTCTTTCTTTCTGCCGGAAATAATTCGTACCCATCCCAAAATCAGCAGTGAATATAAAGCAAAAGCTTCCTCTTATGATTTTAAGACCTTGTTTGACCTGATGAGACGGGGAGAGCCGGAAGCTACTCTGTTGTGTAAAGATTGTATGGATGTATGGGCGGCAGCCATCATCAATTATATTCATGCTTATGATCCGGAAATCGTTGTGATTGGTGGTGGCATTATGCGTAGTGCGGATATCATATTACCTTATCTCAAAGAACGGATTGATCGTCTGGTGTGGGCCCCGGAAAATAAAGTGGAGATAACAACTTCTTTATTAGGAGATAATGCGGCCCTTTTGGGAATTTCATGTACGTTGTCAACAATAAAAAAAGAAAGATGCTATGAACAGATATTTTAATGATAAATCTAATTATGATAAATATCCGGTGGTAAATGTGCCGGGTATGGAAGGAGAATGCCGGGTAGGTTGGGAAGCTATTTCCGATTGTTTGAATAAAGACTTGTCGCAAATTGATAAAAAAGTAAAGATCGTAGTTCTGGAATGTTATCAGGGGGTGTTGGATGATGAGGTGGTAGAGGCTTTACAGTCTTTTTTCCCTTCTTCTCATTGGTTCTTTTCGCAGGATGCTATGTTGTCATCAGAAAGGATAAATGCTCTTTTGAAACAGGATATTACAGACGATGAAATATTCGGCTATATGACTCGTCAGACGATGGATTGTTATTTTGACGAAAAGAAGTTGAAAGACGTCCGTTCGGAGATTGCTGCCGTTACCGAAGGTATTGTTTTTGTCTATGGAGTTGGAGCTGCTTATGTACAGCCGACATCCGACTTATTGGTTTATGCCGATATGGCCCGTTGGGAAATACAGATGCGTTTCCGTCGTAATGAAGTATCCAACGTTGGTGTTGAAAACAAAGAAGAACGTGCTTCTTTACAGTATAAACGTGCTTTTTTTGTTGATTGGCGTATCTGCGACCGGTTTAAGAAGAAATTGATGAAGAGATGGGATTACGTGCTCGATACGAATATAGCTGGTACTCCTAAGATGGCGACAGCAAAGGCAGTATGGAACGGATTGGAAAAAGCATCCCGTACGCCGTTTCGGGTAGTTCCTTTTTTTGATCCGGGACCTTGGGGCGGACAATGGATGAAAGAGGTGTGTGACCTGGACCGCGAGGTTCCTAATTTTGCCTGGTGCTTTGATTGTGTTCCTGAAGAAAACAGCCTTTATTTCAGTTTTGGAGACGTTCGTTTTGAAATACCGTCTATTGATCTTGTTTTTGCTTATCCGGCACGTTTGCTGGGCAATCCGGTATATGGACGTTTTGGCGATGAATTCCCTATCCGCTTTGACTTTCTTGATACGATGGGAGGGGGAAATCTGAGTTTACAGGTACATCCTCTGACGCAATATATACAAGAGAAATTTGGTATGCACTATACACAAGATGAGAGTTACTATATGCTGGATACCGCAGAAGATGCTACTGTCTATCTGGGTGTGAAAGAAGGCATTGATCCGCAAGAGATGATTAATGCTCTTAATGAGGCACAGGAGAGCGGACATTTTGATGCGGAGAAATATGTGGGCAATTACCCTGTTAAGAAGCACGATCATTTGTTGATACCGGCAGGTACGATACACTGTTCCGGAACAAACGGGATGGTACTTGAAATTAGTGCAACCCCTTATATTTTTACTTTCAAACTCTGGGATTGGGGACGTTTAGGATTGGATGGTCGTCCACGTCCTATCAATATAAAACATGGTCAGGAAGTTATTCAGTGGAATCGTACAGAATCCTGGGTTAAAAAAGAAATATTCAATCGGATAGAACGAATCGCTGAAGGGGAAGGCTGGAAAGAAGAGCGAACCGGTTTGCATGAGAATGAGTTTATTGAAACCCGCCGGCATTGGTTTACGGTTCCTGTTTTGCATCGGACAGATGGTAGTGTGAACGTGCTTAATCTGGTAGAAGGAAGAGAAGCTATTGTAGAAAGTCCGACAGGAAAATTTGAGCCTTTTGTGGTTCATTATGCTGAGACTTTTATAGTTCCCGAATCTGTGAAAGAGTATACGATCCGTCCTTACGGAGAATCTGAAGGAAAGCAATGTGCTACTATTAAAGCTTTTGTCAAACATAATCCTTAATCTGCTTTTTGATATGATTTTTAATCCGGGTTTTAATATAGAACCTACAACGAACCCCATGGGGTTCGTTTATGGGGCCGATGTTTTTGGTCCTCAGGTAGAGAATCGTTTGTTGAAAGACATTCGCAAGAGTTTATCCGATCCTGATTGTGAGGGTCCGGAAGTAGTGTATGCCATTGCTATGGATGTTGGTAAAAAGATCCATGCAGAGTTATTGAAAGAGAGGCATCTTCTTTATGGAGTAGTGACCTATGCAGCCGGAAAATTAGGCAAAGAACCGATACGTAGCCAGGGGCACATTCATTGGGTTTCAAAGTTCAGTCATTGGTCTACTCCGGAAGTTTATGAGATATGGTCGGGTGAAGCTATTATTTATATGCAGGAGTTTGCAGAAGACAATCCCGGACGTTGCTTTGCCGTTTATGCCCATCCCGGTGATGTTGTGGTTGTACCTCCATACTGGGCACATGCCACTATTAGTGCCAATCCGGATAAACCATTGACATTCGGTGCCTGGTGTGATCGTGATTATGGTTTTGAATATGATGGAGTCCGTAAGCATAAAGGCATCGCCTGGTTTCCCGTTTTCAACGATAAAAATGAGATAGAGTGGCAGGCAAATCCATTGTATGATAAATCGGAGCTGATATGTAAATCTCCTGCCGGTTATTCAGAACTGGGTATTGTAAAAGGCGAAGCAATCTATACAACTTTTGAAAAGAACCCGGATACATTTTTATATGTTCCCCGTCCGGAACTGAAAAAAGAAGTATGGGAAAATTATGAACCTTAATAAAACAGAGAAACATTAATAAACAACCCAATTTAACTACCATGAAAACAGAGTATAATAGTAAGCTTATTTATGTCATAGCAGTAGTTGCTGCTACAGGTGGACTGTTGTTTGGATTTGATACCGGAGTGATATCAGGAGCCATTCCTTTTTTCCAGAAAGATTTTGGAATCGATAATAGTATGATTGAAATAATTACGGCTTCCGGATTGTGTGGTGCTATTTTAGGAGCACTCTTTTGTGGAAAGATTACAGATACGCTCGGACGTAAAAAAGTAATATTGGTATCCGCTGTCATTTTTGCCATTGGCGCTTTATGGTCCGGATTTGCTCCCGATGTTTATCATCTGATTGCTTCACGTTTATTTTTGGGTGTAGCTATCGGAGTTTCTTCTTTTGCCGTACCTCTTTATATTGCAGAAATCTCTCCTGCAAAAAAACGGGGAGCTTTGGTTTCGATGTTTCAATTGATGGTTACGATAGGAGTATTGGTTTCTTATCTTTCCGATTTATTTTTTGCCGATGAAAGTCAGATAGATTGTTGGCGGCCGATGTTTTACGTCGGAGTTATCCCGGCTATTGTTTTGTTTGTAGGTATGCTATACATGCCCGAAACTCCGCGATGGCTGATGAGTCGTGGAAGAGAATCGGAAGGATTGGCCGTTCTGTCACGTATCGAGAGTCCGGAATCGAGAGACGAGGCATTTGAGGCAATTAAGAGAGAAGTAGTCAAAAGTCGTGAGGAGAAAGCCGGGTATCGTGAATTGTTTAAACCCTGGTTACGCAATGCTGTGATCATCTGTATTGGCATTATGTTTTTTCAACAGTTTGTGGGAATTAATACAGTCATCTATTATAGCCCTAAAATATTTCTTATGGCTGGGTTTAACGGTACGGTTTCTGCTATCTGGGCTTCTGTGGGAGTGGGAGCCGTCAATCTGCTTTTTACCATTGTTTCTGTGTATTTTGTAGATCGGTTGGGAAGGCGTAAACTTTTTTTCACTGGTCTGACAGGAATCACGGTTTCTCTGGTTTTATTAGGTATTTGTTTCGCTTTCTCCGCTTCGTTAGGCAATGCAGGTAAATGGTTGTCCGTCACATTGGTCTTTATCTATGTGGCTTTTTTCGCTATCAGCATTGGTCCGTTGGGGTGGCTTATCATTTCCGAAGTATTTCCTCAGAAACTCAGAGGGCTGGGTTCCTCCATCGGTTCTTTGTCCGTATGGTTTTTTAATAGTATTGTATCTTTTACTTTTTTCAAAATTGTGCATGCTTTCACTATCAGTGGCACCGAGATATATGTGGAAGGTGAGAATCTGGGAAATCCGGCCGGTGCATTCTGGTTTTATGCAGTAGTGGCTTTAGCAGCTTTGATATGGGGATACTTCTATGTTCCGGAAACCAAAGGAATCTCTTTGGAAAAGATCGAGGAGTATTGGCGCAAAGGTGGCAAACCACGCTTTCTGAAATAGAAAAACAGAATAAAATATTGGAATAATACCAATAAACAGACCTTGAAATGATTATTATGGTAAGATATCATAATTATCAGCTAAAATGGCGGAAAGAAGGTATGTTGCTTATCCGTACTTTTACATTCGTCATTCGATGCTAACCAAAACTCTTTTATTGATCGGGATATAAATAGACTATAATAAATGAAAACACAATGAATATGAAAACAGAGTATCTATGTAAGAGTCGTATGAAGCATATTTTGCTTATAGGGACTGCAATGTTTCTTATTTCTCCCATTACCCTTTATGCCGGTGTTACAGTAGACCTGAATACAAATACTGAAACCGGAATTATGAATGGGGCACAGCAACAACAGACAGTAAAAGGTATTGTAAAAGGGCCGGACGGATTGCCCGTTATTGCTGCCAATATCTCCCAGAAGGGAACTAATAATGCTACCATTACCGATTTGTATGGTAACTTTACACTGAATATTACAGGACAACATCCTGTTCTGGTTATTTCGTATATAGGATATGTCACTACGGAAGTAAATGTGTCAGGAAGGGCTTTTATTGAAGTAGTGTTACAGGAAGATGTCGAAGCATTGGATGAGGTAGTGGTAGTAGGATACGGAACCATGCGTAAGAAAGACGTTACGGGAGCCGTATCTTCAGTCCGGACAGAGGATATTACTAAGAATGCTACTTCTAATGTGATGCAAGCTATTGCAGGAAAAATGTCGGGGGTACAGGTTGTACAAAATTCCGGAACTCCGGGAGGTGATGTCTCTATTCTTATACGTGGAGTTGGTACCATAAATGATGCATCTCCTTTGTATGTTATCGATGGGGTACCTGTCAGTGGCGGTATGTGGTATCTGAATCCTAATGATGTAGAATCTATCGATGTTTTGAAAGATGCTTCGGCTACGGCTATTTACGGTTCCCGGGGAGCCAACGGCGTAGTGATGGTTACTACTAAACAAGCACAGGAAGGGCATACGGAAATTAATTTTGATTATAGTTACGGCATACAACATACGGCAAAAACATATGACATGCTGAATGCATCACAATATGCCGCTTTACATAACGAAATGCGTACTAATGCCGGATCTGAATATTCTTTAAATCCGGCTTTCTCCGATCCGGAGTCGTTAGGAACGGGTACCGACTGGATGGATGCCATTTTCCGTACTGCACCCATGCAAAAGGTGAATCTTTCCATGTTAGGTGGAAATCAGAAAATAAGCCATGCTACCTCATTGGGCTATTATACGCAGGATGGTATTATGAAGAATTCGTCTTATAATCGTTTGAGTCTGCAATCGAATATATCCTCTAAAATTGTATCGAATGTAACGGTAAGAGCAAACGTAAACCTGAGTGCGGAGAATCGTCGTACTCAACCGGTCGGCACAGTTATTCAAAATGCAATGCGTATTTTGCCTTCTATTCCAATTCAGGATGAAAATGGTGAATATGCCGGCCCTACCGGTAATGCAGAATGGAATGGAAATGCACTAAATCCGGTGGCTATTATCAATGAGCAAAATTATCGGATGAAAGGATTCCGTATGTTATCCAATATTTCTCTTGAGTGGGAAATTATAAAAGGACTGAAGTTCAAAACCACAGGAGGAGCTGAGTTAGGGTATGATTATAATAATTCGTATATTCCTAAGTACAAATGGGGAATGAATGAATCGAAGAATACCATGCAAACTGTTTCTTCTGCTTATGAACAGTTGTATTTGTGGGACAATACTTTGAATTATGATAAGTCTTTCGGGAAACACCGGATAAATGCCATGGTAGGTACTTCTTATCAGGAATACAAAAAAGAGAGTGTATCTGCTTCTGGTTCCGGGCGTGCCAGCGAACTGACTACGGAACTGGATAATGCAACTAAAGCGACTGATGTAGGAGGTAATTCATTGCGCTGGGCGTTGATGTCGTACATGGCACGTTTACACTATTCGTATGATGACCGTTATTTAGTGACAGCAACTTTCCGGGCAGACGGTTCGTCGAAATTCGGTAAAGACAATCGCTTTGGTTACTTTCCCTCCTTTGCTGCCGCATGGAATATTGGTAACGAATCTTTTATGCAATCTGTGAAGTCCATCTCTCAACTGAAACTCAGAGCCGGTTACGGACAGACAGGTAATCAGAATATCGGTGCTTATGCTTTTGCCGATAAGCTGAGCGTGAACGGAGTTTACAATTTTGGTTCTCAACGTGGTTTCGAATCAAATCTGGTAAATTTGATATATCCTTATCTTTTATCCAACCCGTCAGTAAAATGGGAAGCTGTAGAACAGTATAATGTGGGTGTTGACATTGGTTTTTTAAAGAACCGTATTGTTGCAAATCTTGATTTTTATGTGAAAAACACACGTGATATGTTAACTAAAAAACCGGTTCCCCAAACAAGTGGTACTTCCTTGGAACAGGCAGATTGGCCACCGGTAAATATAGGTAAGGTACTGAATCGGGGTTTTGAATTTACCATCAATACAAAGAACTTTGTAGGAGAGTTTAAGTGGGAGACCAATCTTAATATGAGCTTCAATCATAATGAAGTTGTCTCTATTGGCGGTCCTGAAATTTTGAACGGTGTAAGCCTTATTCGGGAAGGACAACCTATAAATTCTTTCTATGGCTACAAACTGGGAGGAGTATACCAGACACTTGATGAAGTATTCACCGGGCCTGTAATGGAAAATCGTGCAGCGGACAAAGCGTCTCACAACCCTTATAAAAACACCTCTCCCGGTGATATGTGGTTTGTTGATGTGGATGGAAACGGTGAAATTAATGATCTGGACCGTACGGTTATCGGTAATCCGTCTCCGGATTGTATTTTTGGTTTCAATAACACGTTCAGTTATAAAAATTTTGATTTGAGTATTTTCTTTCAGGGTGCTTTGGGCAATCAGGTCTGGAATGGTGTGAGAGCCAGCCATGAGAGTATGAACAGTACCTATAACCAACTGGCATCTACTTTAGAGAGATGGACGGGTGAGGGAACCAGCAGTTCTATGCCACGTGCCATATATGCCGACCCGAATAATAACTCACGAGCTTCTACCCGTTGGCTGGAAAATGGTTCTTATGCAAAGCTCAAAAATCTGACATTCGGTTATACGCTTCCGGAAAACTGGACTGACAGGGCAAAAGTAAAAGCGTTACGCCTTTATGTTAGCTTCGATAATCTCTGTACTATAACCAACTATTCAGGATTGGATCCGGAAGTCGGATTAAGTGGACTGGACTATGGAGTTTATCCTTCCGCCCGTACCTATATGTTTGGTGTATCCGTTAAATTCTAATATGATAAAGCCATGAAAAAGTATATTTATATATTCGCCTTTTTAGGACTGTCACTCTGTAGTCAGAGTTGTATGGATAAGCTGGAAATATTACCCAGTGACCAGATTATTACCGATAATTTCTTCGAGAAAGGTACGGCAGAAGAAATAGAAAGTGGAGTCAACTCTATGTACCAGCGTCTGCAAAGTTCGTATATGTACAATCTCCGTATGTGGACACTGGATATTGTGGCCGGAGAGGGTAGTGTAGGCAATGAAGCGGGAGGCAATGGGTTGGAAACTACCCAACTTGCCAATTTTATAACTACCAGTGATAACTCTGGTGCAAAAGAATTATGGCGGGGCCCTTGGGCAGGCATCAGTCGTACGAACTGGATTTTGAATAACATAGATGATGCTGTCCATGTAAGTCCGGATAAGATTACTCAATATAAGGGAGAAGCACATTTCCTTCGTGCTCTGTATTATTTCAATCTGGTACGTTTGTTTGGAGATGTTCCGCTGATTAAGACTCAGCAGACAGCAGGAGACGACTTACAGGTTCATCGTACACCCAAAGAAAAGGTTTATGAACTGATTATACAGGATTTGAAAGATGCTTCTACCATGCTGCCTGTGCAATATGAACAATCTTCCGACATTGGTCGTGCTACCAAAGGTGCTTCTTTAGGATTATTGGCAAAGGTTTATCTTACGCTGAAAAGATATGATGATACCATTCAGGCCATCGAAGAATTGAATGCTTTGAATGTGTATTCATTAAACAGAAGGTACGATTGGAACTTTGATTATTTGCGTGAGAATGGCCCCGAAAGCTTGTTTGAGGTACAGTACGAAAAAGATATAACTACCTATTCCGAATTTGACATACTTGGACAGGGAGCTTGGCACAATGACTATATGGCTCCTTTGGCTCCGGTAGCCATTGGTGGCAGATGGGGAAACTTTGGCTGGTTTGCCGTTTACCCGGAATTTGTGAATTCATATGAAGCCGGAGATTTGCGTAAGGTAGTATCTGTCTGGTGTCAGGGCGACCAGTATAAAGGATGGGCCTATAACCCTTCGGTTTCTCAAACCGGACATAATGTGAAGAAATTCTTGTGTGAAGATATTGGGCAGGACCGTGCAATGGATAGTCCTTTGAACTTTCCCGTATTGCGTTATGCCGATGTGTTGCTGATGTATGCCGAAGCTTTGAATGAAACCGGGCATACCGAAGAGGCATGTGCTCCTGCTGCTTCTTATGAAGAAGGAGGGCCGTTGAATCGTGTTCGTGTCAGGGCGGGATTACCTAATGTTACTACCGAAGACCAGGCAGAGTTGCGTGAAATCATTCGTCACGAGCGTCGTATGGAATTGGCTTTTGAAGGCGGTCACCGTTGGTTCGATTTGATTCGTTATGATGAAAACGGAGAGTATGCAAAAAATTTCTTTCATAGTATAGGCAAAACCAATTTTACTACTCCCAAACATCTGTTATTGCCTGTTCCAATGGATGATATTGATGCCAACCCCAATTTGAGACCGAATAATCCCGGATATTAATTTGAATCAGAAAAAGTATGAAAAAGAAATTTCTATTGTTAGTTGTCTTTGGATCTCTCGCTTCCTGGATGAATGCGCACGACGATTTGATTTACAGGACACAATCGGGATGGAGTTATGATATCGGCAATCAGTCTCATATTACTCAAACGGTGGATGCTGCTTTTATAGGGGGAGCTTGTGTGGGCGATTATAATGGCGATGGGTTGGTAGATATTTGTGAGGTAGAGATTAGCGGTGAAAATATAAAATGGGTATGGAAAATAAATGATGGTAAAAAAGATTGGATAACAAGCCCTTCGGTAAGTTTTGGCATCAGTGCTACCGATAAGTACGTGACTGGTGACTTTAATGGTGATGGAAAGACTGATATTGCCGTTATGCGTTCCGGAGCCGGAGGACTGGCCACCTGGTATATCGACTTTTCCCCTTGTGAGGGGAATGTCGATGCCAGAGGTCAATTCGGATTACCCGGAGATATCCCTTTATCCGGTGATTTTAACGGTGATGGGGTAGATGACCTTGCTGTTTATCGTCCTTCTACGGGAACCTGGTATGTTGCGTTCTCTTCTTTGACCGGTTATCCTGAATTCGATATGCCTTTGGCTATTAACGGAGTAGTGTTCGGTACAACAGAAGATATTCCTTTTACCGGTGATTTTAATGGCGACGGCTATACCGATATGGCTCTTTATCGTCCTTCTACCGGACAGGTCCTTATTAATTATTGGTCGGCAGACAAGCCTCGTTATGAACATTATGCCGATTCAAAAGGGTATGGTACTGTCGATAGTACTGTAATGGTACCGCTAACGGGTGTTCTTGCTGTCATGTCTGCTGATATGGATAATTCACGTCCTGTGGCTTTGCCTTTGGCTACCTTTGAAGAAACAGGGCGGGAGGTGAATCTCCGTCACGGGTGGACCTGTATTTTTGATAATTCTTTGAATGTGGATAAATGGGCTCATAATCTGGAAGCTGTAGGAATTAATACATTGGAGTATCATCCCTGGATGAGAGCTCACGAAGAAATTGCTCCTCAAACGGAAACGTGGAACACCTATGTAGGAGACGATCGCCTTTGGACAAGCAAAGAGACAATGAAAAAGAAAATAGAGAAATTCCGTAGTATCGGAGGACGTTCTGTTTGCTATACCGGTATATATGCCGCCACTCCGGCTTTCGCTCATAATTATCCCGATTGGGCTATGCGGAATGTAGCTGACCGCAGTTTCATTACTTATGGCAACTCTTATCTTTACTTGATGTCTACCAACGAATCAGTCGATGCCTCCTATACAATAGGAGGAGAGACTTTTAAAAATTTCAATGATTATTTTGTATCTCAGGCTGTAAAGGCGCAGAAGGAGTATAATTGGGACGGATATCGTTGGGATTGGTATGGCTTACCTGAGAACTATGTTTGTGACGGAACTTCTGCAGCTTGCAACTTTTCATCCGAAATGGCTCCATTGGTTAATCGTTTGGATTTGGCAGTGAAAGAGATACGTACAGATGTCACTACGACGGCTTTACAACTACCTTCTACAAGTGGAAACATTCCCCATTATACTACGGGAGCCGTAGCCAACCATCAGTTTATGGAGCTTTGGCCTTTTGGTACGGGAACCAAATATACAGACCTCTACCGTGATATTTATGAAGCAAAATCACGTTATCCGGATAAGCCTGTATTTGCCAATTTTTATCCGCCTGCTGAGATGAATTTAACGACTGGCTGGCCCAAACAGAATATCGATTATCAATTTGCTACCTGCCTTTCTGCCGGTGGTTATCCGGCTGCACAGGTCGTAGACGGAGTGGCAAGCTTTACAGATCCCGTACCTTTCCATGCTGTAAATTATCCGGTGGAAGTACTCGAACGGATAGCCAGCTGGAATAAGTTTACAGAGGCTTACGGAGCCTATCTGTATTATTCCAATCATGCCTATGTGATTGCCGATTATAATTATTCGGATTTATCATTGAGTAATGCCACCGGTATCTATGCCAAATTAAAGAGACGCTGGGACAAACGAACTCGCCGGATGGATGCTTTGATTGTCGATTTGGTAAATTATGGTTCTACAATAGATTTGCGCTGGGATGCAGTTAATGCAGCCCCTCAGACAAAAGCAGTAGAGGTATCTTTTACACTGCCGGACAATGTGACTCCGACAGATCTTTATTGCATTACTTTGGAAGAAAGCCGGAAAGTGGATTATACCCGGGAAGGTACTAAAATACGGGTGTCACTCCCTTCATTGGATACATTTGCCACCTTGGTACTGAATCTGAACAATACGGTTGGAATGCCTCAGGAACCCGGAAAAGAAGCTGTTACATTTGATCTGTTTCCTTTCCAATACGATGCCAAAGGAGAAACCCTACGCTCCGGAAAAGTCAGTGCTATTACAGTTTTTGATGATCAGGAACCTCTCATCGTATCCAATGATTATAACGGTAATGTATCTCATGCCGATAGGATAACGGATGCATTTGCGGGTGAGAGGGCATTGCAGGTAACTCCGGGAATGATTCGTTTCACCACCACTTCGGATGGTGCCATACGTGTACCTATTGATCAATTCAACCGCTTTAAAATAGCGATTCGTTCTCACAACACCACGGCTTGTTGGTTTGGTTTCCGTCTGATAAAACCGTCTGCCAGTTCTCCTGTATGGGAAACGAAAGACATATTCTATCGGGTAGGATATTCTCAACCGGGATTGGCTTACCTTACATTGACACCCGTAAAGCCCAAAGACGGCGAATGGGTGGAATATGAAAGGAATATTCAGCAAGACCTCATCGGATTGTGGGGAGAAGATTGGGCGGACGCTATTGTAATATCTGTTTTCATGGGACCGGTAGACAGGAATAGTGCCGACTATGATAATTTGATTTTCATGTCTGACGGGTATACAGGAATTGATTCTCTTAAAAAAAAAGATGAAATAAAAATCTGTTTTACTGACGAAGGTTCTCTGATGATTGTATCTGGTGGAATGCAACAGGAACATCTTTGTGAAATCCGGTTAATGGATATGGGAGGCCGTATCTGTTACGAAGACAGACTCCGGTTTAATAACGGGATACTCTCTTGCAGCATTCCTCCATTACCGAAGGGTGCTTATCTGCTGACTATTAATGATACTGAAGAGAAGGGTCTTAACTCTTTATATTCTTCAGTTGTACTTCGGTAAAGTTTTAAATAAATGTCGATGAATTACTATTGTATAATTTAAATTTAATGGTTATGAAAAAGTTAATACTTGCAACTCTGGCCTGTTTGATGGCTGTTTTTATGTATGCTCAAAAATCCGATGGTATCGTGTATTGGTCTTACGGGGCAGGTTATCAGTTCGATTTCGATTTGGATGGAAAGATTGACCTTACGGTTCCTACGCAGACTAAAGATTTGCAGATATCCGAAGTCTTTGTATATGATGCCAATGGTGACGGTTATTTTGATTTATGCGAGGTAGACCGTTCCTGTTCGGTAGACCAGCTTATTCATTGGCGATTCTATTATAACGATGGAAATAATAATTTTATTGATCCGCAGGATGTTGTGTATGGAATGGCAGTAGGCGATAAAGCACTCTCGGCAGATTTCAACGGTGACGGGGTGGGTGATGTTGCTATTCGCCGTGACAATGAGTACGGACTTTGGTGGCTTATGCATTTTATGGCAATGGCTCCGGATGTAAATCTTGCTTTTGGTATTACGGAAAGCGATTATTTGTTGGCTGGAGATATGAATAATGATGGACAGGCAGATGTTGTTTTATATGATAAAGGAAATTGGCTATGCTCTTTTACTCCTTCTGTTACAGAATATAAAACTCCGGATTTTGCAAATCAGGATATTGCGAATATGCAGTTTGGAACTAAAAATGACATTCCTTTACTGTTGGATTTTAATGGTGACGGATATGATGATATGGCAATCTGTTCGGTGAACGACGAAGAAGTAAATGTTAACCTTCGTAATCCGGCTACTAAACCAGAGAATAACGGATATAGTAAAAGTGGTCGTGGTTCTTTTGATGAAACCTTTTTTATGCCTGCCGGGATTAAGCCGACCTGTGTACGTGGTGTAAAACTTGGTAAGGGAAGTGGGACAGGCGTAAGCACGGAAAAGCAGGAAGAGGCTGTATCTGTTTATCCTGTAATCGTTGAAAAAGATGCTTCGTTTGCCGTAAAGACGAATTCTGATAATAATCGGATCTCTGTTTATAACGTGACCGGACAACTGGTTAGAACGATTGTTGCAGGTCCTACCACAGACATACCAGTGGATGGCTGGAGCAGCGGACATTATTTCGTTCGTGTAGAATGCGGAAATAATGTGGTTACTAAAAAATTGATTATAAAATAATTCCTTTAAGTACTGTATCCTCATTAAATGAACGTTTTATTAAAACGCAAATGATCGCAGATTTTCGCAAATTAGAAGGTTTGCTGTACTTGAGAGACGATATTTTTTGCGTGAATTTGCGATAATCTGCGTTTCAATGATAGGTTGTCATAGTATGAATTAAATTTGAAGTACTACTTATATGAAATTACATTTATGTTTTAGTCTGATTGTATTATTGTCTTTGGTTTCCTGTCGTAATGATAGAGTCTATTCCGAGTGGAGCTTACAGAATCGTGATACCGGAGAGTACTTAGGCGAGAAAGAGGGAACTTTTTGTTTCGCTGCCGAGCCCTCAGGAGATGATTTCTTTTGGATTATTGAAAGTACCCCCGGAGAAGAGTTTCTGATCAAGAATAAGAAAAGTGGGAAATATCTGCAGTTTGACGGAGAAGAGGTTGTGTGTGTAGCTTCTGATGGTAAGGGACAAGAAAATCTGAAATGGAAATATGGTGGATTTGATTTCTTGACTCAGAAGAACTGCGGTTGGTATACACTTGAGAACAAGGCTACTTCACGGGATTTACATCTGATGCGTCGGGGAGATGGAATCGCAATGGGAGCTTCCGATCGTGTAAAAGACTTTAAGTCACATTGGAATATTGTACGTGAAAAAGGTACAGACCTTTCTTTTATGATAACTCCGGAGGAAGTGATTGATGCTTCTTTCCTTGGCACAAGAGAAGCTGTTGCTATTTCTGATACGGAAATAGAGTCGAATTATCATGGAGAAAATCGTTGGAAGTTACAAAAAGATATTTCTACATTTCCTCGGTTTACAGCTGAAAACAACCGTATGTTGGTAGCCCTTTATAATATGGCCCTGGAAGAGATGCAGCTTGATATCCGCACGGACAGTACGTTTATGGCAGGCGCTTTATGGCCCGATACATGGACACGTGATGCTGTGTACAGTATCTATTTCTCTTATGCCTGGATACTGCCGGAGGTCTCGCGTAAGACATTAGAAAAACAGACTTTACAAAATCCGAAAGAAGCACTTCAGGATACAGGTAGTGGCGGATCCTGGCCTATTTCTACCGATCGTGTCGTGTGGGCAATGGCCGCCTGGGAATATTATTTGTACATAGGTGATAAGAGCTGGTTGGAATCTGTATACGACGGTCTGAAATACACGGCGTTGAAAGACATCCATGTGGCATTTGATGCCAATGTTGGTTTGTTTAAAGGAGAAACCTGTTCGATGGACTGGCGTACACATACCTATCCCAACTGGTTTATAAATTCTGTGATTGCTGATTCTTTTTCCAGTGGAACTAATGCATTACATAAATTCTTTTATCAATTTCTTGGAACTGCAGGGCGTATTATTCAGAAACCGGCAGAAGAGATTGCTATGTGGGAGAAATATTCCGGTCTTTTGAAGGAGAATATAAATAAGCACTTTTGGGATGAAAAACAAGGATGCTATACTTGCTATCTTTATCCGGAATACCTGGGTTACAGGCCGACTCAAAGAGTAGGGGTGATGTCCAATGGTCTGGCAGCTGTATTGGATATAGCGACTACCGGACAGAGTATACAAATGGTAGAGAACTTTCCGCTTTATCCTTATGGAGCTGCCGTACTATATCCGAGCATTCCAGATGACTTTTCTTATCACAACAAGAGTGTATGGCCGGTCTGGGAAACCCCTTATATGTATGCCGCCCGTGATGTGAAAAATACGAAAGTAGTGGAACATATGATAAAATCATTGGTCCGTGCCGGTGCATTATTTTTGACTCACAAAGAGAATATGACCTATGATACGGGTTATGATTGCGGTACGGCATTGAATTCTTCCCGTCAGTTGTGGTCGGTGGCATCTTATATCAGTATGGTTTACCGTGTATTGTTTGGCATGACCATGGAAGAAGAAGGGATTACTTTTACTCCGGTAGTACCCGATCTTGTGGACGGTAAAATTTCATTGGAGAACTTCCGTTATCGGGATGCAGTACTGAATATCAATATTACCGGAAAAGGGAATACAGTCAAAAAAATTACAGTGAACGGACAAGACCAAAAATTACCTTATCTGTTGCCTGCTACGGCACAAGGAGACTATACAATTGATATTGTGATGACAGCAACACACGCGAGTGATAAAATGAATCTGGTTCAGCCGGGACCTCGTGAGGATTGGTCACCGATGGAACCTGTACTGGAACCAAAAGGACAGATTATTAACTGTCCGGTAGAATCCGGCTTGCGTTATTTCTTGTGTGGCACAAAGATAGAAGATAAAGAAATAACGTTCCCATATGATCTTAGCCGGGAACCTGCCGGCTTTTATTCTGTGTATTCGGTGGACAAACGGGGTTTTAAGTCCGACTGTTCCAATCCGGTGATTAAAACTGACTGGCGGGAAGTTTTTGAAGCGGAAGATGCTGTATCGAAGGGAACATTCAGTAATGTTCATCCCGGCTATTCCGGGAAGGGATTTGTAGTGGACTTATATACTAAACCGGCAGATGTGGCCTTTACAATTGATGTTCCTGCTGATGGTGATTATGCTCTTGTCCTTTCCGGCGCTAACGGGCACGGTCCGGATGGAACCTACTGCACCATCCGTTCTGTCTTTGTCGATAATGTTGATTCCGGGACATTTATTCTGGAAGCTACAGGTGATTGGAACAAATGGACGAGGTCAAATTATATATTGAAGAATTTGAAAGCCGGACGTCATGTGGTCAGTTTGCGACTCAATCCGGAAGGAAAAGGATTTGATTCTAATATGTCTCATGGCAGGGAAGATGCCAATGATTGCAATCTGGATTACCTGGAGATAAGTCGGATACAGTGACATTGTAATGTCTTCCTGTATGACGTACATGCGTGTAAGCAAGATATGTTAAAAATGAAGGCTGTACAGTATCTTCTACTGTGCAGCCTTCAATTTAAAACGATCTGCGAACCTGTCGCATTTTCATGCCTTCCGAACTTATACGTTCATCGCATTTGCCCCTAACGCTCCTAACACAGCCGAAGCTACTGCTATCACAATTTTTAGGATTTTATCCCAGATTGATTTCTTCATACTTATTTAATTGACAGTTGACAATTGACAATTGATAGTTGACAGTTGACAATTGACAGTTGACAATTGGCTGCGCTATGTAATTGCTCTGTGCTTTCTTAATTTTCTAAGCACTTTTTTCTTGTTGATCATCGTCCCTACACTGCATAGCAACTGTCAATTGTTCATTGTCAATTGTCAACTGTCCATTGTCCATTGTTCTTTAAACTGAAGGGTCTTCTCCCTCTCCTTCGCCCCCTTCTTCCTCTTTCTTCTTCAGCAAGGCTTCCAGGTCATAGAAGTCTATTTTCTCTCCGGCGCGTGTGGTTGTAATATCCGGTCGGATGCTGGTTGAAGGTCGGAAATTTATTTTCACCGCTTTGATGTTTTTGGCGGTGCACTCTTTTACATCTTCCGTCCCTAAGGTCCGTGCCGAGAGGCTGAACACACCGAAGTTCTTGATATTGACTGACTGTCCGCTGTACAACACTTCCCTCATCGCCTCTACGAAGTTGGTCAACACACTCTGTATGTCTCCTAATGTAAGCGAACTCTTCTCTTTCATTTTGAACGCTACTGCGTCCAGATCCGCATTGGGTCCCGTGGTCACCAATTGCGGGTAGAACTTCTCCACCGCATCCGCCTTTCTCGGGTCTTTTCTTGCAATCTTTTTAAAAGGTACTCCCATGATTTTTTAGTTTTAAAATTTGATTTACCGGTAGGAAACAGCGCTTCTTTTCCTTTCCGATGTGACAAAGATAACCTCTTCCATAAGAGTGGGTGAACGTACTTTTTTGTAGATTATTCTGTATTGCAAATACTTTGATTCATAGTTGTTTATATTGTGTTATAAGCTTGCTGATGTCCGTAATATTTGTTATATTTGAAGAACGAAAAAACAACTAAAAAGCATATTGTAATGAATGAAAATGAAGAAGAGACGAAGTTTGTCGTCAAGTCCTACCTCAAAGCCGACCTTGCCCATCTGTATCACCCCAATCTGCCCATTCCCTATGCCATGTGTAAGCTCCGTGGCTGGATCCGTAAGAACAAAGAGCTCCATAGCCTCCTTTATCAGGGTGGGGAAGGGAAGAACGACCACTCCTATACCCGCCGTCAGGTCAGCCTGATCGTCCGCTACCTCGATACCCCCTGATAAAATATTTGTAAATAAAACGCCCTAATATATTATGCCCCGTGACAATATATTCCATGCTACATTAGAATATACGTTACGGGGCATGATATGTATACTTATCTAATTGAAACGCAGATTAACACAGATTTTCGCAAAGAAAAACAGGTATAAGATAAAGAATAACAGGATTTTAATCTGTGATCATTTGCGTTAATCTGCGTTTTATCCGGATAATAAAAACTCTGTGAAACTCCGTGTTACTTTGTGGTGAATCCCCTTCCTCAAAACGGTAGCTCCTCCTGTCTCTCCCCCTTTCCTTCTCCCTTCTCCATTCTCCCTTCTCCCTTTTCTTCAACTCTCCTGCTGTTCGCACTCACCTGATCGGGTGTGAACTCTATCACCGCGTATTCCGTTATTCCGCTTTCGTTCATCCTTTTAGGGAATCCGTCCCTCTCCAACACCTGTACCAGTACCTGCTGTGTCTGCCTGTTTGCCTGTATGCGTCCGTACAAACTGATGGTTCCCATCAGTGCTGCCGCAGGCCTCCATTTCACCTCAATGTCCGTGGGAGTAGCCGCCCGGTAATAGACGTACAGATTCTCCTCCACCGGCTCCTTCATGCGGTGCTGTTCGTTCCGTTTGTTCAGTCCTGTAATTTCATCTCCCTCGTACCAGTACCGGTATCCGTTCTGTAAGAGATATATTGCCTGTGCATATACCCCTTCATAGTCTACCGGTGTGTGGAAATCAATCTCCGTGAGTACGGATAGCAGAAACCTGCGGTTTCCTCCCATGTCCTGCATGCACTGTCGGTTGTTGGTGCTGGCAATGAACGATGCCCTGCGGGTGTACCGTTCCGCCTGTACGTCGTACACTTTCCGCTCCGTCACGCTCTCCTGTGTGATGATCCGTTTCAATGCCGCTATGTCTCCCTGTTTCGCCCCTTCAAACTCCTCCATGTTGATGAGCAACCGGTTGGACAGCAGTAGCAGGTCATCCTTGTTTCCCGGGTCTATCATCCCGTTACGGTAATATTCTGCGAGTTCGGGTGGCAGCAACTTCCTGATCCAGGTGCTCTTTCCTTTTCCCTGTTCGCTGTATAGAATGAGCACATACTGGTTCACCGCCTCCTCCTTCAGTGCACACGCCACCATACCCACGATCCATCTTCTCAGGCTCTCCTTCCAGAAGTCCGTGTCCTTTGTTTTCACCGTATCCGCTAACTGTCCGATGTAGTCCGTAGTCCTGTCCCAGGGTTTCAGTCCGTAGAAATAACTCTCAAACGGGTTGAAGTTCTTCGCGTAATTCGAGTCTATCACCGCTTTGAGATAGTTCTGGAAACAGGATATGCCCGCCATTTGGAGGTTTACGAATATCGAGTTGTAGTCCTTGTTTCTCAGTGGCCGGTATTTTCCTTTCATCCCGGACGCATTCTCCTCAAAGTCGATAAACTCCAACCGTTCCAATATCGTATTTCTGCGTATGTCATAATGTGCCTCCAGATATTCCAGTACCTGGGTGATGACCGGTTTCTTATCCTCCTTTTTCTTTTCCGCCTCTTCGGTCTTGTTCGTATAGAGGTATGCGTTGTGTATGGGGGTGGCTATATCTATCTCTGCCTCTGCGAAATCCTGCCGTACCAACTGCTGAACGCTTTTCTCGCTCAATCCCTTCTTGTAGCATCGGTTGCCTAAGGTGTAGAGAAAAGTGTTTCTGTTTCCCGGTTCGAACTTCTCCGAGCGGCGGGTGGTTTGTAATGCCTTTCTGTACTCTAACTTCTCCCAGGGTTCTACTGTGCCCGTTTCTCCGTCTTCAGAAGCCTGCCCTTTACTCTTTTCCTTTTTCCTTCCGGGCTTTTTCTCCTTCTTTTCCGGAGGAATAATGCTCGTTTCTACCATCTCTATCTTTTCCATCAGCTCTGTGTTCAGATAAGCCTGCGTATCGAACGATGTGAAGAAGCCCCGTCCGATGTCCTTTCCGCTTTTATCCACGGGTATTCCCAACCGCATTTCAATGTGTTCCTGACATGCCTTGTACATCTGTGCGTGGTAATATTCCAACTGCTCGTATGTGATCTCCCGGGTTGAGAATGTTGCCTTTCTCATTTTGCAGGCCCATGCCGATTGCAGGTATACAAATACCTTGAATCCATGTCGTTTGGGAGTGAGAAAATCCGCCAGTACGTCCGGATCGCTTTCAATGCGTTCGCGTAGGGGGCCTATCTGCTCGTCTTTCAGTTTGTCTATATCGATGGTGATCACCGGGTTGTAGTTTTTGATACTGTACGCTAACCTCTCCTGGTGGTAATTGGCCGTCAGTGTGAGGTAGGGTAGCTGCTTCTTTGTCCGGTCCGCTTTCTCCGTCTCACCTTGGTGTACAAGCTTTTCTATCCGTTGTACGATTGCCAGGTTTTTCCCTTCCCGTATCTCTTTTATCACTTGCGTGAGGGTGGTTTCTCCTGCCACGGTGCTGTAACCGTTGTAGGTGGTGATTGTGATGTCTTTCATGGTATTCGTTTTTTTTAAGCTGTTTGTTTGTGCCCAATGTTTGTTTGTCTTGAGCGGTACAAAGGTAAACAGTAGATTTCAAAAAAAAGATTAGACTTTTCCGGTGAAAAAGCCTAATCTTCCAAGGTTGTTTTTAACTTTTTATTGTTTCGGATCGTTGAGTGCCTCTTCCTCCGCTTCGGCTATGTCCCGGATAGATTTATAGATTTCCGCCTCGGCACTTTCTTCTTTCAGATTGCCTTTCCCTTTTGTTTTCGGGAACTTGAAAAACAACGATAATATCCTTGCTATTTTTCTTACATTCTGATTCTTATCCTTTTTTTTCTGTTCATGCGCTTGCCTGGCAAATGCCTCTAAGATGTTCTCTTTCTGATCTTCTATCGGTATTTTTTCCGATAATGCCAGTTTCACGCTTGCAACTAAACGTTCCGTATCGATCTCCGTTCCTTCTGTGATAATAATGGACACTTTTCCATCTATTACCGTCACTTTTTAAAATTTGTAGTTTTAATCATAAATGTCTAATAATGGTTTTAAAATAAAACATAAATTAATATTTACGATGCGAAATTAATGGTTATTAGCATGGAATACAAGTTTTATGAGAAAAACTTCAATATTTATAAAATATATCCCCGTGTATTAAATAGAGGGTAGGGTACCCTACCCTCTATTTAATACACGGGGATTTTTCTTTTAAAAAAAGAAGAAAATACGCGTCTGTGCGTGTGTAGCACGTGTGTACATTATTATAGGGAAAAGAGTATAAAGAAGGGATAAATCCGTAAAATGCTAATGTGGTGTCGATAAAATTATAAAAGTGTTTCAATAGACGTTCGTTTAATGGCACAAAGTTAAAACGTATATCTGGAATAACAAAATATTCTTATAAATATTTTTTTGTTTTTGAAAGTTAAAGGTGCAGATTCTTTATATTCAGCGGTTTATGTAATTGATAAAATTAGTTATTTGATGCATTATTCTGTAAGAATGCCCAGCCGTAAATCTCCCCAAATTGGTGTTTCATTAAACGAACGTCTATTGAAACGCTTTTTGCTTTCAACTGACTCGTTTATAGTATTTTATCTGTCAGTTAATGAACAACTACAGAAAACTATTAGAAAAGAGAGATGCAAATATTGCTGTATATTACACGAGTGCGTCGCAAGTGATTGAATATCAATAGTGTATTAGATATTCAAAGCCCCGAAAGAACATCCTTTTTTGAACTACTCATAGAAAAATGGAAGCGGATAAAGAGACCGAAGTCTGGTATGCCATGCGTGCCACCTACCGTAGAGAGCCTGATGCCATGCGACTGTTTGCGAAGGAACATATCGACTATTTCGTTCCCATGCAATATAAAATAAGCATCAAAAACGGGAAAAAAGTCCGTGTCCTGGTTCCCGTCATCTACAATTTGATTTTTGTTCATGCCTGTCCTTCCGAAGTGAAACGTGTCAAGTCCATGGTTGCTTATTTGCAGTACATCACCGATACCCGAAGCGGTCAGAAGATAATCATCCCCGATCAAGAGATGCAACGTTTCATTGCCGTGGCCGGTACTTACCATGAGCAGCTCCTTTACTTCCGTCCTGATGAATTGAATTTGTCCAAAGGCACTAAAGTCCGTGTCACGGGTGGTGACTTCGAGGGTCAGGAAGGCATTTTTCTGAAAGTGAAGGGTGCCCGTGACCGTCGTCTGATCATAAAAATCCAGGGTGTCATCGCCGTTGCCATGGCGTCCATTCATCCGGATCTGATAGAAGTAATTAAATAATTCAAATTCCTAAAATAGTATGACTCTTTCCGAAGAAGCCGCCTCTCTTCAGCGCGCTGCGCATGAACTGATGTATTTGGGTATGGACGATAGTCCCATCTATAGTGATGATTTGTCCCGTCGTAACAGTGAGGTTTACCGTTTGACCACTGTCTTGTATGACTCCGGTGCCAAAGGCTCCACCCTTGAAGAACAGGCCCATGTCTGCTTAGCTCTCCTGATGGGTTACAATGCCTCCTTCATCGATTATGGTGAAAAACAGCAACACATTCAGGAAGTTCTGGACCGTTGTTGGGGTCTTCTTGATGTCCTTCCCGCTTCCTTATTGAAACTCCGTCTGCTAACCGCCTGCTATGGTGAAGTGTTCGATGAGCCTTTGGCGGATGAAGCCCGTGCCATCATCGCTTCGTGGGATTCCGCGTCGCTTACTACTGAAGAGCAGGAGGCCATTGCAGAATTTCAGAATGTGGTGGACAATCCTTATCCGTGGGAATATATTGATGAATAGAAAAGGATGGAAGAAAATCCATATCTGTGGACAGAAGTGAATAATAGTACCGAACATCTATGTGTATTAAAAAAAACGAAAAGTGAGTGAATCTTTAAAACATAAGACTGTTAAAGGCGTAAGTTGGAGTTTTGCCGATAATATAGCTAATTCGGGTATTACTTTCTTAGTCGGCTTAGTATTAGCCCGTCTCCTCACTCCCGAAGAGTATGGTATCATGGGAATGATTGCTATTTTTATTGCCATATCCAACTCGATTATTGATAGTGGTTTTTCGAGTGCACTTATCCGTAAAACAGACTTGCAACCAATTGATTATGATACTGTTTTCTATTTCAATTTAATAATAAGTATCATTCTTTATATTGTTCTTTTCTGTGGTGCTTCTACTATCAGTGTTTTTTTTAACGAGCCGACTTTGGTTTCCGTAACTCAAGTATTAGGGCTTATCTTGATTATAAATGCATTGTCAATTATCCAACGCACTGTTTTTATCCGAAAAGTTGATTTTAAAACACAAACTAAGGTTTCTTTGATAGCTTCTTTATCCAGTGGTGCTCTAGGTATCTGTATGGCTTTGTTAGGATATGGGGTATGGAGTTTAGTAGCTCAACAGCTTTCACGTCAACTACTGAATACTTTATTTTTATGGTATTACAGTCGTTGGCGACCTTTTTATAGATTTTCATTCAAAAGTTTTAAAGAGTTGTTTGGTTTTGGGTCTAAACTTATGCTGGTGGGCTTAATAGATACTATTTATAAGAATATTTACTATATAGTGATCGGACGTTTTTATACTTCAGAACAATTAGGACAATACACTCGTGCAGAACAATTCAATACAATATTTTCCAGCAATCTGACAACTGTTGTTCAACGAGTGAGTTACCCGGTATTAAGTAGTATTCAAAACGAACAAGAACGTTTAAGAATTGCTTATCGTAAACTTATTAAAGTTACGATGTTAATAACATTTACGTGCATGCTTAGCTTAGCAGCTGTAGCTAAACCTTTGATTATATTGTTGATAGGTTACAAATGGCTTCCTGCTGTTTCTTTCCTTCAAATCATCTGTTTTTCGGGTATGTTGTATCCGTTACATGCCATCAATCTAAACATCCTATTAGTTAAAGGTCGTTCGGATTTATCTCTCAAATTGGAAATTATGAAGAAAATTATTTTAGTATTTCCAATACTAATAGGTATTTTTTACGGCATTGAATATATGTTAATATGCAGTGTATTTACCTCATTTATAGCTTATTTATTAAATAGTTACTATTCGGCAGAATTGGTTGGCTATTCCACAATTCAGCAAATCAAAGATATTTGCCCTTCTTTTTTTACATCCTTATTAGTTTCGGCTTGTATATGGACGCTTACCTTTTTAAATATACCGTTTTTTTTCATTCTGACTTTACAACTAATTGGAGGAGGATTTATATATCTGCTTATTTACGAAAAACTTCGTTTAGAAGAATATATGGAAATTCGCCACCTTTTTTTATCATTTATTCGACATAAAAAATAGAATCATGGTCATAAAATCATTGTTAACCATACAAAACACGTTACATTCTTTAGCGGATATCCGCGAATGGATTGCTGACCGCAACCGTACCATTCAGGTATGTGTGGAACCCATTCCTTTCTCTTTGTTAGAGAACTGGTATCAGGATCGTGATGGCTCTCTTCGCCATACTTCCGGTCGTTTCTTCTCTATAGAAGGCATTCGTGTTGAAACTGATTACGGTTCTGTTCACAGTTGGACACAGCCCATTATCAACCAGCCTGAAGTAGGCTATTTAGGCATCCTTACCAAAGAGTTTGATGGAATCCTTTATTTCCTGATGCAGGCTAAGATAGAACCCGGTAATGTGAATTGTGTTCAGTTATCCCCCACTTTGCAAGCAACAAAAAGCAATTACCGCCAAATTCATAAAGGTAAAAAACCTCTTTATCTGGATTATTTTGTGAATGCTACTCCGGAACAGATCATTCTTGATCAGTTGCAATCTGAGCAAGGAGCTCGTTTTTTGAGGAAAAGAAACCGCAATATTATCATCAAAGTAGAGGAGGATGTAGAAGAACATCCTGATTTCCGATGGATGACCCTTGGTCAGATAAAAGAACTGATGCGGGATGATAACAGGGTCAATATGGATACCCGTACGGTACTTTCCGGACTAAAGGTTAGTGATTATTTATCACTTGCCGATGATATCAGCCATTTATCATCCTTTGGAAAAGATCTGTTTCTTTCTTCTACCACAAACCATAGTTACTATTCTATGGCTGATCATTTATCCTGGTTATCGGCTTTAAAATCCAGATATGATTTATGGGTACATCCTTATCCGTTGAATAAGATGACTGATTGGAAGGTTGGGGAGAATGAAATTTCGCGTAAGGACTCTAAATATTTTAAAGTAATAGGTGTACGGGTTACTATTTCCAACCGGGAGGTATCTTCCTGGTGCCAACCTCTGATTCAACCCATGCAACAAGGTATTTGTGCTTTTATAGTGAAAAGAATTAATGGGGTATACCATTTTCTTATGCAAGCAAAACTTGAATGTGGAAATTTTGATGTGTTAGAATTGGCTCCTACGGTCCAATGCCTTACAGGCAATATTCCTGTTGTTGGGCAAGGACGTCCGGCTTTCCTGGATACTGTATTGGGAGCATCAGCTTCTCACGTGCTCTATGATACTTTACAATCAGAAGAAGGCGGACGTTTTTATAAAGAACAAAACCGAAACATGCTGGTAGAGGTAGACGATTCTTTTCCGTTGTCAGTCCCTGACCAATATACCTGGATGACTTTAGGGCAGATTTACCAATTCCTCCGTTTTAATAATTACTTGAATATTCAATCGCGGAGTCTGATTGCCGCCTTAAATTATTTACGTTGATCAAATGAGTCGAGTTTATAGGGTAGGGGTATTAGGATGTGCTCATATCGCGATACGTTCTTTATTGCCTGCTTTCGCAAAGTCTTCCCGTTTTGAACTCTCAGGTATCGCCAGTCGTGATAATCATAAAGCTGGGTCAGTTGCTTCTGTCTATCATTGTACGGCATATGACAGTTATGAGGCATTGTTAGATAACAGGGATATTGATCTTGTTTATATTCCGCTTCCTACGGGGCTTCATTACGAATGGATTCTAAGAGCTTTGAATAAGGGCAAACATGTCATGAGTGAGAAATCTTTAGCTTGTTCTTATAAAGAGGTTTGTGAGCTTACAGAATTGGCTCGTAAGAAACATCTGCTTCTGATTGAGAATTTCCAATTTCGTTTCCACTCCCAACATCAGTGGGTAAAAGAGCTACTATCGAGGGAAGAACTTGGCGAGCTTCGCTGCTTCCGTAGTTCATTTGGTTTTCCTCCCTTTCCTGATACAGGAAATATCCGTTATTCCAAATCTTTAGGCGGTGGCTCCTTGCTCGATGCCGGAGCTTATACATTGAAAGCGATGCAATTCATCCTTCCCACTTATTCATTCACCTTGCGTTCCGCTTCATTGTATCAACCTGCAGAAATGGAAGTTGACCTCTATGGCGGTGCTTATCTGGATAGTGAGGAAGGGGTCATAGCTGAACTCTCTTTCGGGTTTGATAATTATTACCAATGTAACTACGAGCTTTGGGGAAGTCTGGGCAAACTAACCGTTACCCGTGCTTTTACTGCTCCTTCAGATCTTCGTCCGGTAGTGATACTGGAGAAACAGGGTTTCCGGGAAGAAATATCCTTAGATTCAGATGATCCTTTCTATAATATGCTGACACATATTGCTTTTTGTCTGGATTCAGGTGACTTCTCAGAAGAGTATGTGCAAAATTTGAATCAGTCCCGGTATCTCGGGCAAGTTAAACAATATTGTGATGGCAGATAAAAATATTTATGTAACGATGCCTACGTTGGCACCGTTGGATGATGTAACCGAATTGTTAAAAGGTGTCTGGGAGCGTGGAATAATGACTCATAATGGCCCTTTGGTTCAACGTTTTGAAAAAGAAACTGCAAAGTTTCTTGGTTTAAGAAATATTGTATCCGTAACAAACGGTACAATAGCTATCCAAATGGCTATTCGTGCTTTAAAGTTGAAAGGTGAGATCATTACTACTCCTTTTACTTTTATAGCTACTGTGAGTTCTATTATTTGGGAAGGCTGTACACCCGTTTTTGTGGATATAGATCCTGAAACTTTAAATATAGATCCTTCAAAAATTGAAGAAAAGATAACGGAACATACCTGTGCAATTCTTCCGGTTCATGTCTTTGGTAATCCTTGTGATATAGAGTCTATACAATCTATCGCAAAACGTCATAACCTAAAAGTAATTTATGATGCTGCCCATGCAGTAGGAGTCACTTACAAAGGAAAGTCCATTTTTGAATATGGTGATATTTCTACTACCAGCTTCCACGCAACTAAGATGTTGAATACTGCAGAGGGAGGTGCCTGTTTTGCTACTGATGATGATTTGCATGAGAAGCTGAAACGTTTGCGCTTTTTCGGTTTTGATGACCATAAAGATGTGGTGGATGATGGGACAAATGGTAAAATGACAGAAGTACATGCTGCTATAGGTCTTGCTAACTTGAAGTATTTACAATTGGCATTAGATGATCGTAAAGAGAAATACATGCTTTATAAAGAACTTCTTTCTCAGTGTCCGAGTTTGAAATTCCAGCGTATTAATGGAGATTGTAATTATAGCTATTTTCCGGTAATCTTTCCTACGGAGAAGATTCTGCTTGAAGTAGAGCGTAAACTAAATGAGGAAGGCATTTATCCCAGGAGGTATTTTTATCCTTCGGTGAATACATTTACTCAGATTCTTCCTTATGTTGAGATGCCTGTTTCCGAAGATATAGCGAAAAGAATACTTTGCTTGCCGTTATACTATAATTTGGATTTATGTGATTTGAATAGAATCTGTAGTATGATATTTGATATGAAAATATGATTGGTATTTAAAATAAACAGAATGAAACGAGTTATTATTTTTGGGGAGCTTCCCATTGCAACAAAAGTGCTTTTATTTCTAAATCAAATTACAGATGTTGAAATTGTAGGCGCTGTTACTCAAAAAAGAAATAAAGGTAATGTTGATCCCTTTGATTGTCCTTCTCTCTATGATTATTGTATTAAAGAGAATATACCAATTTTTTCTTTTCAAGATTTACGGGATAAATTTCAACCTGGGGATTTGGATTTTGGTTTTAGCGTTCGTTTTTCCTATATTTTAAAAGAGGATATTATTAGTTTGTTTAAATATAGTATTATGAATTTCCATGGTGGCTTACTACCCGAGTTTGCTGGACTTTATTCCTCATGCCATACGATTTTGCAAGAATCGGCTATAGCTGGTGGGACACTGCATTTAATAACTGATTCGGGTATTGATAGTGGTAATATTTTGAAGAGATGTGAATTTCCTACTGAGCCAAATGATACTTCAGAAACTATTTTTCAAAAAACTCAATTAGTTCTTTTTGATGGATTCTGTGAAATAGTGAATGATTTTTTAGAACAAAAGGTTGAAAGTATTTCCCAACAGGAATTAGTTTTATCAGGTAAAAGCAATTGCTATTATGATAAGAAAAGTTTAGTAAAAGAACTTTTTTTAGATAATGATATTAAGAGAAAGATATCAGTACATGCAAGAGGCTTTGAATTTACCGGTCATGAAAGAGGGTATATCGTAGTGGATGGCATGAGAATTTATTTTACTACTAAAAACTTGGAAGGTTTTATCTAAATTTATTTTAAATAGAATATTTATTTTATGAATATATTATTGACTTCAGTAGGACGTCGAACTTATATGATTGAGTATTTTCGTAAAGCACTTGCGAGTAGTGGTTTAGTTCATGCGTCTAATAGTGTACTTACATATTCTTTAAAGCAGGCGGATAAATATGTTTTATCTCCTCAAATTTATGATGATAGTTATATTGATTTTTTGTTGAGTTATTGTAATGTAAACAACATTAATGCTATTATATCATTATTTGATATTGACCTACCAATTTTAGCGAAAAATAAGAAAAGGTTTACAGACTGTGGAATACAATTGGTTGTTTCAAATGAATTGGTAACGAAAATATGTAATGATAAGTGGCATACTTATAATTTCCTTAAAGGTATTGGCATAAATCAATCCCCTACATATATATCATTAAAGGAAGCCCAAGACGCCCTTAATGACCATATAATGAAATTCCCTTTAATTATAAAACCTCGTTGGGGTATGGCATCTATTGGTGTCCTAGAAGCTAATAACATACAAGAGTTGAATGTTTTATATCAAAAATTAATTGATATTATTTTTAATAGTTATTTAAAATTTGAGTCTAATTCTGATATCCATTCTTGTATCTTAATTCAAGAAAAAATAGTAGGAGATGAATTTGGTCTTGATATTTTGAATGATTTACAGGGAAATTATGTAACTACTATTGCAAAACATAAATTAGCTATGCGCTCGGGAGAAACTGATATTGCACAGATTGTTGATAGTACTATGTTTATCCCTATAAGTCAGAATATTGCAAATCACCTTTGTCATATTGCAAATTTAGATGTAGATTGTTTTGTTGCTCCGAATGGAAATATTTATGTACTAGAAATGAATTGTCGTTTTGGTGGGCAATATCCTTTCTCACACCTGTCAGGAGTTGATTTTCCCAAACAAATTATAAATTGGTTACAAGGAGGTAAAACGGATATAAGCTTACTTTCACCGCAAATAGGTGTTATGGGATGTAAAGAATTATGCCCTGTTGTCCTGAAATAAATAATTTAATGGAACCTTTAGTAAGTATTTGTTGTATAACATATAATCATGCATTATACATCCGGCAATGTTTAGATGGATTTATGATGCAAAAAACGGATTTTTCTTTTGAAGTATTGATTCATGATGATGTTTCTACAGATGGGACAGCAGATATCATACGTGAATATGAAGCTAAATATCCGGATTAAATTAAACCTATATATCAAGTTGAAAATCAATACTCAAAAGGGATAAAAATTTCTACCACTTATAATTATCCCCGTGCAAAAGGTAAATATATTGCACTGTGTGAGGGGGATGATTATTGGATTGATCCACTAAAATTGCAGAAGCAAGTGGATTTTATGAAGAATTATCTAAATTATTTGTAAACGCCCAATGTTTTTTAGTTTTTCTTACTTATATTTTAGACTTTCGTGCTGTAATCCTAACAATAAAAGAATGACAGGTAGTACAGATTTTTGAAAGCTTCATGATCTTTGTCAATCTGGAGGTAGTTCTAAAGGTCTTTCTATTGTTCAGCTCTGTCTCTGTCTGATGAATGACATAGTTTGTTCTCATTACGAGCGTTGGTATAAGAACCGTCATAACGCGAAAGTCATCCCAAGAACGGCTGTCATTTTAAGAAATGTATTTGGATATTGGTCAACAAGTTGGCATGTGTTTACTTCTTTCACAGTAATGACGATAATGACAGAAGTGGAACGCGTCCCATCTTTGTCTTTCTGAATGAGTTTGTGGGTGACATTTAGGCCGACGTTTATACGGTTTACCGTTTATTCGCGGTACTGAACTCGGATAACGAGCGTACTTTGTGTTGGGTGTACGTTTGTGTAAAGTTCAAGTACGCTTTTGATATTAGCAAGAACAAGAAGAGAGGTGCAACCGGACGGATGTTACAGAAACTTTGAACAGATTGTTAGTTCGGGTTACTCTTTATAGAACAATACTTGACTTTGTATGCCAATTCTCATCTCGATCTACTTCATTTTGTGTATAAAGACACATTCACTTATAACCCCAAATGTTTTTCTAAATTGAAAGAAAGATGTTTATTAAATTCTAATCATTAACAAATAAATGTATGCCTAATTATTTTGCACCTATTATTATCCCTACTCTTTGTCGGTATGAACATTTTGTACGCTGTGTAGAATCTTTAAAAAAATGTAAGTATGCCGATCAGACTGACATTTATATAGGAGTAGATTATCCTTCGAAAGAAGAACATTGGGATGGATACAAAAGAATTCTTCATTACTTGGAAAAATTGAATGGTTTCAAAACCATCAACATAATAAAAAGGGAAAAAAATTATGGAGCTTTCCCGAATTTTGCAGACCTATTTGATTTAGTATTTCAAAAATATGACAGATTAATAGCAACCGAAGATGATAATGAATTTTCTCCCAATTTTCTGGAATATACAAATGAAGGATTAGAAAAATTTGATACTGATCCTCAGATTTTTGCAATTTGCGGCTACAATTACCCAATAACAATGCCTCCCAACTTTACCGATGATTTTTATTTCTGGAAAGGTTTTTCTGCATGGGGATATGCAACCTGGAGAGGTAAATTTCAACGATATAAAAGAACGTATGAAGAAGCTACTGGTTTTTTGGATAACTATACGAATGTTTTGAATGCAAAAAAATATTCCGACACTTATTTACCGGATATTTTAAAAATAGCCAAAACAAAGCATTTAACTGGAGACACTTTGGTATGTGTACATTTAATCAAAAGTAACATGTATTGTATATTTCCGTCCATATCCAAAGTACGTAACTATGGAAACGACGGTTCTGGACTACACTGTCTTATGGATGGTAGATTTATTTCACAAGAAATTGATAAAAGACAATCTTTTGAATATCGTAAAATTGAGAACCAAGAAAATCCGGATGTAAATAAAGTATTGAGAAAGTATTTTCACAGAGATATATTTAGGAGAATTTATGATTACAGTAAATATATATCTTACCGTTTAAAAATATATTAGGCAGGCTATTTAGCTTTTATGAAAATCAAAACAGATTATTTATTAGTATTAATAGTATCTATATTAGCGTATCTATTTATTCCTGATGATTACCTGGATCTTTATCGATATTATGAAGGAGCACAATCTATTTCTTTAAATGAATCATTATCTCAGTTTATCACAGATACGATCCGTAATAGATTTGATTTTATCTATTTCTCCTCATTTTACGTTGTTCGGCTTTTGAATCTTCCTGTTAATCTAGTCAATGCTTTCTATGTTGGATTCTGTTGTTATCAAGCAATAAATATTATAAATTATGTATCCGTTGCGTATAATATAAAAAGTAATAATCTTACATTGTTCAAACTGTTTACTGTATTCTCTGTTCCGTTCATTTATCTCTTTTCGATATCCAGAATGGCAGCTGCAATTTCTTTTTTCTTTTTAGGGATCAACAAACTTTTGCGAGGATATAAATTTCTCTTCATAATATGTTGCATTCTTACCCTTTTTACTCATGTAGGAAGCGGTATCTACATATTCCTTTTTATCTTTTGTTATTTTGTAGCTCCGTCAATTCTACCTAAAGTAAAAAACTCTGTATTTATATTATCTCTGTTACCTATAATCTATATTATAAAAAAACTATCAGAATTAATAGTAAACTCAATATTAAATCTCCCCTTCTTTTCATCGTATATTTTTTATAAAACATACTTAACTAAATTAGAAATTGAATTAATTGATATATCGGGACAAAGCAGAATTGTCATGATACATACTTTGTGGTATGTGTGTATCTATACAATCGGATTATTAAATCTAAAAAATAATGATAGGTTTTTCAGCAGTTGTAAATACCTCTATGTATTTGTCTTTATTTCCTTATTTCTTTCATTGATGTTTATTCAAAGATCCATCATGTTTACATTTCCTCTTATGGCATCAATTTTCCTTATTGATTATAATCAGGATTATATGAGCCCAAAGAAAAAATTATTCTACCGAATATTGATGTATATAACTATTCTATTAGGGGTATTTGTTTTT
>ERZ856578.311-NODE-311-length-101502-cov-44.610471_pt1 | contig 101502 bp, 82 predicted proteins | sample MGYA00514384_ERZ856578 | MGnify/ENA primary metagenome ERZ856578 (study PRJEB29103, sample SAMN06111958) | human gut metagenome | biome: human gut; feature: ankylosing spondylitis patient; material: healthy_person | host: Homo sapiens | place: China:Hangzhou... | reverse complement strand
ACTCTCCTTTTTTGTTCTCTTTCCTGTTGGATGCTGCGGCGAAGAATGGTTCCCCGAACCCAAGGCGGCGCGCCGCGCCCCGCACGGGATTTTGATACTATTTCCAGTTTGCTCGCTTTGTTCCTGCTTATTCCCCCTATTTGCTGAACAATGTTCAGTTTGCGCTTGAAAAAATGCCTACCTTATCAGTAGGACTTTTAGGAAGCGCAGCGCGAGGAAGATGCGCCGCGTTTCTGCGGGTGCAGGTCAATACAGAAGCCTGCGGATGATTTCCAGAATGGCGGAGGGATCGTAGTCCTCCCGCAGCAAAGCGGACAGCATCAGGGAAAACAGAACGTTCGCCAGCTTTTCCGCCGTAAAATCATCCGTGAAGGCGTCCTGCCGTATTCCTGCATCCTGCTTCAGAACAAAGCACAAAACGTCCAGAATGTGCTGCCACGCATGCTGCATTCGCAGCTTGCCTTCGGACTTTTCCTTCTGCATGAAGCTGAGCGAATGAAGCGTGAAGAAACCGGGATACTGCCGGCTGCCATAGGCCATGCGTTCAAACATCCATGTGATGCAGCTCACGATATTTTGAAACATATCCGCATTTTCCGGGCGGTGGAAAATTTCTTCCCAGACGCTTTCCACAGTCGCACTGACCAATTCGGTCTTGGAATCAAAATAGTTGTAGATGGAGCCTACCGATACGCCGCACGCCGCGGCGACGGAGCGGATGCTGATGGCAGACCAGCCCTCCTGCCGAATCAATTCCCGGCTGGCTTTCAGAATTTCCTCCCGGGATGTCACGATGGTATTCACACGTCGCCTCCTTACTGAACATTGTTCACTTTGAATGATAGCATTCACGATTCGCTGTGTCAAGGGGTTTTGAAAATTTTTTTGAAAAAATCGCTTGCCGCAAAACGTCCGAAAAGAAAAAAGGAGAAGATGGATTCCCCTTGCTTTCCGTAAACGCCCTATGGTATAATGTCAGCGGATTTATCCATCCGGAAGGAGCATCGCATGAGCAAGACCAAGGAACGCATTCACGACAGCAATCTCCGCTACAAGCAGGGCTTGGGGCAGAACTTTATTTATGACGAGGATCTTCTCGCCGCGCTGGTGGCATCCAGCGAAATCACCAAGGACGATGATGTGCTGGAAATCGGCCCCGGCGCGGGCAGCATGACCAAATACCTCTGTGATGCGGCACACCATGTCCTCTCCATCGAGCTGGATGAACGCCTGATTCCGCTGCTGACGGCGTTCCTCGCTGAACGCGATAATTTCACCCTCGTGCAGGGCGACGTGATGACGCTCAACCTCGCCGACGTGACGAAAGACCTGCGCAAGCCGCTCTCTGTCGTCGCGAATATCCCGTATTATATTACCACCCCGCTGCTGACCATGCTGCTTGCCAGCCCGATTCCGATTCAGCGGATGGCGCTGATGGTGCAGAAGGAAGTGGCGGACAAGGTGCTGGCGCAGCCCGGCGACGATGGCTGGGGGATGCTCAGCGTTCGCAGCCAGTTCTACTGCGACCCGTATCTGGCCATGGATGTACCGGCAAAGTGCTTTACGCCCGTGCCGAAGGTGGACAGCGCGTTCATCGTCCTGCCGTGGCGGGAAACGCCGGCGGTACAGGTGCAGGAGGAAGCTGACTTCTTCCGCGTGGCGCAGGCGGCGTTCGCGCTTCGCCGCAAAACGATGACGAACGGTTTGTGCGCCGCGTTCCACATGGAGCGCGCTGACGCTGCCTCACTGATGCAGACTGCCGGGCTGGATGAGCGAATCCGCGGCGAAAAGCTGACGCTGGCGGAATTTGCGCGGCTGGCGGATGCGTTTACGGCGTGGAAGGCGAAACAGGCGTAACCTGCTGTTGTAATTTCGAATCATTCGTGGCATACTGCGATTAGCTCCCAACGAACATTATTGGAGGAAAAACATGTATATCAGCAATATCGACCATCAGAAAGTGCAGGCACTGACGGCGCTTGTGAACGTTATGCCGGGGCAGATTGTCTCCCGTACGCTTGCGCAGAACAAGGCGGTCAGCATCACCGTGTTTGCGTTTGATAAGGGCACCGAAATCAGCACCCACGAATCCACCGGTGACGCCATGGTGCAGGTGCTGGAAGGCACAGGCTGCTTCACCGTGGATGGCAAGGAATACCTTGTGCATCCGGGTGAAGTGCTGGTGATGCCCGCGAACGTGCCGCACGCCGTGTCCGCGCCCGAAGCGTTCAAATGGGTGCTGACAGTCGTTTTCCCGGAAGGATTCAAGAAGTAATGGCGGATTTGCAGACACTTCGCCGGATGCTGCTGGGCAGTGTCATCGGCTTGGCGCGCACCTGCACGACTCGTCCGCCGACGGAGACGACGCCCGGTCTGATTCTCGCGGGATTGCACCTTTCGGACGATGCTGTTTCCGCGACGCCGGAGCAGCTGATTGCCCTCAACGAGCGCATCCAGCAAAACAAGTTTGAGGTCAGCCCGAACTGCGCGACGTGCGCAAGCCCCTGCGGGAAGAACGCAGATTACGACCTGCGCCGCTTGGACGACGCGCCGGAGGATGTGCGGCAGGCGAAAACGCGTTTGATTGCATTGCTGCAGGTCTGCGGGCATCGCGGCAAGATGGCGGACTGCGTGATGGACGCGGTGTTCGCCCTTGCGGAGGACTGGGACGCGGCAGATTTCAAGGTGTATGAGGAACAATTAACGCAATTACTGGCGGAATGAGGGCACACCCATCTGATACTATTTCCAGATTCACCTGCGCCATCTGCTTGCGCCTTTTCCCTTCTGGCGTCCGCTCATTCCACTTAGCGTAGCGCTGCTACGCTGCGTTTCATTCACGTTAGCCAGAATGAAAAATTCGCGGCGCATCTTGGCGCATTCTTATCTGGAAATAGTATGATACGCAGCAGACAGTCGTTTTCTCCTGTCTGCCGCGTTTTTTTCGTGTCCTGTTACTATATATTTGCCCCTTTCTCCAAAAACTATGACAATTTGATTGCAATTTGACTTGATTTTTTTCACAATTCAGGGTACAATAAACGAGCAGCCGTTCGCGGCAAATTATACTGAGGTGAACCATCATGGGAAAACGCATTCTGCTGGTGGACGATGAGCCGCTTATTTTGAAAGGCTTGAAATATACGCTTGAACAGGACGGCTACGAAACCGATACCGCCGTGGATGGCCAGGAAGCGCTGGATAAGTTCTTTTCCGGGGTGTATGATCTTGTGCTGCTGGACGTGATGCTGCCGAAGGTGGACGGACTCAGCGTTTGTCAGCGCATCCGTGAAACATCCAGTGTGCCGATTATCATGCTGACCGCCAAGGGCGAGGATATGGACAAAATCCTCGGTCTGGAATACGGCGCGGACGACTACATGACCAAACCGTTCAACATTCTGGAGGTGCGCGCGCGGATTCGCACCGTGCTGCGCCGCGCCGGGGGACACGTCGTGCAGGAGCAGAAAATCATCCGCGTGCATGATATGGAGGTCAACCTCGTCAAGCGCACCGTCACCCTCGGCGGAGAGGAAGTACGCCTGACCGCGAAGGAATTTGATCTCCTGCAAATGTTCATCACCAACCGCGGCCGCCCGTTCTCCCGCAAGGAGATGCTGGAAGCCGTGTGGAAATACGACGATTATACCGGCGACGCGCGCACGGTGGACGTGCACATCCGCCGCCTGCGCGAGAAGATTGAGCGCAACCCCGATGAACCGGAGTTTATCTTCACGAAATGGAAGGTGGGCTACTATTTCACCGACAAGGACTAAGCCGCTTGCGGCGCTCGTGCGCGGCGCAATGTCGCTGCGCTGGAAGCTGATGCTCACGTTTCTGGTGGTCATCGGTGCTTCCTTCGCCATCATGGCATCTATCCTGACCGGTATGGTCAGCAGCACCTTATATCAGCAGCGCACCCGTCAGGCCACCCGCTCTCTGGAGCAGCTGGCTTCGTCGGCTGCGCCTTTTTTGGCGTCGGCGCAGATGGATAGCCTGTCCGAACTCCTGACCGCGCAGGCAGGTGAACTCGGCGGGCGGCTGCTGGCGGTGGATATGGACGGCAAGGTGCAGGCGGATACCTTCGGCGCAAGGAGCGGGCAGCGGCTCAGTATCCCGGAGACGGTCGCCGTCCTTCTGCACGGGGAGAAATCCGCGTTCGGCATTCACCGTGTCGATTCGGAATCGGGTGTGTCGTATGTGGCGGTCGCGTCTGCCGTGATGGAAGTCAGCGGCAAGACGCTGGGCGCACTCGTGCTGTCTCTGCCGGTGGATGAGCTGCAAAGCGCGCTGGAAACGGTCAAAAGGCAGCTGATGACGGTGTTCCTGATTGTCGCGGGCGCGGCCATGGCGGCGGCGCTGATGCTGTCGGGGATGCTCACCCGCCCGGTCAAGGCGCTGACGCAGACAATTCGCCGCATGGGCAAGGGCGACCTGTCCGCGCGTGTGAACGTCCGCACATCCGGCGAATTGAGAGAGCTGGCGGAAAGCTACAACGCGATGGCGGAGCAGATTGAGCACCTCGACAAGAGCCGCAGTCAGTTCGTCGCCAACGCCTCGCATGAACTGAAAACCCCCTTGGCGACAATGAAGCTGCTGCTGGAAAACATGCTCTATCAGCCGGATATGCCGCAGGAGCTGCGCACGGAGTTCATGCAGGACATCAACCACGAAATCGACCGCTTGAGCGGCATCATCACCGACCTGCTGACGCTGACGCAGATGGACAGCCACTCGTCCCCCCTGCGCGTGACAAAAGTAGATTTGTCCGCACTGACGGAGGAAACCGTGCATACACTGCAAATCACCGCCGAGCAGAAGGGACAGACGCTTACTGCAGACATTGCGCCCGGCATCACCCTCGACGGCGATTCAGGTAAGCTGATGCAGATCTTCTACAACTTGACGGACAATGCCATCAAGTACACGCCGGAAAACGGGCATATCGCCGTGCGGCTTGCGCAAAGCGGCGCAAACGTGCTGTTCGCCGTCACAGACGACGGCATCGGCATTCCGGAGGAAGACCAGAAGCACATTTTCGAGCGCTTCTACCGCGTCGATAAGGCACGTTCCCGCGCGACGGGCGGAACGGGGCTGGGGCTTTCCATCGTCCGGCAGTTGGCGGCGATGCACGGCGGCACGGTCAGCGTGTCATCCCAGCCGGGGCAGGGCGCGACGTTCACCGTCACCCTGCCGATGGATGCAAAGCGAGGTGAAAAGGCATGAAGCGGCTTCGGTTGACTTTGCTTCTGCTCCTGCTGATGATGACGCTGACGGCCTGTGCACCGTCCGGCAATTCGATGGAAGCGCTCTCCGTGACCGCCGCGCCGCAGGAGGACGAAATCCCCCGCGCGGATGGCGACGATGCGGCAGCGACAGACACATCCGCCCTCATCTGGTATCGCTATGGCGACGAACCAATGCTGGCGGCGGAGCGGCGGACGGTTTCGCGATTGCCGAATGAACCGTATGAGACGGCGCTGCTGCGGCTGCTGCTGGAAGGGCCAAGCCTGGATGCGCCCGCGCTGCGCGGATTGTTCCCGGCGGGTACACGCGTGATTTCGACATCCCGGCAGGGTGAAATGCTCTTCGTCACCCTGTCGTATCAGCTGATGAACGGCTATTCGGACGAGCCGAGCAACTGGCGGTCGGACACGGCGTGGGCGCAGGAAGTACCGCTCCGCCGGAGGCTGGCGATGCAGGCGATTGCCGCGACGGTGACGGAAAACACGACTGCCCAGCAGGTCGTCATTCTCTTGGAGCAGCGCGGCGAAACGACGGATTCCCTGCGGCTGCGGCAAAAATACTATACGCTGAACGCGGCGGACGACGCGCTCGCCGATCCGCTTCGGCGGGATGAATCGCTGCTGCTGACCGCTTCCGGCACGATGCGGACAATCCTGACCTGCATCCAGCAGCGCGATATCCGCCGCCTCTACCGCTATCTTGCGCAAAGCGACCCGGATACCGGCGAAGCGCGCATGGAATATGAAGCGTTCGCATCCAAATGGACGGAATATCCCGCGCTGACTGCGTTTGATTTCTCCGGCGGCAGCGCCTCCGGCACGCGGGCGGTTTTCACCGTCAGCGGAACGAGACTGACGGACGGCGTATCGCAGAGGTTTACGGGGCGAAGCGTCCACCTGATGAAAACGGGCGGACTGTGGTGCATCAGCATGAGCCAGCTGACCGCAATTGTGGAGGGAACGCCATGAAAAAAAGCAAGTTTCGCTTGATGGCGCTGATGATGGCGCTGCTGCTGACACTTACTTCTTGCAGCCACGAAAGCAGCTTGGCGCCCGCCGAGACGCTGCCGCCGCCATCTGCCCCCTACGCCGCGCCGGCGGATGATACCGGCTTGGATTATGAGCAGGACGTCGCCCTCTACCTCCCCGCGAAAAACGGGCAGACGATGCTCTGCTTCTGGCGCACGGCGGCGCTGCGCTACGACCAGATGCCCGCTGAAGCGGTGCTGCAGCTGCTCTTGCAGGAGGAAGGCGACGGGAGCGCCGTGCCGCTGAAGGACTACGGCAGCGTGTCGCTTGCGCAAGGGAGCGCCGTCACAACTGCCGGACACGTCTGCACGGTCGACCTGTCCTCCGCCGCGCTGCAAATGGGCATCCATGAGCTGTACACGGTGTGTTTGTCCATTGCCACCACGCTCTGCGCGCTGCCGGATGTGCGGTTCGTCAATATCCTCGTCGCGGGCAATCCGGTCGCGATGGATGTGCAGAATTTGCTGCCCCTGGGGGCGCTTTCCTCTGCGGAAGGGGAGAACCTCGTCACCCGCTGGGAGCAGCTCGTCGCGCAGCGCACGGGCGCGGGCGGCATTGCGGCGCAGACCCCGCTGAGCAGCGCAGCCGTGCTGTATTTTCCCCTGAAAAGCGGCAGCGGCATCACCTGTGAAGTCAGGCAGCTTTCCTTCGATGGTCAGAACGCCCAGCAGCTGGTTTATGGTCTGCTGGATGCGCTCTCCGCCGGGGCGAATGATGCCGCGAACATCCCGGATATGCCCGACCTGCGCACGATGCTCCTGATGGCGCCGGAAGTCACGACGCTCTCCAGCGGCCGCCAGTCCGCCGCCATTAACCTTGTCCCCGATGCGCTTCAGAGAATTTCCAGCGCGGGTATCGACCCGGTGTGCTTCTTCGCTGCCCTGACGATGACGCTTACGTCCTACATTCCCTCGCTGGAACAGGTTGTCTACCGCGTCGGTGATTCCGCGCTGACCAGCTTGTATTCCACCATCCACGGTACGATTGTCCTGCCCGGCGGCATGATGACGCGCGCGAATTTCGGCGGCTTGCTGACTGACGAAGCAGTCTGCTATCTCTCGAACGGCGAAAAGCTGCGCCAAGGAAGGCTGAATCTCCCGGCATCAGAGGCCTGCTCGCCGCGCGCACTGCTGACGGCTGTGCTGGCAACGGAGGGCTTCCCGGAAGGGCTGGCGGAAGATGATGTGTTAGGCGTTGCGATTGTGGATGATACGGTACTGGTGAATTTCTCGGCGCATATGGCGGATGCGATTCGCGCAAGCAAGCTGAATCAGCGCATGATGGCGTATCAGCTGACGGGCGCGCTGGTGCAGCGGTATCCGGTACGGCGGGTGCGGTTCTTCTTTGATGGAGAAGCGAAGAATACGCTGGATGGCGACGTGATGTGGGCGGGGGAGTTTTTGATGGATTATGTATTGTGTGAGTAACCTGTGGATAAATGCGCGGAAGGAGCAGGGGAGACTTCATCCCTTTTCATCTGCCTCCTGCAATCACGCAAAGTTCACGAAATTCCACTGAATGTTCAAAAATCGTTCATGACAAAGACAAAAAAGGCGGATATAATAAAAGCATAGCCAGTTGGAAAGACTGACTGGACGCCGAAAATGCGAACGGCGGCATGAAACTCGATTTTTTGAACCTGAAGGAGGTACAGCAGTTATGAAATTCCGGAAAATGATGGGCTGTATTGCACTGGGCTTGACCTGCGCGATGATTGGTGCGGGCGCGACGATGGCGGCGCAGAACACGTCGGCGGCGGCAGAAGCCGTCACGGCGGCGAACTCGACAACGACGGTTGTTACCAGCCCGTTCACCGCGGCGGTGCAGCAGGTGCGTAACAGCGTAGTCGGCGTGAGCAACTATCAGACCGTGCGCTATGGCAGCTATGGCAACAACTTCTATTTCGGCTATGGCTTCGGCTATGGCAACGGCCGCAACAATGATCAGCAGATTGAGGAGCGCGAGGAGCTGGCGGCTACCGGCTCTGGCGTGGTTATCGGTCAGGGCTTTGTGCTGACGAATTACCACGTTGTGGAGGACGCAAGCAGCCTGCGTGTGACCGTGACGGATGACAGCGGCAACACCGACGAGTACGCCGCGACGCTTGTTGCGTATGACGAATCGCTGGATATCGCCATTGTGTACGCGACGGGCCTTGACCTGCCGGCGGTCACGCTGGGCGACAGCGACACCCTGCAGGTCGGCGACTGGGCAATCAACATCGGCAACCCGCTGGGCTTCACCAAGACCACGACGGTCGGCGTCGTCAGCGCCCTGAACCGCGCGATTGAGTCCGAATCCTACGACAAGTACGGCCGCAAGTCCACCATCACCAACGCCATGATTCAGGTGGACGCCGCGATTAACTCCGGCAACTCCGGCGGCGGCATGTTCAATGTGAATGGCGAACTGATGGGCATCCCGACGCTGAAGTACACCGGCTCGTACTACTCCGGCAGCACCGTCGAGGGCATCGGCATGTGCATCCCGATTAACTCCGCCAAGCCCCTGATTAACAAGGTGCTTTCCGGCGAAATCACCTTCACCGCGCCCGAAGCGCTGGATAACAGCGATGACAACAAGGCGGATAGCAACACCGACAGCACGCTTGTCGGCAAGCCCCGCATGGGCATCACCATGAGCAACCTCGCCAACAGCCGCGCACTGCAGAACGGTCAGATTCCGAAGGGCGTTTACGTTGTGAACGTGGAAGAGAACAGCCCGGCGGAAAAGGCGGGAATGCAGGTCGGCGACATCATTGTGGATGTGAACGACAACGTGATTACCTCGACCACCGAGCTGGCGGCGCAGGTTGCGGACTGCAAGGCGGGCGACGTGCTGAAGATTAAGGTCTACCGCGTGCCGGGCATCACTGATCTGACCGGCAGCGACGACATACCCGACGGCGAGTACATCGACCTCGAAGTGACGCTGGAAGTCATTGATAATGTAAAGCAATAACAACGGGACAATAGAAAACCGGGATGGAACACGATGAATGTTCCGCCCCGGTTTTGTTGTGGGGGAAAAAGACAGGCAGTCTGGTCGCGCCCCTTTGACGCGGCAATGTGCAAGCACACGGCAAATTTTCCCACTGCACTCATTCCCCCAGATGCTTCCTCATGTTCATCAGCGCGTGCTTCTCCAACCGCGAAACCTGCGCCTGACTAATCCCAATCTCCCCAGCAACTTCCATCTGCGTCCGCCCCTCAAAGAAGCGCATCCGCAGGATTTTCTTCTCCCGCTCGTTCAGATGTCCCATTGCGTCCGAAATCGCAATGTCCTGCACCCAATCCTCGTCCCGCACGCGCTCGTCCTTCACCTGATCAACGATGCACAGCGCGTCGCTGCCGTCGCTGCAAACCGGCTCGAACAGGCTTACCGGGTCTTGAATCGCTTCCAGCGCCAGCACGACGTCCATGCGGTCGATGTGCATATCGGCGGCAATTTCCTCGACGGTGGGCTCGCGGGAAAGCTCCGTTTGCAGGCGGTCGCGCGCACGAAGGGCTTTGTACGCCGTGTCGCGCATGGAGCGGCTGACGCGGATGGCGTTGTTGTCGCGCAGGTAGCGGCGGATTTCGCCAATGACCATCGGCACGGCGTAGGTCGAAAAGCGGACGTTCTGCGACACATCGAAGTTGTCCAGCGCCTTCATCAGCCCGATGCACCCGACTTGAAAGAGGTCATCAACGTTTTCGCCTCGCCCGGAAAAGCGCTGGATGACGGACAGCACCAGCCGCAGGTTCCCCTGTATGAACTCGTCGCGCGCCGCCTTGTCGCCGCTATGTACCAGCGGGTAGAGCTCCTGCATCCGCTGCGGCGTGAGAACGGGCAGCTTGCTGGTGTCCAGCCCGCATAAATCGACCTTGCCCCATGCCATGTTCTGCGTCCTCCTTGCATGTGAAGTATCCACAGTATGGCAATTTGCGGCGGTGGCTAATCACTTAGGCGAAAGTAGTGTTTTTTCGGCGATGCACGCTAAAATCAGGCATATCCTTCTTCTCTCACCAGCTCCCCATGCAGCCGATGCAGAATCCGCTTTTCGAGGCGGCTGATGTAGCTCTGCGAAATGCCGAGAATGTCCGCCACTTCCTTCTGCGTCATTTCTGGATGACCGTGCAGACCGAAGCGCAAGTCCATAATCTGTTGTTCGCGCGGAGAAAGGTGCGAGAGGGCGGCGAAAAGCATCTGCCGTTCGGCGCTTTCCTCGATGCCGCGCGAAACCATGTCAGGGTCAGTGCCGAGAACGTCAGAAAGCAGCAGCTCGTTGCCGTCCCAGTCGGTTTTCAACGGCTCATCCAGCGAAACTTCCATGCGCGTGCGGCTGTGGCGGCGCAGGAACATCAGCACTTCGTTCTCGATGCAGCGGCTGGCGTAGGTGGCGAGCTTGATTTTCTTCGACGGGTCGAAAGTGTTGACGGCTTTAATCAGGCCGATCGTGCCGATGGAAATGAGATCCTCCAGCATGATGCCGGTGTTGTCGAACTTCCGGGCGATAAAGACGACGAGGCGGAGATTGTGTTCAATCAGCGTCGTGCGGACGGCAGCGCCGTCGGTGTCGAGCCGGGCAAGGAGCGACTGTTCCTCTGCCGGTGTCAGCGGGGCAGGCAGGGGTTCAGGGCCGCCGATGTAGTAAATTTCGCGCGGCGCAAGGCTGCTCAGCAGAGCGGAAAGCTGCGCGGACGCGGCGGAAACGACAGAACACAAGGTGGACATATTGAATTCCTCCTATTTGCATAGAATTGCGGACACCATGCTTTCCGGCATCACCGGCTGATGCACTCCGCCGCCCGACAGCGCGCAGCCAATCAGCCCGCGAAGCGCCGTCTCTTTCCAGCCTGAAAGCAGGAAAATGCCATCTGGACGGAGAACTATCATCAGCGTGATGCCCGATGCGGTTCGGGCACGGAGCAGGCGCATTCCGGGCAGCAGCGTGCTGTCCTCCGGCAAGTGTGTCAGGCGGCGGAAAGTATTTCGCGGCAGGATGAGCACTGGGTCGCCGGAGAGCGGGTCGCAGAGCAGGTTGCCGGAATCAACGAGCGCAGTCACGGCGGATTCGCAGTTGCCGCAGCGGATGCGGACGCGCACGAAGCGGCGTTTGCCGTGTTCCAAGCGCGTCAGGCGGCGCAGCAGGAGCAGCAGCGTGCACGTCAGCGCCGTTTGGACAGCACCCGGCAGCGGCAGCAGCGCCGATAGTCCAGCGCAGCCCCATTGCATCATCAGCATTGTCAGGCAGAAGGGCAGCGTCCGCCGCGCGGGAAATCGCCCGATGAGCGCGAGCAGCCCCGTCAGCGGCAGAACCATCACCACCTGCAGCAGTGGCGGAACGGAGAGCGACAGCAGGGTGAATCCGGCGTAGAGAATGGCGAATAGCAGCCTTCGCCCGCGGTTCACGCGCGGCAGACCGAGCGCGGCGGACAGCGCCGACATCAGGCAAATGCCGCACAATCCCTGCTCCAAAAGGAACAAAAACCCGCTTGCGCGCAACCGGCATCGTCTCCTTTCGCCTTTGAGTATAGCGATTGGGGACGAGCAGAATCGTCGAACGGGCGCGCAGAAAATGTCCGAGACGGAAAAATGAAGGAAATGAGAGAAGCATGAAAACAAGGATGCTGACCATCCGCGGCATTGCGGTGCAAATCACCGAGCGGGAGAATTGCCGGCGCTTCATCCTGCGCAGCCGCCCGGACTGCCCGTATGCGATGCTGTCTGTGCCGAAGCGGTCGCGGGAAGCGGACATCCGCCGCTTTCTGGAAAATCAGCAGGAGTGGCTGCAAGCGCATGTCGGTGCGGTGAAAAATCCGCCGACGTTCGCGCCGGGCGAGGTGCATCGGCTGATGGGCGCGTGGGTGACGCTGGGAGCAGATGTGCCGTCAGGCGCAGCGTTTGTCGAAATGCGCAATGAGCGGCTGATTTGTGCAATTGAGCGCGATATTGCAAAGTGGGCGAGCACCCTGCATGTGAGCATCACGCACGTTACCCTGCGGGAAATGACGAGCCGCTGGGGCAGCTGCCGCAAGCAGACGCAACGCCTGACGTTCAACACGCGCCTTGGCGGTGCCGACGAAAGTATGATTGAATACGTCGTTGTGCACGAACTGTGCCACCTGATTTATGCTGACCACTCGGCGCGGTTCTGGGCGCTGGTGGCAAGCTGTCTGCCGGACTGCAAGCAGCGGCAAATCGCGCTGAACTGCATGGACATGACCCCGAAAGTGCCCTAATCACCGTATTACACACCGAAATCCGGGAAATCATATGCTGAAAGCAGCCGGAATACCGGCCTCTATGAAAAAATCAAAAGGCGGCGGCAGAAAAATGCCGCTTTTGCCTTGACATCCCGGACGGAGTGTGACATCATGAAACGTGGCGACGTATACCAGGCGAACCTTGACCCGGTGATTGGGTCGGAGCAGGGGGGCATCCGCCCGGTCGTCATCATCCAGAATGACCGCGGCAACCGATATTCCCCGACCGTCATCGTCGTGGCGGTCACGACGCGCAGAAAAAAGCCGCAGCTTCCCGTGCATGTGCTGCTGACGCGGGAAGAAAGCGGCTTGAAGGAGGATTCCATCGTCCTGACCGAGCAGGTTCGGACGCTGGAGAAAACACGCCTGACTCGCTATCTGGGCACAGTGACGGCGCAGGCTATGAAACGCATCGACCGCGCACTGGGCATGAGCATCGGCAGCACATGAGTACGCAAACAACAAAGGAGCAGAAATCACCATGAACAAGCAATGGAATTGGAAAACGGTTCTTCAGCACGAGCAGGCCATCGTGTGGACGCAAATTGTGCTGGGCTGCATCATCGGCGGCGCGGCGTATCCGCTGTTTCTCACGCCCTGCAACATCGCGCCCGGCGGCTTGACTGGCGTCGGCATGATTTTGAACTACCTCTTCCAGTTCCCCATCGGCACAACTGCGCTGGTGCTGAATATCCCGCTGTTTATCATGGGCTATCGCAGCATGGGGCATGTGTTCGTTGTCCGCTCGCTGGTGGCGACGGTGCTGTTTTCCCTGGCGATTGATATTCTGAAACTGCAGCCGCTGACGAGCGACCCCATGCTTGGCGCGATTTTCGGCGGTGCGCTGATGGGCGTCGGCTTGGGACTGATTCTCCGTGGCGGCGCGACGACCGGCGGCACGGATATGCTGGCGAAAATGGTGCATCAAAAGCTGCCTTTTATTTCGACCGGTATGTTTCTGATGATTATCGACTGCGTTGTGGTGATTTTTGCCGCCGTCTGCATCGGCACGACCGAAGCGCTGTTTGCGCTGGTATGTATTTTCATCAACGGCAAAGTGATTGACATGGTGATGCTGGGCTTGTCGAAGAACAAAGCGTGCTTTGTGATGAGTGACAAGTGGGCGGAGATTTCGCATCAGGTGCTGCACGACATGGACAGAGGAGCCACGCAGCTGTCGGCGCGTGGGGCGTATTCGGGCAAGGAACGCCCCGTGCTGCTGTGCGTCCTGCCGCCGCAGGAGGTTGCGCGGTTTAAGGAGATTGTGCGGAAAGAGGATGACCGGGCGTTTATGTTCATCACCGAAGCGCATGAGGCGCTGGGGGAGGGCTTTGATAGGCTGGCGGAAAAAGACTGATTCTAACTGGAAATAAACAATTAAAAATTAGCATATTTTTTCCCAGCACAGAAGCGTAAAGCGTTTTGATTTTGTCCAAGCAGCTTTATCGCGGATGAGGTTGTTTCTTCATGAAAATCCTTTCGATGGGCAATTTCTGTGCGAAAAAGTCATTTTGTGGTATTTTGCGTTTGACAAATCATCACACTTGTCGTATACTATATTGTGTGTCATCCTGATGATGACCGAAAGAAACAGAAGCTCGCATACAGGGGAGGGAGAAACATCAGCCGCCCCTGCTGTCCTATCTGGAAAGGAATGAAACGGACAATGGCGTTGCGGAAAAAGGTGGTTTGTCTGCTGACAATGGCGCTGGCACTGCTGATGCTCTGCGGTACGGCAATGGCGGACAATTTCAGTTTCCTTCCGTCGCGGACGGAGAATGGTAAGGAGTACCTTGCGCACCCTTCGTCGGAATTGACGACAATTCTGCTCATCGGCTATGACCACTACGCAAATGGTCAGATTGAGGAAGAGCCGAGCCAGTATCACCTCGGCGGGCAGTCGGACTTTCTTTTGCTGCTGGTGATTGACCATAAGAATCAGCAGATTCACCAATTGCAGTTTGACCGCGACACGATGACCCCCATCAAGCTTGTTGCGACCAACGGCAAGGACGCGGGGACGCGCCGCTTGCAGCTGTGCTTGGCGCACGCCTACGGCAGGACGCGCGAGGAGAACAATCAAAACACCATCTGGGCAGTGGAAAAGCTGCTGGGCATCGAGAAGGCGGATGACGGCGCGGAGATTGACTATTACATCAGCATGGATATCTCCGGCATCAACAAGCTTAATGAGCTGGTCGGCGGGGTGACCGTCACGATTCCCAACGATGACCTGCTTGCCCTTGACCCTACGCTCAAGGGCGGCGAGACCATCAAGCTGACCGGGATGCAGGCAGAATACTTCACCCGCACCCGCTATGATACCGCCGAACCGACGAATGAAGCCCGCATGGCACGCCAGCGCATCTATTTGAACAGCCTCGAAACGCTGCTGGAGGAGAAGATTCGCGCGAACGTGAATTACGTCAACACGCTGCTGAACGAAATGGGCATGATTTTCGACCGGACGACAACGCTGGATTCCGGCTTCGGCTTTACCACTGACGATGCGACCGGTACGGCGATTACCGACACAACCGACCACTACCTGATGGCGAACGTGAGCATCGACAATCTGGCGCTGCTGGCAAATCGCGTGATGGACTACGAAGTGCTGGACGTGGAGACGCTGAACGGCGTGCACTCGCTGGGCAGCGACGAACACATCCACTTTGACCTCTACGAGAACGAGGCACTCAACTGGACGCTGAAGACCTTCTACACGGAGGCAGACGGAAACTGACGTACTTCAAGCACTTTCTTGAAAGAACAATAGGAGGACACCATGGCTTCTGAACATCAGGCGATTTCGCAGCATCAGGTGGAACAGGAAGAAACAACCATTGATTTGGCAGAACTGTTCTACCGCCTGCTGGATAAGGCGAAGTTCATCATCGTTGCGGCACTGCTGGGCGCGATTATTGCCTTCTGCGTGACGAAATTCTTTATGACGCCCATGTATCAGGCGTCGGCAAAGCTGTATGTGCTCAACAGCAGCGGCACCTCCCTCAATCTGTCGCAGATTCAGCTGAGCAGTTCGCTGGCGTCGGACTATGTGCAGGTATTTGACAACTGGCATGTGCACGAGATGGTCAAGCGCCGCCTGAACCTCGATTACACCTATGCACAGATGGGAAAAATGATTTCCGTGGAAAACCCGACCAACACGCGAATTTTGAAGGTGACGGTACAGAGCGACGATCCGCAGGAAGCTGCGGACATGGCGCTGACGTATGTGCAGGTGGCACGCGAGTTTATCGCCGCAAAGATGGACATGGATATGCCCACCATCTTTGAAGAGCCGCAGCTGCCCACGCGCCCCTATTCGCCCAGCACGATGAAGAACACGGTGCTTGGCTTTCTGCTGGGTCTGCTGCTGATGTGCGGCATCGTGGTCGTGCAGTTCCTTGCGGATGACCGCGTCCGCAACGCCGACAAGCTGGAGAAGCAGCTGGGTCTGGCAACCATCGGCATGATGCCTGTGCAGAGCTACGATTTGTCCCGCGAGCATAAGAACGGCAAGGAGGGGAAGTAAACCATGAAGAAGGCAATCATTCATCAGCACTATCCCCTTGATTATGCGGGAGAAGAGGCGCTGAACTCCATCTGCACGAACCTTGCCTTCATCGGCACGGATAAGCGCAAAATTGTGATCACCAGCAACTCCCAGAGCGAGGGCAAGAGCTGGATGACCATGCACATCGCTGAAAACATGGCGCGCCGCGGCCGCCACGTTGTGCTGGTGGACGCGGATATGCGCCGCTCCTTCATGGTGCAGCGCTATAAGCTGGAACTGGAAGGCGAAGGGCTGGGCTTGGCGCATTTCCTCGCCGGGCAGTGCGACCTGAACGATGTTGTCTACGAGTCGGATGTGTACGGCATGTGCCTGATTCCGGCGGGGCGCGACGTGGTGAATCCCATCAACCTGATTGACTCGTCGTACTTTGAGCAGATGCTGGAGGCGCTGGCACAGTCCTTCGACATGGTGATTGTGGACGCGCCGCCGGTTGGCATGGTGATTGACGCGGCGGAAATCGCGGCCTTCTGCGACGGCAGCGTGCTGGTGCTGGAGTATAACCACACCCGCCTGCGCGAAGTGGCGGAATGCAAACGGCAGATGGAAAAATCCGGTACGCCGGTGCTGGGCTGCATCATCAACAAAGTCAACTTCAACGCGCTGAGTGCAAAGCGATATTACAACAAAAACTATTACAGCCACTACACGAAAGGCTACTACAAGCACGACGACAAGGACAACCAAGCCAAGGCGTAATGGCATAATACGATTTCCAGATTCACCTGCGCCATCTGCTTGCGCATTTTATAAATTCATTAAAATCAGGAAAAGCGATATCATGTTCGTTGACATTCATCACCATCTCATCTACGGCGTAGACGACGGCGCGCAAACGTGGGAGGACACGCAGAAGATGATTCTGCGCGCCGTGGACGAGGGCATCACCGACATCGTATGCACCTCCCATGCGACACCGGGCATTACCCCTTTCCCGACGGAAAAGTACCTTGCGCATTTCGCCCAAGCCCAGCAGTGGTGCAGCGAAAATCAGCTGCCCATGACGCTGCATACCGGCTGCGAAATCCTCTACACGGATGCCAGCCCGCATCTGCTCAAAGAGGGTCACTATCCGTCATTGGCGGAAACGTGGACAGTGCTGGTGGAGTTCTCCGGCGACGTGCCGTACAGCCGCATGTGCGAGGCAGCGCGGCTCTTTGGCAATGCGGGATTCACGGTCATCTTCGCGCATGTGGAGCGCTTTGACCCGATGCGCAACTTCAAGCACGTCCGTGAGCTGCGCGAGGAATACGGCGTGTATATGCAGATGAACGCGAACACGGTGCTGATGAAGAAGGGCTTTTTCGCCGACCGCTGGACGCGCAAGATGCTTGATGAGGGCTACATTGACTGCATTGCGACTGACGCGCACAACACGACGTCGCGTCCCTGCCGGATGCGGGAGTGCTTCGAGAAGCTGAAAGCGTCCTATGGCGTGGAGGCGGCGGAAGAACTCTGCGGCGGCTTCCAAAGAAGGCTGCTGAACCTGTAAAATCGCAAAATAAGACGGCTTCCAGTCCCGTGATTTTGGGATTGGAAGCCGTCTTTGCGCTATCATTCTTTGGGCAGCATCGCCGCACTGCGAACGGGTTTATCCAGCCGCAGCTCGATATACTGCCGCATCAGGCGGTACGGCGCCATCATCTCTGGCGAATCCACCCATCCGGCGGAACCCGTCGTCAGCATCGTCCGCAGCCAGTTCACCTGCGCCGCCGAAATCGGCACATGAACGGGCAGGCGGCAGTCACGGCAGACCAGCCCACCCTCGGTCAGGTCGAACCACGTCGATTCGCCGTCCGCAATCCGCCGCTGACAGTGGACGCAGTGGTGCAGGCGCGGCACGAATCCCTCGCTCTGCGACAGGTGCAGCAGAAAGCCGGTCAGCAGCGGCCGCCATGGCTGCTCGGAGAAGGTCAGGCGCGACAGCGTGTGCAGCAGGAGCATGAAGGTTTCCTGCGCGGGGATGCCGGGCTGGATGACGTTCTCAACAACGCCGAGGAGGTACGTTCCGACGGCCAAGCGGTCGAAATCAGCGCGCAGGGGGTAGAACGTCTCCATCAGGTTCGCGCTGATGACGGTAAGGTGATTGCCGCGCTCGTACAGCTCAAAATCGCCCAAGGCAAACAGCTCGCTGGCGTTGAGGATAGGGGAGCGCGGTTTGCGGCATCCGCGGGCAAGCGCCTCGATGCGCCCCTTCGTCGGGCTGAAGAGGGTCAGCATCCGGTCGTTGTCCCGGTAATTGGCGTAGCGGAGGACAATCGCGGTGTGTTCGGTCTGTTTCATAGCATCTTACCCAAAAGGCTGCGCACAGTCGCCCATGCGCAGCCTTTGCTTATTTGCTTACTCGTTCGGAATCAGGGTCGCGAAGTAAATGCAGTCGCCCACCTCACGGCGCTTCGGGTTCGAGGGGGAGTTAATCTTCTCGTTGTTCAGCACCACGGTGCAGGAGGAACCGCCATCGAGGTTGTAGGCGTTCTGCAAGCCGAACGCGCCCGCCAGCTTTGCCGCGCCCCACAGGTCAAAACCGATGGATTTCGGGCTTTGGCTTTCCGGGCCTTCTGTGCAAAGGATGACGAACTCCATCGGGGTAATCTGTCCGAAAATCATGCGCTGCGCCAGCGTCTTGGGGCCGTTGTCCATGCGGGAGTCGAACTCGTCGCGGACAACGCCGTCAATCACCAGTCCGGGGCCGAAGCAGAACGTGTGGGCGACCGTGCCGCCGTTTTCCAGATAATCCTGCCATTTTTGATGCGTCGTGCCCTGAATGATGTGCATACCGCCCTCTGTGTCGATAATCATCGTGTCGCGGTATTCGCGGGGCAGTTCACGCAGACGGTGCGTGTTGCGATAGACGATTCCTTCAGAATGGTAGATGAAGTAGTCGCCGTTGATGGCGAGGACGGCGTTATTCTGCTTTGCCATGCGTTCGACGCGCACGGTGTTCTTGGACGGGTAGGGGAACGCCAGCGCAGTGCGAATCTGCGTCGGATCGGTGATTTTGACGTACACCGCCATGACGGTCGTCGTGCCCTCGCCGGGTTCATCAACACGCTCGATGTCCTGCGTCCAGTAGGACGTTTCGACGCGAATATCCAGCGAATCGTCGTGGTAGCCGCCCTGATCGGGCAGATAGCAGTCCGGATTCGGCAGATACGGCGCGGCAAGGAGTTTTCTGCCCGTGCTGTCCAGCCAAGGAAGCGGCTCGTAGGTCGTTTCCTCCGCCAGCGCAGGGCAAAGCATCGCCAGCAGCGCACACGCGGCGATGAGTTTCCGCAGATATTTCATTTGTCTATTCCTTTCCGTAGAGAGGGGAGACGCAAGGGAGTTCCTCCCTTGACCCTTTCGCGCGATTGAGTTGGTGACGCTCTCATACTGCTTTCGCGTGTTTAAGGGGGAAACCCAAGGGGCGCTGCCCCTTGACCCTGCAAGGGAGAATGAAACGGGACGAAGTCCCCTCCCTTGACCCTTTCGCGCGATTGAGTTGGATGCGGCTGCATACAGTGCCCGCGTGTTTATGAGGGAAACGGGCGAAATTAGAAGCGCATCCGCTCCTCGATGTAGCTGCGCAGATCCTTCAGCGCCACGCGCTCCTGCAGCATGGTGTCGCGGTCGCGAACCGTGACCGACTGCGTCGCTTCGGTGTCGAAGTCCACGCAGATCGTGAACGGCGTGCCGATTTCGTCCTGACGGCGATAGCGCTTGCCAATCGAACCCGTCTCGTCGTAATCCACCGGGAAATACTTCGCCAAATCCGCGTGGATTTCGCTCGCCAGCGCGCCCAGCTTGTTCTTCTGCAGCGGCAGAACGGCAGCCTTGTAGGGCGCCAGCGCCGGATGCAGGTGCAGCACCGTGCGCACGTCGCCGCCCTCCAGCTCCTGCTCCTCGTAAGCATTGCACAGGAACGCCAGCACCATGCGGTCAACGCCCAGCGACGGCTCGATGCAGTAGGGGATGTAGCGCTCGTTCGTCACCGGGTCGAGGTATTCCAGCGACTTGCCGGAATGGTTTTGATGCTGCGTCAGGTCGTAGTCCGTGCGGTCGGCGATGCCCCAGAGTTCACCCCAGCCGAACGGGAACAGGAACTCGAAGTCCGTCGTCGCCTTGGAGTAGAACGCCAGCTTCTCCGGCTCATGGTCGCGCAGGCGCAGGCTGTCCTCCTTGATGCCCAGCGAAAGCAGCCACTGCTTGCAGAACGAACGCCAGTAGTCGAACCACTGCAAGTCCTCGCCGGGCTTGCAGAAGAATTCCAGCTCCATCTGCTCAAATTCGCGGACACGGAAGATGAAGTTGCCGGGGGTGATTTCGTTGCGGAAGGATTTGCCAATCTGCGCGATGCCCGCCGGGAGCTTCTTGCGCATGGAGCGCATGACGTTGGCGAAGTTGACGAAGATGCCCTGCGCGGTTTCGGGACGCAGGTAAATCTCATTCTCCGGCGTTTCCATCACGCCCGCGTGGGTCTTGAACATCAGGTTGAACTGGCGGATGCCGGTGAAATCCTTCTTGCCGCACTTCGGGCAGACGATGTCGTGCTCGGCAATGTACTTCTCCAGCTCAGCGTTCGTCCAGCCGTCGCCGGTTTCCGCGCCGCCGGTGAAGTCCTCAATCAGCTTGTCTGCACGGTAGCGCGCCTTGCACGCCTTGCAGTCCATCAGCGGGTCGTTGAAGCCGCCGACGTGACCCGACGCCACCCACACTTCGCGGTTCATCAGAATAGCGCAGTCAAGCCCCACGTTGTACTTGCTTTCCTGCACAAATTTCTGCCACCACGCCTTTTTCACGTTGTTCTTGAATTCCACACCCAGCGGGCCGTAGTCCCATGTATTTGCCAAACCGCCGTACAGTTCGCTTCCGGCAAAAATCAGACCGCGGTTTTTGCACAGCGCAACCAGTTTGTCCATCGTCAAATCAGCCATCGTGATTTCCTCCTGAAAAAGTGAGAATCTAACAAATGTAATGATAGGCGCAAACGCTCACTTTGTCAAGGCTGGAACGCATTTTTTCCACCGAAAACGCTGATTTTCCGTGCTGAAATCTGCTGATTTTCCCGCAAACGATATTTTTCGCAAATTTCCCGAAAAAAATTTCATTTTCCCTCTTGCATTTTCCGAAGAAGTGTGCTATTATATCAATGTTGTCAGTGCGATTCACTCGCCGGCACACGGATGCTGATATAGCTCAGTTGGTAGAGCGCATCCTTGGTAAGGATGAGGTCACCAGTTCAAATCTGGTTATCAGCTCCATAAGCCTTGCATTTTGCAGGGCTTTTTTCGTGTTTTGGGGCGGAATTTTGCATTTTTAAGCAGCACACCATGCAGTCTTGACATTTTCCTGACCTCATCCCTATTTTTCTGCACCTGCCGCTTCCTTGACGGTGAATTTGCCTCAAAAGCAAGGTGCGCAGGTCTGATAATCGCCTGCGCACCGCGAGGTTCACTTATTTTCCTCCACTTCTACCGTCTGTACCGACTCCTTCTCCCGCCACGTCTCTTCCTTCACCAGCGTCGCGAACCAAATGCAATCCCCAACCATGCGGTTCTTGTGGCTCGATGGCGAGTTAATCTTCTGATTATTCAGCGCAATCGTGCTCGATGAGCCGCCGTCGAGGTTGTAGGCGTTGTCCAGCCCAAACTGCACGCACAGGTTCGCCATCTGCACAAGGTCGAAGCCGACGGATTTCGGGGCGGTGCTTTCCGGCCCCTCGTTCGTCAGTATCAGGTATTCCAGCTTGCCGATCTGCCCGATGACCATCCGCTGGGCTTTCTTGGCTTTGCCGTTGTCGATGGTCACGTCATCAAGGTTTGTGAGCGGAACGCCGTCCACCACCAGCGCGGGGCCGAAGCAGAAGGCGTGCAGGACGGTGCCGCCGCCGGCAATGTACTCGTCCCACTTCGCCTGCGTGGTGCAGGTGATGAGGTGGAAATCACCGTTCTCGTCCACAATCAGCTCGTCGCGGCCCTTATGCGGACGCATCCGCAGCGTCCGACCGTTGCGGACGACGATGCCCTGCTCATGGTAGAGACAGTAGTCACCGTCGATGCCCATGACGGCGTTGAAGCGCTTCGTCATGTCGTTGACGTGGCGCGCCTGCTTCGACGGGTACTTGTTCGCGAAGCCTGTGCGGAATTGGCTCACGTCGGTCAGCTTCACGCGCGCGGACATGACGGTCGTTGTGCCTTCGCCGGGTGCATCAACCTGCTGCAAATCCTGCGTCCAGTAGGTGACGTTAATCTGGATGTCGATGGAATCATCATGGTAGCCGCCGTTATTGGGCAGGTAGCAATCCGGGTTCGGCAGGTTGGGGGAAACTTTGATATCCCACGGAATTGGCTCGAAATCGGGTGCGTCCTCCGCCAAAGCGGGAACAATCAGCAGCGCGCAGAGCAAAAGCGAAATCAGGCGTTTCATTCGGAAATGTACCTCCTACGGTGTTCTACTTATCAGACGAATCAAAAGGGGAAAACGTTGTCATGTACGAAAATTTAATTTTTTTGTAACAATTTTGCGGATGCGCGCCATTTCGCCCAAAAGTTGAAATTCCCTCTTGCATCAGCGCGCAAAATGGCGTATAATAAGCCTGTCAAATGACCCCGCTTGACGGGAGAAAAGCAGCTTTTGTCCTTCCAGAGAGCCGCCGGATGGTGCGAGGCGGCAGGGCGCGGGTGCTTCTTCCACTCCTGAATGGGGGCAGACGAGGAGTCTGCCGGGTTCGCCCGATACAGCGAGCATGAGTGGTCTGACGTGCGTCAGGCAAACTGGGTGGCAACGCGAGCTTCTCGTCCCGGAATTTTACGGGATGGGAAGCCTTTTTGGTTTCCGCCAAGCAAAAAAGGAGGATTTTTTCCGATGCTGGACATCAATCTGCTCCGTACCAATCCCGAATTGGTGAAGGAGAACATCCGCAAGAAGTTTCAGGACGAAAAGCTCGTCATGGTCGACGAAGTCGTCGAGATGGACAAGGAGTACCGCGCCGCGATTCAGCAGGCGGACACCCTGCGCAACCAAATTAAGGTTGCGTCCAAGCAGATTGGCATGCTGATGGGCAAGGGTCAGAAGGAAGAGGCTGAAAAGGCGAAGGAACAGGTCGCCGTTTACAAGGCGGATCTGGAGGGCCTTGCGGCGAAGGAAGACGAATTGCAGGCGGAAATCCGCAAGCGGATGCTCGTCATTCCGAACATCATTGACCCGTCTGTGCCGATTGGCAAGGATGACAGCCAGAACGTGGAAATCGAGCGCTTCGGCGAGCCCGTCGTACCGGATTTCGAGATTCCGTATCATGTGGATATCATGGAGCGCCTGCACGGCATCGATCTTGACAGCGCCCGCAAGACCTCTGGCAACGGCTTCTATTACCTCATGGGCGATATTGCTCGCCTGCACTCCGCAATTCTGTCCTATGGCCGTGATTTCATGATCGACCGCGGCTTCACCTACTGCATCCCGCCGTACATGATCCACGGCGACGTGGTGACGGGCGTGATGAGCTTCGCCGAGATGGAGAACATGATGTACAAGATTGAGGGCGAAGACCTCTATCTGATTGGTACGTCCGAGCACTCCATGATCGGCAAGTTCATCGACACGATTCTGGACGAAAGCCAGCTGCCGCAGACGCTGACCAGCTATTCCCCCTGCTTCCGCAAGGAAGTTGGCGCGCATGGCATTGAGGAGCGCGGCGTGTACCGCATCCACCAGTTCGAGAAGCAGGAGATGATCGTCGTCTGCAAGCCGGAGGACAGCCCGATGTGGTTCAACCGCCTGTGGCAGAACACCGTTGATTTCTTCCGCTCGATGGACATCCCGGTTCGCACGCTGGAATGCTGCTCTGGCGACCTTGCTGACTTGAAGGTGAAGTCGCTGGACGTGGAAGCGTGGTCTCCGCGCCAGAAGAAGTACTTTGAGGTCGGCAGCTGCTCGAATCTGGGCGATGCGCAGGCGCGCCGCTTGAAGATTCGCGTCAAGGGCGACGACGGCCGCAAATACTTCGCGCATACGCTGAACAACACCTGTGTTGCGCCGCCGCGTATGCTGATTGCCTTCCTCGAAAACAACCTGCAGGCCGACGGCCGCGTCCGCATTCCGGAAGCCCTGCGGATGTACATGGGCGGGAAGGAATATATCGGCTGATTGGGCTGAAGGGAAAATTGCAAAGGGACGGGTGCAGGGGGGGCTCCCTGCACCTGTTTTGTATACACAATTATTCTGCATTGAGCAAAGGCAGTTTCACGAGCGAAGCTACTGCGACAACAATAAATTTGCTGATATTTCCGTTGATATTTCTGCTGATTGATGATATAATATTCGTGTGAGAAAGGAGTTGACCACGATGACCTCTGTTATGAGCGCAATCAAGAACACTGTTCCGATTACCCAGTTCAATCGGGGACTTGCAGGAAAAATCTTTGAGGAAGTTAAGCAAACTGGTGCAAAAGTTGTCATGAAAAATAACACGGCAGAATGCGTTCTGCTTTCGCCAGAGGAATATGTACGGCTGATGGACGAATTGAACGATGCGCGTCTGCTGGCTGTGGCATCGGAGCGCATGGCGCACTACGACCCGTCGAAACTGATTTCCGAAGAAGAAATGAACCGTCGCCTTGGCGTTACTGAGGATGACCTCAAGGATTTTGAAAGCGTGGAAATTGAATGAACTGGAAACTTGAATACCTTCCGGAAGCCGAGGATGACTTCAAGGCGCTTGATGGCAGTCAGAGAAATCTTGTCCTGAAAGCAATTAAGAAGGTACGGCAGAATCCGCTGCCTGCGGACGAAAATGGCTATGGAAAGCCGCTTGGCAATCAAAACGGAAAAAACCTTGCTGGACTGCTGAAAATCAAGCTGCGCGCCGCTGGAATACGCGTCGTTTATCAGATTCAGCGCACGGAAACGGCTATGCTGGTGATTGTCATCGGCGTGCGTGCGGATGAAGAAGTGTACGAAATTGCACAGAAAAGAGCCGCAAAGCATCATTTACTGGGGTGAACGCACAAGCTGGGTGCTGGGGGATGCAATGCTCCTTGCCCCCGTTTTTTCTTTTCCACGCGCCCTTCTTTTCCGCCGCCCGCCCGCATACCATCCATCAGCCGAATCAACGGGCAAGGAGGCGGACAAACATGAAACTTCCCAAACTTCCGAAACTTCCATCCCTCAAATCCCTTCATCTCCCCAGCCGCATCACGATGGAACGGCTGCTCATTGTCTCTGCGGCGGCGCTTGTAGTTGTCCTCGCCGTCCGCGGCGGGCAGCAGACCAAAACCGCCATGCAGCAGACTGACTTCACCCCTGATGTCAGCACCCAAACCATCGCGGACGCATCGCCGGATGTCGAAATGACCGCTACCGTCTGCTGGTATGAGGACGGCGAGGGGTATCTCGTGCCGGTCACGCGGCAGATTCCGCTGCAGGACGGCGTGGCGAAGGCGACGCTGAGCCTGATGGTGAAGTCGTCGGAAAATGACCTCGCGGCGGCGCGGATGGGGCTGCGGAACGTTATTCCAGAGGGCGTGACGTTCGATTTGGACATTTCCGGCGGCAAGGCGCGCGTGGACTTGAGCAAGGAGGCGCTGAGCTGCCAGAACGCGGAGGAAGAGCTGCTGATGGTGCAGGGGACAGCGGCGGCGCTGTGCGGATTTGACACGGTGCAGGAGGTAACGTTCCTCTTTGACGGTCAGAAGCGCTCGCAGTTGACGCACGGGACAGACGTATCCGGCGTGTTCAAGGCGGACAGCGTGAATCTGGAAAGCGTGGAGACGACGGCGAACCTGACGAATGCGTCGCGGGTGCAGCTGTATTTCCCGTCGGCGGACGGGCGGCTGATGGTGCCTGTTACGCGGACGGTATTCTCCCCTGCTGACCTGACCACGGCAATGCTGGAACTGGCGAAAGGCCCGGAGAAGGACAGCGGGCTGGAAATCCCGCTGCCGAAGGACTGTGGTCTGCGGTCGGTGACGCTGAAGAACGGTGTCGCGACAATTGACTTCACAAAAGAATTTGCGTCCCTTGCGACGGCGGAGGACGCGAACGCGGCGACAAGCCAGGCGCTCCGGGCAATTGTGTTCACGGCGAGCCAATTTCCGGGCGTGAAGAAAGTCGAGGTGCTGGTGGAAGGAAAGCCGTTCGAGGCACAGCCGTCGGCAGTAACGACGTTCGTGAATCAGGCGGACGAAGTGATGGCGCAGTATCCGGGGCTGATTACGGTGGACTAATACTATGATTACGGTGGACTAATACTATTTCCTGCATTCGCCTGCGCCATCTGCTTGCGCCGCGAATTTGGAAATAGTATAAAAAAGGCGGGTGCGCGGAGATTCAAACTCCATGCACCCGCTTTGCGTATATCAATAATTACTTCTTGTTTCCCCCGAACAGCCCCGTGATTCCGCCCAGAATCCCGCGCGTCACCTGCCGCGTCACTTCGCGGGTCGCGGTGCTAATCGCCGTATTCTGCACGCGCCCCAGCAATGAGTCGTTCTTCCGGGCGCGCGCGGCACGTTCTTCGCGCAGTTCATCCGCGTGCTTCCGGCGTTCTTCCGCCTGGCGTTCCTTCTCGGCTTTCTCAGCCGCTTTGCGCTGCTTCTCCGCCTCGCGCTCCTGCGCCTTCGTCGTTGTCGGCGCGGCTGCGGTCTGCGCCTGAGCCGGGACGTAATTGCCCGTCGTGGGGTCAAGCTGCATCGGCATCATCTTCTGCACATACTGCCCGCTTGCCGGGTCGTAGACCATCACCAGCATGTTTTGCACCTGCGGCTGCTGCACAGTCAGCACCGGGACAGGCTGCGCCTGACCTATCGGCTGCTGCTCCTGCTGATTCTGCCATGCCGGACGTGCAGGTTCGTCCGCCGCCATCCACGCGGGACGCGGCGTGCTGCCCTGTGCGGCAGGCTGTTGAACAGGCTGCGCCTGAGCCATCGGCTGCGCCTGAGTCATCGGCTGTGCAGCCTCGCGCTGCACATAATGCCCTGTCTGCGGGTCGAACACAAGGAACGCATCGGGGCGGCTGACTGTCGGCGCAGCGGTCGAAATCTGCGGCGCGGCGGCTTCCGGCGCGGGCATCTGCTCCTTCTGGAACGCGCTCGCCAGCATTTCGTAGGCGGAAACGCGGTCAACCGGCGTGTCGTAAACGCCGCGGAAGGGGCTGGATTCGATGCACTCCTGCCGCACATCGCCGTCAATGGCGTTCATGGCGCTCTGCGGGGGGAGGATGGTCGCGCGCTCGACGATGCTCGGCGCACCGTCCGCATCGAGGAAGGAAACCAGCGCTTCGCCTGTTTTGAGCGTGGTGATGGCTTCTGCCGTGTCGAACGCGGGATTCGCGCGGAAGGTCATCGCAGCGGTGCGGACGGCCTTCTGGTCAAGCGGCGTGTAGGCGCGCAGGGCGTGCTGGACGCGGTTGCCGAGCTGCCCCAGAATGCTCATGGGAATGTCGCAGGGGTTCTGGGTGACGAAATACACGCCGACGCCCTTAGAGCGAATCAGCCGGACGACCTGCTCCAGCGTTTCCAGCAGCGCCTTGGGGCAGTCGTCGAAGAGCAGGTGCGCCTCGTCGAAGAAGAACACCATGTGCGGCTTGTCCAAATCGCCGCATTCGGGCAGCAGCTCGTACAGCTCCGACAGCATCCACAGCAGGAAGGTCGAGTACAGCCGGGGTTTGCGGTAGAGCACGTCCGCCGCGAGGATGTTGATAACGCCGCGCCCGCTTTCATCAAGCTGCATCCAGTCGGCGATGTTCAGCGCGGGTTCGCCGAAGAACGCATTGCCGTCCTCGTCCTCCAGCATGGCGACGGCGCGCTGAATCGCACCGACAGACGCCATGGACACGTTGCCGTAATCGAGCGTGTACTCCTTGGCGTGCTCACCGACGTAGGCAAGCATGGCCTTCAAGTCCTTGAGGTCGAGCAGGAGCATGTTCTCGTCATCCGCGACGCGGAAGAGGATGCTCAGTACGCCCGCCTGCGTGTCGTTGAGGTTCATCAGCCGCGCGAGCAGCGTCGGTCCCATTTCGCTCACGGTCGTGCGGACGGGATGTCCCTCTTTGCCGAACACGTCCCAGAACACGGTCGGGAACGTGCGGTACTCGAACGCCGGCACGCCGCACTGCGTCAGGCGATTGGCGATATTGTCGCTGTGTGTGCCGGGCTGCACCATCCCGGCGAGATCACCCTTGATATCCGCGAGGAACACGGGCACGCCCATGTCCGAAAATCCCTCTGCCAGCACTTTGAGGGAGACGGTTTTGCCCGTGCCGGTCGCCCCGGCAATGAGACCATGGCGGTTTGCCATCTGCGGCAGCAGGCAGACGGGGTGTTCACCCGTTCCAAGCCAGATTTTGCCTTCGTAGAGCATGTGTGTTGTGTTCTCCTTTTTCCTTTTATAGTGGTACTATTGGTACTTCGATGATTGTCTTTGTCGCGGCAGGGGTTTCGCCTCTGCGGAGGCGATCAGAGGGCTTTGCGGTCGCCCTCTGGACTCCTTCGCACGCACACCCATGTTACTTGGATTTTATCGAAAATGCGATTAGTGGGTGTGCCGTTACTCCTTCTTCTCATCCATCTCCGCTGTGCGTTCCGAAATAATATACCGCGGACGCTGCTTGACTTCCAAGTAGATTTTGCCGATGTATTCCCCGATGATACCGAGAAACAGGCACTGCATCCCGCCAACGAAGCATACCAGACAAGCCAGCGACGCCCAGCCAGCCACCGAATGCCCGGCAATCGCGGCAATCACCGCCCAGATAATGCCAATAAATGACAGAATCGTGATAAACAGCCCGGCGAAGAACACCATGCGAATCGGCTTGACCGATAGGCTTGTGATGCCGTCGAACGCCAGCCCCAGCATCTTCTTCAGCGGATAGTGGCTTTCGCCCGCAATGCGCTCGTGGCGCTCGTAAGAGACGCTGGTGGACTTGAACCCGACCAGCGGAACCATCCCGCGCAGATACAGGTTTACTTCGCGGAATTTCGCCAATTCCTGCAGGGCACGGCTGGAAATCAGGCGATAATCCGCGTGATTAAACACAACCTCCGCGCCCATTGCGCTGAGCAGCTTGTAGAAGCCTTCCGCTGTGAAGCGCTTGAAGAACGTGTCGGTATCACGCTTGGAGCGTACGCCGTAGACGATTTCGCAGCCGTCAAGGTACGCATCCACCATCGCGTCCATGGCGTTGATATCGTCCTGCCCGTCGCAGTCGATGCTGATGGTGATGTCGCAGCGGTCTTTCGCCTCCATCAGCCCTGCCCAGACCGCTCTTTGGTGCCCTCGGTTGCGGCTCTGCGCAATGCCTTGGAAGCACGGGTCTTTCGCGGACAGCGCCGTGATAATCTCCCACGTCTTGTCCTTGCTGCCGTCGTTGACGAACAGAATGCGGCTCTCGTCGCTGATTTTCCCCGCGTCTGCGAGTTGACGCACCTTGTCGCGGAACATGCCGCTGGTAATCGGCAGTACGCTTTCTTCGTTGTAGCAGGGAATCACAATATACAATACAGGCTTGTGTGCCACGCAGAAACACCTCCAGTATGGTTGATTATGTCTTATTATAGCACATTTTCTCCTGCTTGAACAGGTTCTTTTTGCAACGGTTTCGACGCAATTATTGTTCACAAAATATTTACAAACACTTCCGACATTCGTTACAAAGTCGTGCTATGATACGGAAAGTACTCCAAGAGGGGTGCGGCTATCAAAGGAAGTGTGCTTATGAATCAGGCGGCAATTGGTCAGTATATCGCAGGCAAGCGCACTGCGCAAGGGATGACGCAGGAGCAGCTGGCGCAGAAAATTGGCGTATCGCAGAAATCCTTGATGCGCTGGGAAACGGGCAAACGTCTGCCCGATGCTGACGCGGTGGAAGCGCTCTGCGCGGCGCTGGGTATCACCCTGCCGGAACTGCTCAACGGCAAGGATTCGCCGCAGAAGGAAGAAATGCAGCTGACGCATGACGCACAGATGCTTGATCTGCTGCGCCGGATGCAGCGCACAGTCTATGAGCAGCATATTCTCTACGGCGTTCTGCTGATTCTGCTGGGCATCGCGAGCAACGCATTGTCTGCGCTGGTTGGCGGCAGCCATGTCAAGGAATTCTTTTCGGGTGTGCTGATGGGGATGTCCGTTGCGGAAATGCTGGCGGGGGTCGTCATCGTTGCCATCCATGTGATTCACGGAAAATGCGAGGAGTAATTAGCAATTTGAGAAATCATTGCGCATTGAAAAGCGGTCGTGCGACCGCTTTTTTCGTTTTGGGAAATCGCAGAAACATGCCTTTTTTCCTTGACCCCTTCGGCATTCCGATGTATAATAAAGAATGGTGTATTAGCGCATTGAGCAGAAAGGGGTGAGTGTCCTGTACGCACAGGTAATTGTGGACATTGTGCATGAGAATGTTGCGCACACGTTTACCTACCGCATTCCGGACGGCATGACGCTCACCACCGGACAGCGCGTGGAAGTTCCGTTCGGGCGGATGCGCAAGGAGGGGGTCGTCCTCTCCCTGACGCAGGAGACGGACGTGCCGCCGGAAAAGCTCCGCGACATCCTCCGCCCGCTGGAGGATTATGCCGCTATCTGCCCCACGCTGCTGACGCTCGCCCAGCAGATGGCGGACGACGTGCATTGCCCACTGGCGGAAACGCTGCGGCTGATGCTGCCCGCCCAAATGCGCGGTGGACGCATTCAGGTGAAAACGCAGACGGTCGCGCAGGCCGCGAAGCCACGCGAAATGCTGGAAGCGGCGGCACTGGCGGAGAAACGCTCGCCGAAACGGCGCCTGCTGCTGACGGTCTTATCCGACGGGCGGACGCACCCGGTGGAAGAATTGAAGCTGCTTGTCCGCGAGCCGCTGCAAGCGCTGCGCCAGATAGAAGCAGCGGGGCTAATTGCCCTGCGGGAAGAAGAAGTGCTGCGCCGACCGGGCGGCAATACGCCGGACACCGCCGTCCCTGACCCGCCCCTCACGCCGGGGCAGGAGGAAGCGCTGTCTGTCATGCTGCCGGATTTGCGCAGTGGACAGGGGAAATACCTGCTCCACGGTGTGACGGGCAGCGGCAAAACCGAGGTGTTCATCCGCCTTGTTCGCCAGACGCTCGTGCAGGGGAAATCCGCCATGATTCTCGTGCCGGAAATCGCTCTCACGCCGCAAATGGTCATGTGGTTCCGGGCGCGGTTCGGGGCGGTTGCGGCGGTGCTGCACTCGCGGCTCAGCGCGGGCGAGCGCTTTGATGAGTGGCGGCGCATTCGGCGCGGCGACGCGCGGGTCGTCATCGGCGCACGGTCAGCGGTGTTCGCGCCGTGCGGGAATTTGGGGCTGATTGTCGTGGATGAGGAACACGAATCGACGTATATCTCCGACCGTCATCCGCGATATGACGCGCGCGAAGTTGCCATCCGCCGATGCGAAAATGAGCACGCGACGCTTCTGCTTGCCTCTGCTACGCCCAGCATTCTGTCCTTCGCCAGGGCACGGCGCGGGGATTATGTGCTGCTTGAAATGCCCTCCCGCGTCGGCAACCGCCCGATGCCGCAGGTCACGCTGGTAGACATGCGCAAGGAGATGGAGAACGGCAACCGAAGCGTATTTTCCGGGCAATTGGTCGCGGCACTCAAGAACTGCGTCGCGCGCGGCGAACAGGCCATGCTGCTGATGAATCGGCGCGGGTACAACAGCTTCGTCAGCTGCCGAAGCTGCGGTTATGTCGTCAAATGCCCGAACTGCGATGTCGCCATGACCTACCACGTCGTGGGCAGCGGGCAGACCGAGTCGAAACTCCACTGCCACTACTGCGGATTCGCCGCGCTGCCGCCGAACACCTGCCCGAAATGCGGCAGCAAGTACATCCGCTATTTCGGCGCGGGGACGCAGAAAATCGAGGAAGAATTGAAGAAGCTCTTCCCACAGGAAAACGTCATCCGCATGGATATTGACACGACCTCCGGCAAGGATGGTCACGCAAAGCTGCTCGATGAGTTCCGCTCCGGGCGCGCAAAGCTGCTCGTCGGCACGCAGATGATTGCCAAGGGGCTGGATTTCCCGAAGGTGACGCTGGTGGGCGTGATTGCGGCGGATATGACGCTGAATCTGCCCGACTACCGCGCGCGGGAGCGGACATTCCAGCTGCTGACGCAGGTCGCCGGGCGCGCCGGACGCGGCACACTGCCGGGGCAGGTCATCATCCAGACGTACAAGCCGGAGGATGAGGTGATTCAGACCGCCGCCGCGCAGGACTACCGCGCGTTCTTCGAGCTGGAGTTCGATCGCCGGCGGACGGGGCTGTATCCGCCGTTCACGATTCTGGCGCGCCTGCTGGTGGAGAGCAATTCGCCGCAGAAGGCGCGGGAGGTCGCGACAATGCTTCATGCGCGGTGCGAGGAGCTGCTGGCAGCGCATCCGCAGTGGAAGAAGCGGGCGCTGATGGTGCGGCTTGACCAGCCGAGCATCACGGTTTTGCGCGGAAAAACGCGCTGGCATGTGCTGATGAAGCTGCTGGTGCATCCGGAGACGGAGCAGTTCGCTGCGGCATTGAGCGAGCTGGCGCGGGAGAAGCAGGAGGGCGCGGAGGTGTACTTTGAGTATAACCCCACGACCATGATGTAAATGTGGTTTTATTTCCCTGAAATCGCGTGAATTGTGTGGGTATCCTGTGGATAAACACGCGGAAGCAGTATGCAGATGCGACCAACTCAATCGCGCGAAAGGGTCAAGGGACGAAGTCCTTTGCGGAGTCCAGAGGCAGAGCCTCTGGTGGGGTTTAAGGGGTGAAGCCCCTTGGTTCCCCTTTTATAGGAAGGAGTATTGTAATTTATGGCGATTCGGAAGATTGTGAAGATTGGCGATGATTGCTTGCGGCAGGAGTGCCGGAAGCAGGAGAAGTTTGATTTGCGGCTGAAAATCCTGCTGAAGGATATGGCGGACACGATGTATAAGGCGGAGGGCGTCGGGCTGGCGGCGCCGCAGGTCGGGGTGCTGCGCCGCGTGGTTGTGATTGATGTGGGCGATCAGGGCGACGGGCTGCTGGAACTCATCAACCCCGTCATTACCATGCGCGAGGGCGAGCAGTGCGGGCGCGAAGGCTGCCTGTCGCTGCCGGGACGTCAGGCGGTCGTTACCCGCCCGCGTAAAGTCACCGTGCAGTACCAGAATCGCGACGGCGTGCCTTGCGAAAAGACGGTCGAAGGGCTGTTCGCGCGCGCGGTCTGCCACGAGCTGGATCACCTGGACGGCAAGCTGTACATCGACGTGATGGATCGCGAACTGACGCCGGAGGAAATCGAGGGGCATATCCCGGAGGACGACAACCAGTGAGAATCGTGTTTATGGGTACGCCGGATTTTGCCGTGCCGTCCCTCAAAGCCTTGGTGGAGGGCGGATATTCGGTCGTCGGCGTGGTCACGCAGCCTGACCGCCCCAAGGGGCGCGGCAAGAAGCTCGCCATGTCTCCCGTCAAGGAGTACGCCATCCAACAGGGCATCCCTGTCCTTCAGCCGGAGCGTATCAGCCGGGATGGGTATGAGGATCTGCTGAATCTCCACCCCGATTTGTGCGTCACGGCGGCGTTCGGGCAGATTCTCTCGCAGAAAATCCTCGATATTCCGCCGCTGGGGACGATTAACGTCCATGCGTCGCTCCTGCCCAAGCACCGCGGCTCTGCGCCGATTGCGTGGGCAATGGTGCAGGGCGACAAGACCACCGGTGTGACCACCATGATGACCGCGCGCGGCATCGACAACGGCGATATGCTCCTCAAAGCTGAAACGTCGATTGACCCCGCCGAAACGTGCGGCGAACTGACGGCGCGCCTGAGCGAAATCGGCGCGAAGCTGCTGATTGAGACGCTTAAAGCCCTCGAAAATGGGACGCTTGAGCGCATTCCGCAGGACGAAAGCCAAATGACCTACGACCCCAAGCTCGAAAAGGACATGGGCGTTATCGACTGGACGCAGGACGCGGCGGACATTGTGCATCGGATTCACGGCTTGAACCCGTGGCCCGGCTGCACAAGTGCTGCCCCCGGCGGAACGTGGAAGCTGCTGCGCGCCGAAGTTGCGGACATGAGCGGTCAGCCCGGCGAAGTCCTTGCGGCGGATGGCAAGGAAGGGCTGATTGTCGCGGCGGGGAAAAACGCTGTGCGCGTCCGCCAGCTGCAAGTGCCCGGCGGAAAGCCGATGGATGCACGGGATTATTTGCGCGGTCACGCAATGGCCGCTGGAACAATGTTGAAAGAGGATACGGAAAATGAGTGACGAGAATCGACAGGGCAGCGGCAATTTCCGCGCAAACAACGGCGGACAGAAGCGTCCCGCGGGTGGCAATCGCATGAGCGGAAACCGTACTGGCGACAAAAATTTCGGCGGCAAGAAGCCGTTCAGCGGAGAAAAACGCTCCTTCGGTGGCAGCAAGCCTGCGTTTGGCGGCGAGAAACGCTCTTTTGGTGGGGACAAGCCCACATATAACGGGGAAAAACGCTCCTTTGGTGGAAATAAGCCTGCATATAACGGCGAAAAGCGTTCCTTTGGTGGCGATAAGCCCGCCTACAATGGCGAAAAGCGCACCTTCGGTGGGGATAAGCCCGCGTATAACGGCGAAAAGCGCGCCTTCCGTGGGGACAAGCACAATGATGGCGACAAACGCCCGGCAAAATCGGGCTTTGGTGGGGAAAAACGCCCGTATGGGGATAAAAAGCCGTCCTTCGGTGGGAAAACAGGATTCCGTTCCGCCGAAAAACGCCCCTATGGTGGCAACAATGGGGAACGCCGTCCCTATCCGCCGCGTCCGGCTGCCCCGAAGGTGGAGGGCAGCGACGGTCTGCCCGCGCGCCGTCTCGCGCTCGAAGTCATCCGCGCGGTGACGGAGAACGACGCGTATGCCTCCCTCGTGCTGGACGAGAAGCTGAACAAGTGCACCCTGCCGCTGGTTGACCGCCGTCTGGCGGCGCGGCTGGTGTACGACACGCTGGAGCACCTGCTGACGCTCGACTACGCGCTCAATTCGCTGATGGCGAAGCCCGACACGGACATCAAGCTGCGCAACGTGCTGCGGCTGGGGGCGTGCCAGATTCTGCTGGAAGACCGCATCCCGGAAAGCGCGGCGTGCAACACGTCGGTCGCGCTGTGCAAGGAGCTGGGCATGGAGGGACTGGCAGGTGTGTGCAACGGCATCCTGCGCAACCTCGTGCGGCAGAAGGACGAAATCAAGTATCCGGACATGGAAACGGAGCCCGTCAAGGCGCTGTCCATTCGGTACAGCGTGCCGGAATGGCTCGTGGAGCGGTTGCTGGCTGACTGGGGCGAGGACGCAGAGAAGCTCATGGGCTTCCATCAGCCGAACGCTGCCATCACCATCCGCCCGAACCTGATGAAGATGGACGAAGCCGCTTTTGAGAAGTTCCTCAATAGCAAGGTCTGGGAAAAGGAAAAGGGGATGCTGCCCTTCTCGTGGCGCATCCGCAACATGGCGGAAATTGCGCATGACGCGGGCTTCGTCGGCGGCAAGTTCTCCATCCAGAGCGAAAGCAGCATGATGGTCTGCCTCGCCGCTGCGCCGAAGAACGGAATGCAGATTTTGGATGCGTGCGCCGCGCCGGGCGGCAAGAGCTGCCTGATGGCGGAAATGATGCAGGGCACGGGGCGCGTGCAGGCGTGGGAGCTGCATCCGCACCGGGCGGATTTGATTGCCGCGCAGGTGCAGCGTCTGGGGCTTGAAAACGTGCGCCCGATGACGCGCGACGCCCTCAAGCACCGCGAAGAGCTGGACGGCACGATGGATATTGTGCTGCTGGATGCGCCGTGTTCGGGGCTTGGCGTGATGAGCGAAAAGCCGGACGTGAAATACCGCGTGACGGCACAGAGTGTCGATGAACTGGTGCAGCTGCAAAGCAATCTGCTGGACGCGGTCTGCCCGTATGTGAAGAAGGGCGGCACGCTGGTATACTCCACCTGCTCGGTGCTGAAGGACGAAAACGTGCGTCAGGCGGAGAAGTTCCTCGCGCGTCACCCGGAATTTGAGCTGCTGCCGCTGCCGGAGACGATTCCGGCTTCCGTGCGGCAGTATGAAACGACCGGCTTGCAGCTTCTGCCGCAGCGCGACGGCATCGAGGGCTTCTATATGTGCCGGATGCGGAGGAAAAAGGCATGACCGAACTGACAGGCATGACGCCGCAGGAGCTGTCCGACTGGTGCAAGGCGCAGGGAATGCCCGCTTTTCGCGGCAAGCAGATTTTCCGCTGGATTCATCAGGGCGCGGATTTTGACGCGATGACGAATCTGCCGGCGGCAATGCGCGCGCAGCTGAAGGAAATCGCTGTGGCGCAGCCGGTCAGCATCATTGACGAGCGGAAAAGCCAGATTGACGATACGGTGAAATTCCTCTTTGGTTTGAAGGACGGCAACTGCGTCGAGGGTGTGCTGATGCACTACCACCACGGCTATACGCTGTGCATCTCGACACAGGTCGGCTGCCGCATGGGGTGCAAGTTCTGCGCCAGCACGCTGGAAGGGTGTGTCCGCTCGCTGACGGCGGGGGAGATGCTGGGCGAAGTGTTGGCGGCGAACCGGTATCTGGACGGCAAAGACCGCGTCCACAACATCGTGCTGATGGGCAGCGGCGAACCGCTGGACAATTACGACAACGTCTGCCGATTCCTGCGCCTGCTGCGCGAGGAAGACGGCGTGAATATCGGCTTGCGCAATGTGAGCCTCTCCACCTGCGGGCTGGTGCCGAAGATGTACCAGTTCGCGGAGGAAAATCTGCCGGTGACGCTGTCGGTGTCGCTCCATGCGCCGAACGACGAGATTCGCCGCCAGACCATGCCCGTCGCCAACGCCTACCCGATGGACGAGCTGCTTGCCGCTTGCCGGAATTACATCGACAAGACCGGGCGGCGCGTCATCTTCGAGTACGCACTGGTGGGCGGCGTAAACTGCGAGGAAAAGCACGCGATTGAACTGGCGAGCCGGCTGCGCGGAATGCAGTGCCATGTCAACCTGATTCCGCTCAACGCCGTGGAAGAGCGCCACCTGAAGGGCGTGAACGAACAGACCGTGCAGCGCTTCCTGCACAAGCTGGAGGAACTGCACATTTCCGCGACCCGCCGCCGCGAAATGGGCGACGACATTGAGGGCGCGTGCGGCCAGCTGCGCCGCAAGACACTTACTACTCTACACGACCCGCAGGGAGAAGAAGCATGAGCCGCAAAATCCGTTTCAGCAAGGAGAGCCAGAGCTCGCTGAATGATTTCTTCGTTCACCGCAGTCCGGAACAGCCGAAGTCCAAGGCGGAAGAGAATCTGCCCGCCGGGATTCTCTGCGCCTTCCGCACGGACGTGGGCAAAGTGCGCGCAAACAATCAGGATGCGCCTATTGTGTCGGAGAAGCTGCGCCTGTACGGGGTGGCGGACGGCATGGGCGGCCACAAGGGCGGCGAAGTAGCGTCCACCAGTGCGCGCGACGACCTGCTGCGGGAGTTGGAAGGGAAAACGCCCTCGGTCGCGGCGCTCTCCGGCGCGATTGAGGAGGTCAACCGCCAAATCTACCATCAGCAGGAGCATGACGACGCACTGACCGGCATGGGCACGACGCTCTCCGTCCTCTGGATGAGCGACAATTTCGTATACATCGGTCATGTGGGGGACAGCCGTGTGTATCTGCTGCGCGACGGCGAGTTCAAGCAGATGACGCTTGACCACTCTCTGGTGGAGCAGCTGGTGCGTGAAGGCGTGCTGACGGAGGAAGAGGCGCAGAATCACCCGATGCGCAACATCATCACCCGCGCGATTGGCACGGATGAATCGGTGGAGGTGGACGTGGTGGTGGAGGAGCGCCGCAAGGGCGACCTGTGGCTTGCCTGCTCCGATGGTCTGCACGGCTTGGTGGATGACCGCCAAATGCGCGATGCGCTGCGCCAGTATGCGCCGGAAAAGGCGGCGGATGTGCTGCTCAAAGCCGCACTGGATGCGGGCGGACGCGACAACGTGACGCTCGTCATCGTGCATGACGGGGAGGAACCGGCATGAATGCGCTGATTCAGCCTGGCCGCATCCTCGCCGGCCGCTACCGCATTGATCAGCAGATCGGCGTGGGCGGCATGGCGGTGGTTTACCGCGCGACCGACCTCAATACACAGCATTTCGTCGCCGTCAAAGTTCTTAAACCGGAGTACAATCAGGATGCGGAGTATGTCGCGCGCTTTCAGCGGGAGGCGGAAGCCGCGTCGAAAATGACGCACCACAACATCGTCAACCTGCTGGATGTCGGCATGGATTCCAGCGGCAACCGCTACCTCATCATGGAGTACGTCGAGGGGCAGACGCTCAAGGACGTCATCCGCGAAAAAGGGCGGCTGAGCGAAACATCGGCAGTGCAGATTACCATCCGTATTCTCTCTGCGCTCCAGCACGCACATTCCAACGGCATCATCCACCGTGACATTAAGCCGCAGAATATCCTCATGCAGTCCGACGGACATGTGAAGGTGGCGGATTTCGGCATCGCGCGCATGGCAAACAAGAATACGCTTGCCAAGGGCGATTCCGTCATGGGGTCGGTGCACTACTTCAGCCCCGAACAGGCGTCGGGCAAGGAAGCAGGGGTCACGAGCGATATTTACAGCGTCGGCGTGACGCTCTACGAGATGCTCACCGGGCGTGTGCCGTTTGACAGCAATAACCCCGTCGCCATTGCGATGCAGCACATCCACAATACGCCTGTGCCGATTCAGCAGTACGCGCCGGAAACGTCGGACGCGGTGTGCCATGTCTGCATGAAGGCAATGGACAAAAATCCGGCGTACCGCTATCAGTCCGCGTGGGATATGGCGAGGGATCTTCGCCACGCCATCAGCGGGCAGGTGGGGGAGATGGAGCCGCGCATCGTTGACGGCAGGCTTCCGGGGGACGGCGAGAGCGGCGGAATGCAGCCTGCACGCCGCCAGCCCAGCAGACGCATGGTGCGCAAAAAGCACCCCGCCAGCTGGTGGGTGATTACGCTGCTGATGTCACTGGTTGTCTGCTACGGGCTGTTCGTCGGCACGAAGGCGATTTACGAGCGCGTGGTCAACAGCGCAGTGGTTGATGAGTACCTTGGCATGGATGTCTCAGCGGCGCAGCGGCAGATTCAGCGCGCCGGACTGCGCCCGGAAATCATGGAAATCAATCACCCGACCATCAAGGCGGGGGAGGTCATCCTGCAAGCGCCGCAGGAGGGGACGACCCTGCGCAAGAATGACGTGGTGGTGCTGACTGTCTCGAAGGGGCCATCCACCCAGACCGTGCCGAAAATTACGAATTTGACCGTCTCGGACGCAATTACGACGCTGTCTCCCTATGGGCTGACGCTGACGATTGTCGAGTATGTGGTCAGCGCGACGGTTCCGGCGGGGCGCATCATCAGCCAAAGCCCGGAAGAAGGCAGCGTGTGCATGTCAGGCGACGCGGTGAGTGTGTCGGTGTCCGGCGGGATGGCGGTTGTGCCGAATGTGTACGGGCGGCATCTGGCGGATGCGCAGGAGCTGATTGCGGCATCAGGATTGTCGCTGAACCAGAACATCACTTTCTTGGAGACGGATGACACGACGATGCACGGGCTGGTTGCCCAGCAGTCGCCGTCGGGCGGCAGCGAGGTGATTGCCTCCGCGAAAGTGTCGCTGACGCTCTACCGCGTACCGTCGATGATGGCGCGGGCGAAGGTGCTTTTGTCCCTGCCGCAGACGGAAAGCATGATGCACGTCCGTGTGACGCTGGTGGAAAGCGGCGTGGAGTACACGGCATACGAGGGGGAGTTTCCCGCCAACGCCAGCCGCGAGCCGGAGGTTGAGCTGTGCGGCAATGAGCCGGGCATGTATACCTACCGCGTCTATTGCGATGGAGAATTTGCCTATCAGCAGCAGGTGAATATGGAATGAGAGAACCAGAAATGACGCAGGAATTGCAGGCGGAACTGCATCAGGGCGTGCTTGTGCGCTTCTTCGGCGGCTTTTATGTCGCGGCGGACGCGGACGGGCAGGAGTACACGCTCCGCTGCCCGAAAAAATTCCGTCATCAGCGCCTGTCGCCCCTTGTGGGGGATGCGGTGCGCTTTACGCCGGGTCAGGGCGAAGAGGAAGGCTGGCTGGTGGAAATTCTGCCGCGCAAGACCGAGTGCATCCGCCCGCCCGTGGCAAATGTGACGCTGCTGCTTGTGAGCATCTGCCCGTCGCCTGAACCGGATCTGCTGCTGGTAGACCGTCTGTTGGCGCGTGCGAAGAAGCAGGGCATGAAAACGGCGCTCATCGTCGGCAAATGCGACCTTGACGGCGGCGCACTGCTCTCCCAAATGCAAGAGGAGTATCGCGGGGCGGACTGCCCGGTGCTGGGTGTCAGCGCGCGGAACAAGGAAGGGCTGGATAGCGTTCGGGCGCTGATGCGCGGGGCGGACTGCTGCTGTCTGGCGGGGCAGAGCGGCGTGGGCAAATCGACGCTGCTGAACGCGCTGCTTGACTTGCAGCTGGAGACGGGTGAAATCAGCGAGAAAATCCAGCGCGGCAAGAACACAACGCGCTATGCGCAGCTGCTGATTCACGACGGCATCCGTGTGCTGGATACGGCGGGCTTCAGCCTGCTGGAAACAGAGAAGGGCATGGAGCCGGAAAAATTGCAGGAATTGTACCCGGAATTTCAGCCGTACATCGGGCAGTGTCGCTTCCAGCCCTGCCTGCATGACCGCGAACCCGGCTGTGCCGTCACGCAGGCGGTGCAGGCGGGGGAAATCGACGGGAATCGGGTCGAACGCTATCGGGAACTGCTGGCGGATGTCAGGCTGGCGTGGAAGAATCGGTATCAGTGACATAAAAGCAAACAAAATCACCCCGGCGTGTGAGCCAATGGCGGTTCAGTTCACATGCTGGGGTGATTTCTTTGCTATATTCAATTATTGCTGTTCTGTCAGCTGCTTAATTTGCTTATCAAAATCAGAATCAATTCGCTGGGTGCGATTGAACACATCATATTCCGCAAAGGCTTTCTGCTGTGCCTGTGCTTGGCTGATATGCCCTTTGTCGGGGAGAATATCATATCGGCGGAAGGCAAGAAACTCGTTGATGCTGGCGGCAAACTGCTCCATGGTGAAAGTGTTTTCCCGCTCAATCAAGTCTTCGATGTAATCAAAGTAGCCGGAAACAGCTCGCTCAAGCTGACGAATCTGCTTTTCATCCAGATAGTTTTTTGCGACTGTTACATCCGATTTTAGGATGCGACCATCCGGCGCATTTTTCCATGTCGTCAGTCCCATGTGTTCCTTTGTATGGTCGGCAGAATCATGCACGATTTCCGCCGCCGTTTTATGCGTAATGGCATAGTGAAAGCGATTCTGCACCATTGCATAGAACTGCTGGGTAGTTGGGGCATTGCGGTCATAGTCGATACTGCATTCTGCATAGATGTCCGTCACTTGCTGCCAAATGCGGCGCTCGCTGGCGCGAATCGAGCGCACACGCTCCAGCAATTCGCGGAAGTAATCTTTGCCGAAAGCAGTTTTGCCCTGCTTCAGGCGGTCATCATCCATGGCAAAGCCTTTGACCATGTACTCTTTCAGCACACCAGTCGCCCAAATGCGGAACTGCGTGGCTCGACGGCTGTTGATGCGGTAGCCGACGGAAATAATGGCATCCAGATTATAAAAATCAACGAGCCGCTTGACAGCTCGGTTTCCCTCTTCCTGAACTATTTCCATTTTGGAAATAGTTGAGGAAGCAAGTAATTCGCCTTCTTCGTAAATATTATTCAGGTGTTTGCTGATGGCTGGTGCTTGTACGCCGAATAATTCTGCCATTGCCTTTTGCGTCAGCCAAATGGTTTCATCTCGAATGACAGCGTTTACCGTAATGTCTTCTTCGGCTGTCTTGTAGATGAGAAAATTGAAATCCGGAGTGGGCATAGATACCTCCGTGTTTGTCTAAATATTGCTTTACTTTCTCCTCAGTTTCGCCACAAAGAACCCCTCAAACCTTTCATCCGGTTTGACGCATACAACCCCTGCCACCTTCGTCGGCAGCAGCGGCACGTCAGTCAAGAACGGGTGTTCAATCGGCACAACCTCACAGATGCCCATGCTCACTGCGCTCTGCACGATGTCCTCATTTTCCATTTGCAGCACCGAGCACGTCGAATACACCATTTCGTGCTTCTTCGGCAGCAGGGACAGCGCCTTTTGCAGCAGCACTTTCTGCGTTTTTGCGGTCTTTGCCAGCCAGTCCGCCGTCATCCGCCGCTGCGGCTCGCCGTCTTCAAGCAGCAGCGTGCCGCTTCCGGAACAGGGTGCGTCCAGCAGAATCTTGTCGAACTTGAACAGGCTGTCCAGCAGGCGCGCGTCCTGCCGCATGATGTTCACGGCGCGCGCACCCTGCCGCGTCAGGTTGAATTGCAGGCGGTCGGCGCGAATCGCATTTTTCTCACAGGCGGTGATGAGCGCCTTGCCGCCGGACAGCGCCGCCATCTGCGTCGTTTTGCCGCCGGGGGCAGCCGCCATGTCCAGCACGGTTTCGCCTGCTTTCGGCGCAAGCACCAGCGCTGGCAGCATCGAGGAAAGCGATTGCAGGTAAATTGCGCCCGCGTCGTAGCAGGGCAGGGCGCGCAGCTGCTCTTCATTGCTGTCCGGCAGCAGGAACGCATCGTCATACCACGCAATCGGCTCGGTGGCGATGCCAGCATCCGCGATTTCGCGCAGAACCGCCTCCCGGTCGCCTTTGAGCGGATTGACGCGGAACGTCGTGCGCTTGCGGACATAGCCCGCTTCAATCTCCCGCGCAAGCTCCGCGCCGTATTGTGCTTCCAGCCGCTCATGCAGCAGCGGCGGTACTTCGGGTATCATGTGTTCCTCCTCCGCCGTCAGGACACCGGACGTTCCCGGCTCATGCGGCGCTTGACTTTGATGGGCGCGAACAGCGGCTTTTTGCCGTGCTTCTTCGCTTTGCTTTTTTTCATGCGGATGCACCTCCTGCGGATAGCTTATCCGCATTTTGCAGCCGTCATTCAGCGCATCTGGTGGATTTTCGCGATGTCCTCGGCGGGATTTGCGCTCTTAAACAGCGCTGTGCCCATGACCGCGGCGTCCAGCCCGCACTCGTGCAGCAGGGGCAGATTGCTAAGCGACACGCCGCCGTCCACCTCGGTCAGACCGGTGTAGCCGATGGCGCGGAGCTGGCGGAGTTTGTCCAGCACGATGGGGTTGAATTTCTGCCCGCCGAAGCCGGGTTCGACCGACATCAGCAGCACCATGTCGCACAGGGGCAGCAGGGGGATGATGGCGTCCACCGGCGTGTTGGGCTTGATGGATACCGCCGTCTTAACGCCCTGCGCGCGGATAAAGCGGAGGATTTCGGCGCGGTCGGCGGCGATTTCCTCATGAATCGTGATGGAGGACGCACCTGCCCGGCAGAAGGCTTCGACGTATTTTTCGGGCTGGTCGAGCATGAGATGCACATCCAGCGGGATGGTGAAGCGCTCATGGAGCGCTCCAACAACGCTGGGGCTGAAGCTGAGGTTCGGCACGAAATGCCCGTCCATGACGTCTACATGAATCCAGTCTGCGCCCGCGGCAATCATGCGGGCAGTGGCGGATTCGAGGTTGAGAACATCGGCAGCGAGGATGGAAGGGGATACAATCATGGCTTGACCCTCCGAGTAGTCGATTGGATTCAGTTCATCATGCAAAATGCGCATCCTTGAGTATCTTTAGCGCCGCGGGGGCAATCGGGTCAGGAATCGCGGCAGGGCGGGCGAGGAAGTAACCTTGCAGCAAATCAACGCCTAAGCGCAGGACAGTGCGCAGTTCGGCTTCGTTTTCAATGCCCTCCGCGACGACCTGCATCTGGCGCGCATGGGCGTAGGTGACAACGTCCGTGACGACCTGCTGCTTGTCGATGTTTGAATCAATGCCGCGGATGATGGCAATATCCACCTTGATGTAGTGCGGGGTGATCAGAAGCAGGTTGTTGCTGTTGCTGTACCCGCTGCCGTAATCATCCAGCGCAAAGACCGCGTCTTTGCCAAACTGACGGCGCTTGATGGCAAGCACCTCCGGCGTCGTTTCCTCTTCCTCAGTAATCTCGATGACCATTTTCTTCAGCATGGGGGCAAACTGACGGCGAAAATCCGCAAAATCAGCATCTGTCAGCGAAACGTTTGCAATGGAGTTGATGAACAGCTTCGCGTCGGGGGAGAGCTTGCCGCACGAGACAAGGTGCTCGAACGTCTGCGTGCCCTTGAAGAGGGTCAAATGCTCAATATCGTACAGCCGATTCTCCTCGTGCGCCAGCTTCATGATGGTTTCGGGGGAACGCAGCAGCGGCATGTTGACGCGCATCAGTGCCTCGTAAGCCACCACATGCCCGTCACGCGCGGAGAACAGCGGCTGGAAGTGATAGAACACGCTGTCGTTCTCCAGCAGTGCGGTGAACTCCTGCCGCAACTGCGCGTAGTAGGCTTCGCGGTTGTATGCACCAATGTCAAATTCGCGGATTTCGCCCTTGCGCTGCCGCTTCACCTGATAGAGCGCAAAGTCGGCATAGCGTTTGAGGGTCGCGAAATCGCGGCTGTCATCCGGATACCACGCCACGCCGCCGGAAATGGCAATGTGCATCGTGTCGCCGGAAGGCAGCACGGCGGTGTAGGTGGACATGGCTTCCTGCAGGTGCGTCAAATCCGCCCGGAGCGCATCGCGGGATTTATAGCCGTGCAGCAGGACAACAAATTCGTCGCCCGAAAGCCGCGAACAGACCGCGTTCGCCGGGATATTCTCTGCAAGGCATTGCCCGGTCAGGCGGATGTAGCGGTCGCCACAGTCGTGTCCGTAGGTGTCGTTGATGCATTTCAGGTCGTCCAAATCGGTCATCAGCAGCGCAGCATGGCGCATCTTGTCCGGGTGCGCGAACATCTCCTGTACCTTTCGCATGAACGAGAAGCGGTTGTACAGCCCGGTCAGTACGTCGTAGTCGCGCTCGTGCTCAATGCGGCGGCGCTCCTGCATGGAGGTTGTTACATCCTCCACCAGACCGACCTGCGTCCCGCATTCTTCGCCGGAACGCAGGAGGATGTAGCGCACCGTGCCGCCCGCAGCGGGCAGGGCGTACACATCGCCGCCGTATGCGCGGGCCACGCGCTCGTGCATCTGCTTCCAGCCGTTCAGGATGGCATCGAACCAATCCTTGTCCAGCGAATCCGGCGGTACGTCCGGCAGCGCCAAGAGGGAGAAGAAATTGTCCGTCACATACACAGTATCCACATCGGGACGCTTCTCAAAGCCGCCGATTTCCACGCTCGCCAATTCCATAATGCGCTGGAACTTGATTGACGTGTCCAGAATCTCCTGTGACCGCTGGGTGAAGGCGGCGGAGAATTGGTCAAGCTCACAGATGCCCGTCGGGGAGAGCGTCGGCACTTGATAACGCTGATTCTGTGACGCGCTGACCTGCTTGGACAGGCGCGTAATCGGTTGTGCCAAACGCCGACTGACGATGAAGGAAGCAAAAACACCTGCCAGCAGTGTCAATACGATGATAATCACCAGCATTTGCCGAACGCTGCCGGAAAAGCTGTACAGCTGCTTGACGGGCACAAGCCCAATCAGCAGCCAGTGCTCACCGGAGAACGGCGCGTTTCGGCTGTACAGCGCCAGTGGCTGTTCGCTGGCAAAGTAGCGTGTGCCGTCAATTGTCAGAAAGCCCTCACCGGATGCATCCTTTTGCAGCACCAGTGTGGTTTCCGCCTGAATCGCCGCGTCGGGCGAAGAGCAGACGGCGATTTGCAGCGTCAGCGTATCCGCGGACAGGTCGTCTGTTGTCGAGCAGAGCAGGTAGCTGCCGCTGCCATTGTTCTGCAATTCAGAGGGGGGCAGTTTGCCGCACAGGTAGGTGTCCGACAAAAGCCCGATGCCGACCACGCCATATACCGTGCCGTCGGAAAGGATCAGTGGCTGGGAGTAGGAAAACACGCTGCGCGGGTCATCAGGGAGGCAGAATGGAAAGCGCGTCCAGTGACCATAATCATCCGTCGAAAGCAGAGTTTTGGCGTTCCGCGCGGTTTGATAGGGAAGATAGAAAAAGTCGGATGCTTCGCGCTGATATTCAAAGGCAGGCTGCCAAGCACTGGCGGTGTAAAGCCCCGTGGATTGCACAAGCGTTGCCGGGGCAAACTCCAGCGAAAGGTCATCATTGCGGTCGGAATATGGACCATCCGGGTCGAGGTCGCGCACATAAATACCGGGGAAGCGCGTACCGTCCGCGCAGTCATCCAAATCGCGGCTGCAGAAAATAACATAGATGCCGCTGAGCTTTTTCGCGCGCATTTCGAACACCAGCTCCGACGAAATGGCGCGCAGAAGCGGCTCGGACGCGGCACTGCCGGAATCCAGCGTATCCAGCGAAATCCTACCGTCCGCCAAGAGCGCTTCGGTTTGAGTGTTGATGTAGGTGGACAGCGAGGTCAGCTCCTGCGAGGAAATCAGAAAATTCTGCAAATAGGCGCTGCGATTTTCCACCTGTTCGCGCAGAATTTCCTCCGCGTTGTCATCCAGCTGCGACGGCACTTGCCCGACGATAATTGTGCCGATGAGCAGGGTCAATTCAATCACCAGCACGAGCAGCAGCGAAAAGAAGATGGTGAAAAAGACAGAATGTATTTTGCGGCTATGCGGCGCGGAAGCCATGCCACTTTCACCTCCTTTTGTCGGCCGTTAGGGTGATTATTCGTAGGCCTGCAGCTTCGTCAGCGTCTCCTGATACCAGCTGTCAAAGCATTTATCCGTGAGAAACTCCGCTTCCGCTTCCTCGGCGCTCATCCCCGCGGCGATTCGCTCGACGACGATGGCACGGTCTGCTGCGGCTTTGTCGCTCAATGCGTATTCCAGCACTTTGCGCGCCGCCTGACCGCCTTCAAACGCCAGCGGTGTGTACAGGCGATTCTCATTGATTGTCGCGACCGCGCCCGTCAGCACCTGCTCGACGACGGGAGAGAGCGTCAGCCCGGCGGCTTTGATGGTATCTATGTTGTTTGCCGCCTTTGTCACCGGCATGTAGCCCGAACCGACGGAGAAGCTGATGTTGTTTTCCGGCAGGGTGAACCACGTGAGGAACTCCACGCTCGCGCGCACTTTCGCCTCGTCGCCCGCCGTGACGACCATGCCGGCGCCCTGCTGGACAGCAAACGATTCGCCATCCGCAAACTTCGGGCAGGGGAGCACTTTCAGCGTGATGTCATGGCTCTCGGTGTCACTGGTTATGACACGGGAGGGGAAGAACGTGCCGCTGGAGGATGAACCGACGTAGCACAGCAGGTTGCCCGTCTTAATATCGTCGCTGCGGAAGCGTCCGGCAGCGCTGAAATAGCCCTTGATGAACGGAACGTAGTAGCTGTCCCAGAGCTTGCGGATGATATCGCGGTCGAAATGCAGCGTAAGACGCCCATCGCCATCCACCTCGAAGATGGTGCAGCCCAGCTCCTGCGCGCCGATGAGCAGATAATTCGCCATTGCGTCGCGCCCGAAGAGTGCCTTGCCGTCATCAGGCGTGGCGGTCTGCGCGTCTGTCCAGTTGTAGTAGCGCTCGGCGACGGCAAGCAGACCCTCGATGGTGAGCATCTCGCTTTCCTGCGTGCCGGTTGCCTCGGCAAAGGGCTGCCAGTCCGTTTCATTCAGGAAAAGCAGCTCGGTAGACTTGGCAACCGGGAAGATTTTGATGCTCCCAGTCTGCCCGAAGTCGCCTTCAGTGAGATAATTATCGACATATGCGGCGCGTTCGTCTGCTGTTAGATACCTGCTGACATCAACGACCAGCCCCAGCTTGTCCAGTGCGTAGGCGGTGTCGGCGTAGGCGGAGAAGATGTTCGGCATCGCTGCCGCGCCGACTTTTCCCTCGGCGGACTGCATGACGCTGGCTTCCAGCTCGTTCACGCTGCCTTGGCTGTACGCCTCAACAATGATGCCCTTTTCCTTGCCGACCGTTTCGTTGAAGGTTTTGACGAGCGTATTGAAACTCTCTAACAGCGTGCCGTTGTAGTATGTCCAGACCGTAATGCTGATGGGCTGCGGTGCAGCGCTATTCGATGAACATCCCGTGCAGAGCAGCAGGACGATGATGCAGAGCAAAGCCAACATGTATTTCAAATTCTTTTTCATCATGTGAAAAACTCCTCTCGCCGGCGAATTCCGACGGAAATCAGTATAGCGCGTTTTCGCAGGAAATGCAAGGCTTTGCACGTCTAAGCGAGCGGATTTTCGGAAAAACTTACATTATAAATGATAAATGAAAAAATGCGCCGGAGAAAAGCTCTTCGGCGCAGGGCAATTGCATCAACCTTTTATTCTGCTGATGAGACGCTCCGTGACGATCCGCATGTCTTCCGTCGTGCCAATCGTTACGCGCAGATACGACCGCAGGTGCGGCGTGCTAAAGTGGCGGACAAGGATGCCGTCGTCGCGCAGAAGCTGCTGAATCGGTGCGGCGTCATTTTCCGATGCCTTAACGAAGAGGAAGTTTGTACGGCTCTTGAGGACGGGAATGCCCGCGTCCGCTAATGCTTGGCGGCAGATATCGCGGTCATGGCAGATGGTGGCGACGATGCGCGCAGTGTATGCCGTATCCAGCTCGGCTTCGCGCGCGGCGGCTTGTGCCAAACGGTCAACCGGGTAGCTGTTGAAGCTGTCGCGGATGCGCCTCATGGCAGCCATCAGGCGCGGATGACCCAGCGCATAGCCGACGCGCATTCCCGCCAGAGCGTGACTCTTGCTGAACGTGCGGGTAATTATTACGTTGTCAAATTCGCGCAGGAGCGGTACGGCAACTTCCTCCGCGAACGCCGCGTATGCCTCGTCAATCAGCAGCACTTCGCCGCAGTCGCGCGTGTACGCCGCCAAATCTCGCAGCACATCCAGTGGGAGCGCTATGCCGGTCGGGGCGTTCGGGTTCGCCAAGGCAATGGGGCAGGCAAGGCGCAGACCATCCACATCCACCGAAAAATCGGGCTTCATCGGCACAGAAGCGACTTTTGCGCCGTACAAATTCGCATAAACCGGGTAAAACGAGTACGTCACCGCCGGAATGGCGACGGTTTTGCCCGCGAAAAACGCCGCAAACGCAAACGCCAGCACTTCGTCTGAGCCGTTGCCGCAGAACACCCAGTCCGCCGGAACCCCCTCGACGGCACTGATGGCTTCGCGCAAGGCAGTCGCATCCATGTCCGGGTACAGGCGCAGGGACGCGGCATCGAACGAGCGCAGCACCTCAGCCACGCGCGGCGACGGCGGATACGGATTCTCGTTCGTGTTGAGCTTGATAAACTTGCGGTTTTTCGGCTGCTCACCTGCAACGTAGGGAGTCAGGCGCAGCGCTAATTCGCTCTCATACATACTCATGTCCTCCTGACCGGCACGCCCTCGCGCGCCAGATATTCCTTCAAGTCGCTGATTTTCAGGATGCCGAAGTGGAACAGCGTCGCGGCGAGGGCGGCATCAGCGTGCCCGACGGTCAGCGCGTCGCGGAAGTGCTCCATTTTGCCCGCACCGCCGCTGGCAATCACCGGTACGCCGACTTCATCCGCAATAGCGCGCGTCACATCCAGCGCGAAACCGTCGCCCACGCCGTCGCAGTCCATGCTCGTCAGCAGAATTTCACCCGCGCCGCGCTTCACGCCTTCTGCCGCCCATTCCAGTGCGTCCAGCCCTGTGTTCTCGCGCCCGCCGCGTACATACACGTCCCAGCCGCCGCCAGCACGCGATTTTACATCCATTGCCAGCACGATGCACTGACTGCCGAACCTCAGCGCACTCTCGGTGATGAAATCCGGGTTGCGCACGGCGGGCGAGTTGATGCTCACCTTGTCCGCGCCCAGCCGCAGCAGCGCGCGAATCTGATCGATGTCGCTGATGCCGCCGCCGACCGTGAATGGGATGAACACCTGCTCTGCCACACGCGACACCACGTCCAGCATCGTGCTGCGCTTCTCGTAGGATGCGTTGATGTCCAGCAGTACCAGTTCGTCCGCGCCTGCCTCATTGTAACGCACCGCGGCTTCCACCGGGTCGCCCGCGTCGCGGATATCCACGAAGTTCACGCCCTTGACCACCCGACCGTCGCGGATGTCCAGACAGGGGATGATGCGCTTGGTCAGCATGATTTGTCCCCCTTCCACTGTGCAAATCGCCGGAGCATATTCAGCCCGACTTCACCTGATTTTTCCGGGTGAAACTGCGTTGCCATCACGTTTCCGCGCTGTATGGCGGCGGTGAAAGTCTGCCCGTAAGTACAGGTGGCAGTCGTCCATTCCGGCGACACATCCGCCATACAGTAGCTGTGGACGAAATAGACAAACGGCGACTGTCCGCCGTCAAAGAGGACGCACGGGTGTGTGTCGAGCGTATTCCACCCCATATGGGGGATTTTCAGCCCCGCGTCATGGAATTTCGTGATTGTGCCGGGGAACAGCCCCAGACCATCGTAGAAGCCATTTTCCTCGCTGTGCTGGAAGAGCATCTGCATTCCCAGACAAATGCCGAGGATAGGTACGCCGGCATCGGCGGCGGAGAGAATGGCGCGGTCGAGATGGAGCGCACGGATGCGGGTCATGGCATCGGAAAACGCGCCGACGCCGGGGAGGATGATGTGGTCGGCGGTGGAAAGGGCGGAGGGGGTGTCGGTGATGAAGCAGGGGACGGCAAGAAATTCGAGCGCCTTTTGGACGCTGCGGAGATTGCCCATGCCGTAGTCGAGGATGGCAATCATGGGGGAAAACACCTCCTTGAGGGAAAAATTCGGAAGGGGGAAGGGGAAAAAAAGCAACACGCGGAAGAATTATGGTAGTGAAACCAACTCAATCGCGCGAAAGGGGTCAAGGGGAAAATTTCCCCTTGCAGGGTCAAGGGACAGCGTCCCTTGTGGGGTTTGGGGCAACGCCCCAACTGTTTTTCGGGCGCTCAATTCAAAGAGAACAGCCCACAAAGGCGCAGGCAGCGAAGCGTCCCTGCCAGTAACTTCGCGCTTCCTCAGAAGCGCCCCCAAGCTGCTCTTTCGACTATTGATGCTGTGTCGCGCCAGATGGGCGCGACCAAATGGCTGGTCTTTCAAGCATAGCTGCTTTTTTCTGAAAGCAGGGAATTTCGCCTCTGCGGAGGCGCCCAAAGGGCATGAAAACAGACGAATGTCTGCGGTCGCCCTTTGGAAACCTTCGGGTCGCACCCATGTTTATTGGCTTTTACCGGGACAGAACCAAACAAATCAACACATTAGCGTATTAAAGCGAAAAGTTCTGGAAAAAGGCAGGGATTCCTCTCTGCCTTTCCAAATACCTTAGCGATACAGCACTTCGTGGCGCTTCGGGCCGTTGGAAACCATCTTAATCGGCACACCGCACGCATTCTCGATGAACTCCACATACTTCCGGCAGTTTTCCGGCAGCTCGTCATACGACTTCACGCCGCGGATGTCGCACTTCCAGCCGGGCAGCTTCACATACACCGGCTTGCAGCGCATCAGCGTCGGGGTCGCCGGGAATTCCGTAATCTGCTTGCCGTCCACTTCATAGGCAACGCACACCGGAATCTCGTCCAGATAGCCCAGCACATCCAGATTCGTCAGCACAACCTGCGTCGCGCCCTGCACCATCACGCCGTAGCGCGTCGCCACTGCGTCGAACCAGCCGACATCGCGTGCACGGCCTGTCGTTGCGCCGAATTCGCCCGCGTCACCGCCGCGGCGGCGCAGCTCGTCACCCGCAGCACCTTCCAATTTCGAGACGAAAGCACCCGCACCCACGCAGGACGAATACGCCTTCGTGACGCACACAATGTCCGTCATGTCGCGCGGAGAAACGCCCGCACCCACGCAGCCGTAGCCCGCCAGCGGCGAGGACGACGTCGTGTAAGGATAAATGCCGTGGTCGGGATCGCGCAGAGAGCCAAGCTGACCTTCCAGCAGGATGGTCTTGCCCTCCTTGTTTGCCTGATAGAGGAAGTGCGTCGTGTCCGCGACCATCGGGCGAATCTTCTCTGCCAGCCCCTGCAGATACGGCACCAGCTCGTTCACATCAATCGGCGGCTGATGATACAGGTGCTCCAGCAGCACATTCTTCTTCACCAGCGCGATTTCCAGCCGCTTGCGCAGCAGCTCCTCGTCGTACAGCTGGCAGACCTGAATGCCCACCTTCGCGTATTTATCGGAATAGAACGGCGCAATGCCGCTTTTGGTGGAGCCGAACGCACTCTTGCCCAGGCGCTCTTCCTCCAGCTTGTCAAATGCAATGTGATAGGGCATCATCACTTGGCAGCGGTCGGAAATCATCAGCTTAGGCATCGGCACGCCGCGGGACGTGAGAGACTCCAGCTCGCTCAGCAGCGCCTCGATGTTCAGCGCCACGCCCGGCCCGATGACGTTGACCACGTTTTGATGGAAAACGCCGGACGGCAGCAGATGCAGCGCAAATTTGCCGTATTCATTGATGATGGTGTGACCCGCATTCGCGCCGCCTTGGAAGCGGACGACCACGTCGCTTTCTTCCGCAAGCAGGTCGGTCACCTTGCCCTTGCCTTCGTCGCCCCAGTTAGCGCCTACAATGGTACGAACCATTTGGAACATCCTCCTTGAGCGGCAGACAGAAACCTCTGCCGCAATTTTCGGCATTACATCTTATTATGCAGCATGTGTCAGTCGATGTCAAGCGAAAAACAAAAGAAAGCCGAGCAAAATGTTCTTTTCAACGAAATTCCGAATGTTCGGCTTTTGATTTTCTCATCGGATTTTCATGACAAGGAAGAAAAACTATGATATAATGATGAAAACTTGCTGTGCAAAGGGGGAAAATGCGGTGGAGAACTTGATTCCGCGCTGGTATCGGGAACTGGAACTGTTTCGTGGCGTAAAGCCGCTGCTGGTGCTGGAAGGGTGCGTGATGGATCAGGTGCGCGTGCCGGTGACGGGTTCGGTGGCGGAGGATACGCTGCTGCCGCTGAGCGCGTTCCTGAATGCGTACCTGTCCGATGCCGGGTATGAGCAAGTAGTGTTCTATTCCAATCTGGTGGGGCTGATGAACCCGTATGCGCCGGAGATGCTGGATAATTTCGCGAAAACGAATCAGGCGGAAGTCGTCAGCGGGGCGATTCCGGCGGAGTTCAAGGGGAACGACGCGAATACCGCGCCGAACATCATCCGCCGCGCCATGATGCAGGGCAAGCACGCGACCGCTGTCGTGATGGAGATGGCGAGCCGCTATATCGTCACGCCTGACCGCCTCGACCAAATGGAGGTCAACAGCTTTAATCTCCTGCTGCAAGCGTCGCTGTCTGCCGCGACCGTCCGCACGGCGCAGGGAAAGCTGCCGAATCTGCTGATTTTGCTGGTCAACAAGCTCAACGACCTGCCCGCTTGGTTCTATCTGGACAACCCTGTTTGCAAGACGATTACGCTGGAAGCACCTGATCGCGACGAGCGGATACGGTTCCTGAGCGGCAGCGCGTGGCCATCGTTCTTCGATGCGGCGGTGTACCGCACGGACATGCCCTATTATCAGCAGCATCCGGACGATTTGCGCAAGCTGCGGGAGAAGTTCGTTGGACTGACCGAAGGCATGAGCTTCACCGAGCTTGACGCGCTCCGCCGCATGAGCCGCAGTCAGTGCGCGCCAATTCGCGACCTGTGCAGCATTGTGGATTTGTACAAGTACGGCATCCATGAAAATCCGTGGGCGAAATTGTCGATGGAGAGCCTCAAAACGGCGAAAACGGACTTCCAGAAGCGCATCAAAGGGCAGGACACGGCGCTGGAACGTTCACTGGACGTCATCAAGCGCACTGTGACGGGGCTGAACGGCGCGAATTCCTCCGGCACGGGCAAGCCCAAGGGCGTGCTGTTCTTCGCCGGGCCGACCGGCACGGGCAAGACCGAAACCGCCAAGGCACTCGCGGAAAAGATTTTCGGCGACGAATCCGCCTGCGTCCGCTTTGACATGAGCGAATACGGCCAGAGCCATTCCGACCAGAAGCTGCTCGGCGCACCGCCCGGCTATGTCGGCTACGAGGCGGGCGGGCAGCTGACCAATGCCGTGAAGAAGAACCCGTTCTGCATTCTGCTGTTTGACGAAATCGAGAAGGCGCACCCGTCGATTTTCGACAAGTTCCTGCAAATTCTGGAGGACGGGCGATTGACCGACGGGCAGGGTCACACGGTCTATTTCTCTGAGACGATTATCATCTTTACCAGCAATCTGGGTATGTACGTCAAGGATGCGCTGGGGCAGCGGCGCCAAAACGTGTCGTATGACATGCCGTATGACGAGGTGACGCGCCGCCTGCGCGAAGCCATCGGGGACTACTTCAAGCTGGAGCTGGGGCGTCCCGAAATTCTCAACCGCATCGGCGAGAACATCGTCATCTTCGACTTCATCCGCCAGGAGGCAGGGCAGGCGATTCTCCGCGCGCAGGTGGACAAGCTCATCCGCCGCCTGAAGGAGCAGAAGAACCTGACGCTCGTTATCCCGGATACGAGCTACCAGCAGCTGTCCGACGCGGCGCTGGCGGATTTGACCAACGGCGGGCGCGGCATCGGCAATCAGGTGGAGGCACTGCTGATCAACCCGCTTTCGCGCTACCTGTTTGACAGCGGCATTATCGAAAACGCGACGGTGACGGCGGATGCTTTCGAGACGGCTGCCCAGCCGCCCGCGCTCCGCTGCACCACAACCAAGGAGGAAAGCACATGACAGGCTATTCACCGCGCCGCCGCGGGTCGATACTCAGCGACATGGCGGATATTGCGCAGGACTTGTGGGCAAGCGTTCCCGAAACCGTTCCGGCGGAAAAACCGACCGCGGTTCGGGACGAACCGACCGCGCCCGCCACATCGAAAACTGCGCCGAACGCCGAGAAATCCACCGATTCAGCGCCGAAGGTCACCTATGCGGACGAAAAATCGCTGCCCCTTACTGAACTATGGAAAGTGGCGGATGAGCCCATCGACTGGACGGAAGTACTGTCCTCCCCAATACCGACTGACGGTCTGGTTTCGGCGGAAAAGTGGGCACTCTACCGCCAATATGCCGATAAAGTCCTCTCCGGCGACACGGCGGCATACCTTGGCGTGCTGAAAGCCGTTGACCCGATGAGAGACCTTGCGCCCTACACGTCGTCGCTCTCCGTTGCGACGCGCGATGCGGACGTGATGCTGGCGACGTTTGCCGTGCGGGACGACCTGCTGGACAGCGACGGCGAACACTACTTGTGCGGCTTGTCGCTGCGGATCGCGCGGGACTTGTTCGCGACGCTGCCTGTGACGCACGTCATCGTGACCGCGACGCAGAAGGAGCAGCCCATCAAGCGCGTCGATTTCCCGCGCAGCGCCATGCAGAACGCGCGCTTCCAGTTTGTTGACCCGGTGACGTTTGTGGGGCAGCTGGGGGAAGCATGAGCAAATCCAACGCCCTCTGGGACTATGTGCGTTCTCAGTCTGCGCCGCTGCTGAGGCTTTCCTTCGACGAAATTCAGCAGATTGCGGGCATTCCAATTGACCATTCCTTTCTGCAATATAAGAAGGAACTGACGGCATACGGCTGGCAAGTCGTGAAAATCTCCATGAAGGGACAAACGGTTTGCTTTGCCAAAATAGATTCCTGAACCCGCATTGCACCCCGCTGGCGCAAGAAGCGTCAGCGGGCTTTTTTCTCCCCAAATTTGCGAAAAAACAGCCCCCTGCTTCGACGCTTTTGCCCGTTTGATTGCCGTATGATGATTCCCTACGGCAAGGGAGGGGACAGGCATGACCGAAGTGCTGACACGGGAGAAGAAGGCGGCATGGACAGCGTGGCGGAGCGCATACAAAAGCGGCACGGGGCGGAAAATCCTGCGGCAGGCGGGCAGAATCCTGCTGGGGGCTGCGCCGGGGTTCGCACTCGCGTTCTCGGACATATGCGGCGTGTCGGCGGGCGCGTGGGCAGCGTATGGCATGGCGGCGGCATCCTGTGGAATGATGTCGTACCCGGTGTCACTGGGCATCGCGGCGGCATTTTTGATGCGGATGCTCTGGGGACTGACGACGCGCTGGGAGCTGCTCATCGGCGCGGTGCTGGTGCTGCTCTCACCGCATGTGCTTAGGCAGAGAAACGGTGCGTTCCCGCTGATTGCGACGGGCTTGGCGCTGCTGCCGGGGGCAATCATCGGCGTGTGGCAAGGGTCGGCGGCGACGCTGCTCTTTGGCATCGGCACCATTCTGCTGGGAACGCTCTCCGCGCCGGTCATGCGCCGCGCGATTGAGAGCATACGCGGCGGAAGAAGTTTCGAGACGCTTGAAAGCCGACTGTCGGTTGGGTATCTGCTGCTGATGCTGCTGTGCGGCGGCGCGCGGATGATGCTGCCGTATGTAAACCTTGGCGTGACGGCGGCGGGGCTGATGACGATGGCGGCAGCGGTGTATCTGGGGGTGTGCCCCGGCTGCGTGATGGGGCTGATGGCGGGCGTGACGCTGGCTTTGCAGGGACTTCCGCTGAGCGTGACGGTCGCGCTGTCGCTGGGCGGTTTCCTCGCTGGCATGGGGCAGATGACCGGACGGCGGATGGTGCCGTGCGTACTGTTTGCGCTGGGAACGGGCGGAATGCTGGCGTACACGGGAACAATCGCGTGGGGAGCCTTGGGCGCGGCGGCTGCTGCTCCGCTCATCATGGGCGTGCTGCCGCGGGAGGCAGACGAGTATCTCCGCCAGCAAACGCGGCGGTTTCATCCGCTGCCCGATGCGCCGGGGGATGCGTATGCCGCTTATGCGCTCCGCCGCTGGGAAAAGACGGTCGGCGATATGGCGCGCGCTGTGCCGTCGCCCGTGGGACTGGGCGAAAAGCGCACGCCGCAGTGGTGGGAAGAGCATCTGTGCGCCTCCTGCCCGGAGCGGGCAGTGTGCGGATGCATGAACACAGAATTGGGACAGAGCCGCGCCGAATACATCTGGAAAGCGCACGAGGCGTCGGACGAGGTGTGGGCACAGCGGCTTGAATCACTTCGGGGACTGGGGTGCGCGCGGCTGTATCAGCTGATGGACAGCATGAACCTACTGCGCGCTGAGAACGCGGACGAGCAGCGCATTATCCGGCGAGCGTGTCAGCAGCGGGACATGCTGGTGACGCATCTCACTGCGCTTTCGGGCAGCGCAAGGCATCTGGCGGCGCTGTCCAGCGGCGAAAGCTGGTGGGATGAGCAGTACGCGCGCAAGCTCCGCCACGCCTTGGCGGAGGAGGAAGCAATGGCGCGCCTGTCGTTCGTGCGGCAGGTGGATGGGCACTTGCAGGTAGCCTATGAATTGCACGGCGCGGGCAGCGCGGATGAGCAGGCGGCGCAGCTGTGCGGCATCACAAGCCGATGCCTTGGCAAGCCGATGACGATTGCCGAGCGCGAGCGGGCACATGTCCGCCTGACGGAAATGCCGCTGATGATGGTGGAGGCGGGTGCGGCGAGCCGGTGCATCGCAGGCGCGGATATTTGCGGCGATACGTTTTCGCTGGGGCAGTTGCAGGACGGGCGATTCGTGGCGGCGCTGTCCGACGGCATGGGGCACGGGAATCAGGCGGCGCTGGAATCGCGTCAGGCGGTGGAGCTGCTGCGGATGTGTTTGGATGCCGGGTACGACCGGGCGCAGACGCTCACGGCGGTCAACGGCATGATGCTGCTGGCGGGGCAGGGGGAGCGGTTCACGACGGTGGATTTGTTCCTGCTGGACTTGTGGACGGGCAAGGCGTCGCTGGACAAGCTCGGCGCGGCGGGCAGCTACCTGATGCAGGCGGAAGGCTTGTCGCTGTTGGGCGGCGACGCGCTGCCGCTGGGGATACTGGAGAACGTCGAAAGCGGGGAAAAGCTGATGCAGCTGCATCAGGGGGACACGCTGATTCTGCTCTCCGATGGCGTGGAGGATGCCTATGAAAATCGGCAGGCCATGGAAGAGACGATTCGCGACGCCTTGACGCTCGAAAGTGCGCAGGATGCCGCAAACGCGATTTTGACCGGTGCGCAGTCCGGCGACACCGCTCCTGCCGACGACCAAACTGTGCTGGTGCTGCGCTTGATTCGCGCGCGGGCGGATGCGAAGATTGAGGAAATGTATCAATAGCATGAAGTGCTTTCCCATAAATCGGCTGACAAAAAAGCAGAGCAGCGAATGAAGAAAACGAAAGGCTTTACAATGCCGCATCAAATCAGTATAATAGACCCCGAAAGGATGATGCGGATGTGGAAGAAGAACCGCTGGATGCGTCCGGAACGGGTAATGGCGCTGGGATTTCTCGCGCTGATTGTGCTGGGCGGCGTGCTGCTGTCGCTGCCATGCGCCGCGCAGAATGGACGAAGCATCGGATTGGGCAATGGTTTGTTTACGGCGACGAGCGCGGTCTGTGTGACGGGGCTTGTAGCCGTCGATACTGGAACGACTTTTTCGCTCTTTGGGCAGCTGACGCTGCTTTTGCTCATCCAGATTGGCGGTCTGGGCTTCATGGCGTTCGCGACGCTGACGATGGTGCTGCTGGGACGAAAAATCGGTCTGCGCGACCGGATGCTCCTGCGCGAATCCATGAATACAAGCGGATTGTCGGGGCTGGTGCGCCTGACGCGCTGGTACTTGACGGCGGCGCTGGTCATCGAGGGCGGCGGCGCGGTGCTGCTTGCAATTCGCTTCGTGCCGCTGCTGGGCTGGGGGAAGGGCGTGTATTTCAGCATCTTCCACGCCGTCAGCGCGTTCTGCAACGCAGGCTTTGACCTTTTCGGACATTTCTCCAGTCTGACCGCGTTTCAAAATGAACCGTTGGTGCTGCTGACCATCAGCACGCTGATTGTGCTGGGCGGTACGGGGTTCGCTGTGCTGGGCGAGGTCACCCGTCAGCGCTTCCAGTGGCGAGAATTGTCGCTCCACAGCCGATTGGTGCTGGGCATGACGGGCGTGCTGCTTTTGATGGGGATGACATTCTTCTGTCTGACCGAATGGCACAATCCGGCGACGCTTGGCGGCATTTCCGGCGCGGGAAATAAACTCGTAAACGCCCTCATGCAGTCCACAACGATGCGCACGGCAGGCTTCAACTCGGTTGACCTCGCGTCCATGCGACAGTCCAGCAAGCTGATGAGCATCATCCTGATGTTCATCGGCGCGTCGCCCGCATCCACCGGCGGCGGCATCAAAACGACAACCGTCGCGGTGCTGGCGCTGACGGTCTGGTCGGTCATCCGCGGCGACGCGGACGTGCAGCTGGCGCGTCGGCGCGTTCCGCCGGGGCTGATTCGCCGTGCGCTGGCGATTGTGAGCATCTCGCTGGCGATGGCGCTGGGCGGAACGATGCTGCTGACGCTGCTGGAAGGCGACGGACAGCCGTTCCTCGACATGATGTTTGAGGCGTTCTCCGCGATGGCAACGGTCGGCGTGTCCAGCGCCGGAACGCCAAACTTATCGGCGGGCAGCAAAACCGTGCTGGCACTGATGATGTTCTTCGGGCGTGTCGGTCCGCTGACGATGGCAAGCGCGCTGGCGAGCCGGCAGAATCGCAATGCGTCAAAGATTCGCTACCCGGAGGAAGAGATTACGATTGGGTGACAATTCAGACGCGAAAACGCACTTTTCGAGCAGAATCGGTGGAAAAATCGGGGATTTTTTGCTATACTGACGGTAATCCCGATGAAGAACGAAAGGAGCGAGAAATATGACGAAGAAGCCGATTATCCCTGCGCTGACGATGCTGCTGACGCTGATTGTCTTGGTACACGCGACCGCGCTGCTGGTGCAGCAGGAAACGGCGTGGTGGCTGGTGATGGACGCGGCGTGCGGTGTCATCAGCCTTGGTCTGTGTGCGCTGTCGCTGATTTGCCGGAAGCGCGGCGGAACGAAAATTCTGTGGAAAATCGTACTGGGTCTGATTGTCGTGCAGATGCTGACGACAGTTGCGCTGCAATTTGTCCCGATTGAGCAGAATCGGTATCAGCTGCTTTTCTGGGGATTCATGTCTGCCATCCAGTGCGCACTTGTGAACGACATGCGAGAAAATTCGCCAGCGTCTGTGCCGCTGAGCATGAGCCATTCGATGATGCTCCTGACCAAAATCATATTCGGCCTGGAAACTGCTGTGCTGATTTTTGCCGTGGGGATGCTGATTTGCTATGGTGAAAGGAGCTTCTATCAGGCGATGGAACTGATGGGGCTGTGCGTGATGGTCATGGCTCAATCAATTCTGGGAATGAAGCAGAATGAAGTGGCGGAAGCCCTGAAGCGCAACGAGGACGTGGAAAATCAGCAGAAGTTGACGCAGGCGGGGAAAGAGTGAGCGCTTCCCGCGAGAAAAACGAAAGGGGCAAGTTCATGCGAAAGGAACATCCGGCGATTGTAGCGCTCGAAATGCTGCTGGCGCTGACGATGCTGATTCATGCCGTGGTGCTGATGGCGCAGCAGCCGGAGGGTGCGGCGTGGTGGCTGGTGCTGGACGTCGTGGGCGCTGTGCTGTGCCTTGCGGTGAGTACGCATTGGCTGATTTGCCGGAAGCGCGCCGGGACGAAATACCTTTGTGGAATCGAACTGACGCTGATTCTCGTGTTCATTGGCACCGCGCTCGTGCTGCCCTATCTTTCGGTGGAGACGAAGGAATATCAGCTGCTCCTTTGGGCGGAGATGAGCGCCTTGCAAATCAGGAATGCGCTGGACATGTGGAAACGCAAAGCGGAGCTGGAATGCCAATGGAAATGGCGGGGAACGACCCACGATTATCTCATTCTGGCGATTGGCGTTTTCGCTGTGCTGATGCTCGTGCATCTGATTCGCTTCGGCGAAAAGGCTTACTATATGTCGATGTTCTTCATGGCGGCGTCGCTCGTGTGTCTCAGTAATGAGGTCATGCTTGCGCAGGACGATGAAGACAAGAAAGCAGAGAAACAGACGGAAAATTCCGCGCAGGAATGACCCGTCAGGCGCATAAGCTGTTGGGCGGGGGCGTCCCTCAATCAACACGCGGGCGTTGTATGCAGAAGTCACCAACTCAATCGCGAAAAAGGGAGTCCAGAGGGTCGAAGACCCTTTGGCGGGGTCAAGGGGCAGCGCCCCTTGGGTTCCCCGGAAAGGAATTGTTATGAAGAAACAGAAGCAGTCGTTTGTGGTGCTGGGCTTGGGGCGCTTCGGGTCGAGCGTGGCGAGGAGCTTGTGCGAATTGGGACATGAGGTGCTCGCGGTGGATCGGGACGAGAAGCTGGTAGAGAACATTGCGCCTGATGTGACGCAGGCGGTTCAGGCGAATGCCGTGGATGAGGACGCGCTTGCGGAACTCGGCGTGCAGAACTTCGATGCCGCCATCGTTGCCATTGGCACGGATATCCGCGCCAGCATTCTCGCAACGGTTTTGCTCAAGGAAGCTGGCGTCCCCAAAGTCCTCGCGAAGGCCGTCGATGACCTCCATGCCCGCGTCCTCTATAAGGTCGGCGCTGACCGCGTTATCTTCCCGGAGCGCGATATGGGGCAGCGCGTCGCCCGTTCGCTTGTCGCGCCCAATATCCTCGACCTGATGGCGCTTTCCGACGACGACCAGATTGCCGAACTCACCCTCCCGACGGACTGGGCGGACAAAACCATCGTCGAACTCAACATCCGCCGGAACTTTGGGGTAAGCGTGCTGGGCATCCACCGCGGCGGCAAATTCCTTACTTCGCCCGGCGCAGAAACAATGCTGATGGCGGGCGATCTGCTGCTGGTGATGGGCAAAAAGGAAGCGATTTCCGCTGTGCAATAAGGAGGAAGCAACATGAAAACGCGCCCGGAAGTGGACTTTTCCTCGCCACTGTGTCAGCCGTACGAGGTGCGGCAAGGGGAACACGGCGTGCTGCTGATGCACGGGTTTGCGGGCTCGGCGGCGCATATGCGGCCGCTCGCGGAAGGACTTGTGCAGCAGGGCTTTGGTGTGCGCACCATCAACCTGCCCGGTCACGCGACAACGCTGGAGGACATGCGCCGCTGTTCGTGGCAGGATTGGCTGAACGCGGCGAAGGAAGCCTTCCGGGAAATGAAAGAGCAGTACCGCTTCGTCAGCGTGACCGGGCTGAGCATGGGCGGATGCCTGACGCTGATGATTGCCGAGCAGAGCGACCCGACTGCCATTGCGCCGATTTCCGCGCCGATGGGGGTGCTGAACCGCTGGTTTCCGCTGGCACGATTCGCCGCGCCGTTTTTGCCGGAAATCAGCTGGCAGGCGCGCAAGGACGACACACTCACTCCCGACTACGATTTGGGGTATACCGGATTTCCGACGAAAAGCGCGGTGGATTTGCGCCGCATTATCCACGAGGCCCGCGATAACCTCTGCGCGGTCACCTGCCCGGTGCTGTGCGTGCAGAGCAGCGGCGATCAGGTCATCACGCCTGACAGCGCGGATGTGATTCTGCAGGGGGTGCGAAGCAAAACGAAGGGCGTGCTGCGCTTGGAGAGCGTGCCGCATGTGTGTACTATCAGCCGGGAAGGGGCGCGTATTGCACAGGCGCTGGAGGCATTCTTCCGAAAAGCGGAAGAATCCGAGCGCACATAAGTGATACTATTTCCAGATTCAACTGCGCCATCTGGAAATAGTATGAAAAGCCGCTGGAAGTGCGAAAATGCACTTTACACAGCGGCTTTTTCTTTCGCCTCGATTTTACATAATCGCCGTTTGGAAGTTTACATTCCTCCGGTAGAATACATCTTGTTCAGAAAAGCAAGACGAAGAACGTGTTCATGTTCATCGGCGATGGCATGGGCAACCCGCAGGTGACTGCAACCCAGTACTATCTGGGCAGCATCGAAAACCCGGACAGCGAGTTCCCGGTTCCGGCGGATTTGTCTTTCACCAAGTTCCCGTACCTCGGTCTGGTGACCACCTACGACAGCTCTTCCTTCTGCCCGGATTCCGCTTCGACCGCTACGTCGATGGCTTCCGGCAAGAAGACGCTCTCCGGCGTCATCAATTATGATAAAACGCTGACCCCCCTTCTCCATGGCGGTGAGCCACATCATGAACAACAAGGCTGGCCTGTCCTACACCTCCTATGCGCATACCGGCTTGCAGATTCCGGTGTACGCCTATGGGGTGGGCACGGAAAAGTTCTCTGGCCTGTATGACAACACGGGCATCTTCACCCGCACGATGGATGCGATGGGGCTGACCGCGGACGCGGAATAAATCGAAGCAAAACAAAGGGCAGGGGATGACACAATGCCATCTCCTGCTCTGCCCATATGGGGGAAAATGAAAATGGAAAAGACGAAGCGCCAACGGAAAAACAAGCAGAATTGGCTGATGTGCCTCGTCATGCTGATTTTCTGCGGCTTGCTCTGCCTGCTGCCAGATGGATGGCGTCGTTCGTGACCGTCATCGTGCTGACGGTGCTGATTGACGTGCTGGTGGCGGGGTTCAGCCGCCGCTGCCTGACGGCGATTCTCGGCTCGGTTGCCGGGACGGTTGTCACCTGCCTGAGCGCGTGGGGGCTAACGATTTTGCTCAAGCTCGACGGCGGCGATTTGCCCTATGTTGTGCCGCTGCTGAGCCAATCCGCCATGCAGGTTGATACGCGCAGCCTGTATATCGGCATGATGTTCCTTGCGAATTCGGGCGCGCTGATGGATTTGTCGATGGACATCAGCGTGTCGATGGAGAAAGTGCACCGCCACAAGCCGGACATCAGCCGCCGGGCGCTGATGAAGTCGGGGCTGCTGGTCGGGCGGAGCGTGTTAGGCACAATGACGACGACATTGATGCTGGCATATTCCGGCAATTACCTGTCGATGCTGATGTACTTCGCTGGGCAGGGAACGCCGCTGATGGACATCATCAACCTGAAATATGTCGCTTCGCAGCTGCTCAACACGCTTGTTGGGTCGTTCGGCTTGGCAGCGGCGGCACCGCTGACGGCGCTGATTGCCACGGGCATGTATCTGCAAAAGCCGAAACCGGCTGAATTACGCGCTGGGTAATACGCGCGTATACCGCACGTCCCGCACGGGTTCACCGCCGATTTTGTAATCGACCGCGTCATCTGTGCGCAGAAAGCCATGCTTGCGGTAGAAGCCGTCGGCGATTTCGTTGCCGTCAATCGCCCAGAGGTAAAACTTCTCATAGCCGTCCAGCTGCATCAGCCGGATGACTTCTTCCAGCAGCTTGCCGCCGATGCCTTGACGCATCGTGTCCGGCAGCAGATAGAGCGACACAATCTCGCACCAGTCGCCGTAATCCTCGTCGCGCCCGCGGCCGTAGATGCAGCAGCCGACGGGCTTATCGTCGTCATAGACCATCAGCCCATACAGCTGCCCGCTGGACAGCCATGAGCGGATGGATGGCACCCAGTATTCATCGGGCAGACGATCCAGATAATGCTGGGCGATATGCCCCCGATAGGTTTTACGCCAGCTGGTAGCATAAATGTGGCTGATAAGCCCCGCCTGATCAGCGGTTGCGTCCCGAAAAGTCAGCATCGCCATGCACCTCCTTCAAATAAAACGGATGAATTGACGAATTTCCTGCCTTATTATCCCGCAAGAATGCAAAAAAGTCAAGGGGAACAGAAACGAAGCGTGTCGAAAGCATAAGAAAGCATAAAAAGAGGCTGGATGCAAGCATCCAACCTCTTCATGTTGCGCAAGAAGCGAATTGTAATTCGGAAAGAATTACTTGATTTCGCATTCGCCGCCGACTTCCTTGAACTGGGCAGCCATCTTGTCGGCGTCTTCCTTGGACAGGCCTTCCTTGACGGTCTTCGGGCCAGCCGCAACGGCTTCGACGAAGTCCTTGGCTTCCTTCAGGCCCAGACCGCACACTTCGCGGACGAGCTTCAGAACCTTCAGCTTCGCAGCGGCGTCGAAGGACTTCAGCACCACGTCGAACTCGGTCTTTTCTTCCGCAGCGGGAGCAGCGGCGCCAGCAGCGGGGCCAGCAACAACAGCGGTCGCAGCAGCGGACACGCCGAACTTTTCTTCCATAGCCTTGACCAGATCGGCCAGTTCCAGCACCGTCATGGATTCGACGGCGGCAATGATCTCCTCATGAGTCATGTTGATTCAGCCTCCTATATCGGTTGATATCGTAATGAAAACTTGTCGTTGTTCAGACCGCAGGGGCGTAAAGCCTCATGCGGCATCGGCGCGGATTATTCCTCGCCATTCTTCTGCTTGCGGATTGCATCCACCACGCGGACGAAGGACGCCACGGTGTTGGTCATGCAGCCAAGCAGCTTTGCCAGCAGCACTTCGCGGCTGGGCAGGGTCGCCAGATGCTTCACAGCAGCCACGTCGAGGGTTTCCGTACCCAGCACGCCGCCAGTGATCTTCAGGCTTTCCAGCTTGTTCTTTTCGATGTAGTCGTTGATGATCTTCGGGCCGGACACAGCGTCCTTCATGGAGAACACGAAAGCGTTCGGGCCGTTGAGCAGATCGTCAAGACCGGTAATGCCCACCTCATTCAGCGCGCGCAGAACCAGACGGTTCTTCAGGACGCAGTACGCGGCGTCATTCTCACGGCACTGCTTGCGGATTTCAGTCACCTGCTCCACAGTCAGTCCGCTGTAGCTGCAAATCACCACAGACTGGGCATTCTTCAGCTTTTCGACGATGTCAGCAACAGCTGCCACCTTCTCCGGCTTCACCTCATGCACCTTGCTCATTTCTTGCACCTCCTTAACGGTTTGGGAGTAAAAGAAAACCCTTGCAACAGGTGCAAGGGATGAGCAAATTTCATGCTATATCCTTCACACCTCGGCAGGCGGAGCAAACTCCTTTACATCCTTGCGGATACCGGCTGTCTACGGCACAGGTTTCTTCAAAACCTTGTTTATTATAGCAGGACAATCCCGTTCTGTCAAGCCTTCTGCAAAAAAATCTGCACAAGCGGCGAATTTCCGCATAGACTGCGATGGAGGGGAGGAATGCGCATGTGCGACAAGACGTATAACGTGCTGAAATGGATGGCGCAGCTGCTGCTGCCCGCGATGGGGACGCTGTATTTTGCGCTGGCGAGCATTTGGCACCTGCCATACGGCGAGCAGGTTGTCGGCACCATCACTGCGGTGGATGCGTTTCTCGGCGTGATTCTGGGAATTACCACCGCACAGTATAAGCAAAAGCAGAAAACCGACGCGGCGTGAGTAAGCAATATCATCAATATCATGAAGAAACCCGCCTGTCAAGCGACAAGCGGGTCAATTTTTGCGGAAAAAGTCAACTCCGAAGGTGCGCACACCGAAGGTTCCCAAAGGGCGATCGGAAAGCCCTTTGGTCGCGCCCGCAGGCGCGATTCCCCCTGCTCCATAAAAAACAAGCATGAAAAAGCGATTTGCCGGATGCACTAAAAACGCATTCCCCTGCGCTTTGCAACCGAAGCGCTTATTCGCACTCAATGCCATCCGAGTACAGCACCAGCTGCGGCTGCTCTTCGTTCGCGGGCAGATACCGCCAGCATTCCTCGCCCCCGGATGTGTCTACCAGAATGCTCCACACCGCGCCGTTGTCAAAGCACAGCGTCACATCCCCGATAGAATCCACCATCACCGTGCGGACGATGAAGCGGTTTTCGATGCCTGTCAGCACGTCGTTCAGCTCCACAATGCGGTCATCAAGCCGGTTCGCGCCCAACTCGTCACAGCGGTAGTCATCCGGAATGACATCCTCCTCCAACCCCTGCTTGCGCCACAAATCCCACATGGCTTCCGACGGCTGGAAATAGTCACTTCGCGCCAAGGAAACCCGCCCATCCTGCACCAGACGATAGTAGCATTGCAAGTGCAGGGATTGTTCCTCCTGCACCTCGGTCGTCAGCGCGCGCGGCGCAAACGACAGGCAAAGCAAATCCGCCGTGCGGGAGAGGTTGATGAGGGTACAGCCGACCAAATCATTGAGCTTCTTCTGGACAAAAAGCATGTCCGTGTTGTTCATATTAGTCCCTTCCAATTTTCCACTGGGGATTTACTTTCCGCCAAAAGCGTCCAGCACCGCCTGCGCCATGCCGCCCTTCTCGCAGTGCGCCGTGTGGCGAATCGGCAGGGAACGCAGTGCCTTCACCTGCTGCGGCACGGGCATCCCCGAACGCGCTTCCAATTCATCCGAGCAGGCAAATGCATCCAGTCCGGCGACGGCGTTCTTTCCGGCGACGGCGGTCAGCACATCGGCGGCGAACTTGTATGGGCTGGCGGTGGACACGATGACCGTCGGGGTCAAATCGCCCGACGTCTCGCGGTACTGGCGCAGGACGCGGCTCGCAACGGCGGTGTGCGTGTCCATCAGGTAGTGATGCTGCTCGAACACGCGGGCGATTTCCTCCGCGCAGTCGCGGTCATCGGCGTACCCGGCGGCAAAGACGCTCAGCAGCCACTCCTGCCGCTGCTGACCAACGGCGTAGGACTGGCTCGTGCGCAGCTGCTGCATCCAGCGGGCAATCAGCGCGCCGTCGCGGTCGGCGCATTCAAACAGCAGACGCTCCAAATTCGAGGAAATCAGGATATCCATCGAAGGGGAGGTCGTCTTGAAGAACTGCCGGCGCGTGTCGTAAACGCCGCCAAGGAAGAAATCCGTCAGCACGTTGTTGCGGTTGGAGGCGCAAATGAGCTTCTTGATCGGCAGCCCCATGCTCCGTGCGTAGTAGCCCGCGAGGATATTGCCGAAATTGCCCGTCGGCACGACGAAATTCACCTCGTCGCCCAGCGCAATCGCGCCCGCGTTCAGCAAATCGGCATAGGCGGAGAAATAATAGACAATCTGCGGCACGAGGCGGCCGAAGTTAATCGAGTTGGCGGAGGAAAGCACCTTGCCGCGCGCGTTCACCTGCTGATGGAAATCCTCGGAGGAGAACAGCGCCTTCACGCCGGATTGCGCATCGTCGAAATTGCCGTTCAGGGCGATGACGTGCGTGTTTTCGCCGCCCGTGGTGGTCATTTGCAGCTTCTGCACGTCGCTGACGCCGTCGGTCGGGTAAAAGACGGTGCAGGATGTTCCCGGCACGTCCTTGAAGCCTTCGAGTGCCGCCTTGCCCGTGTCGCCGCTGGTCGCGACGAGGATTGCCACTTCGCGGTTTTCGCCGTTCTTCTTGGCGGAGAGCGTCGTCAGGTGCGGCAGCAGCTGCAATGCCATGTCCTTGAACGCAAGCGTCGGCCCGTGGAAGAGCTCCAGCACATGGGTATTGCTGTCGAGCTTTTTCGTGGGCGCAATCGCGGCGTCATCGAACTTGGCGGCTTCGTAGGCGCTGGCAATTGCGTCTGCCAGTTCCTGCGCATTGAAATCATCAAGATAGCCCCGGAGGATGGTCAGCGCGCGGGCGCGGTAGTCGAGCTTGGTCAGCGCGGCAATGTCTGCCAGCGTCATCTGCGGGAACACCGCCGGGACATACAGACCGCCATCGGGCGCAAGACCGCGCAGGATGGCTTGGGACGCCGTGACGCAGGCGCCGCCGCGGGTGGAAATGAATGACATGGAAATCACGCTCCTATCCGCAGGGCGATGCCTGCTGGGTTGAGGGCAAGAAAGGGTTCTTGCCGAGTTTCTGGACTGCTTTTCTTACCTATTTTATAGCAGCGATTATGCTGCGGCTGCGAAATATCAAAAGGGCGGCGGCTTACATGCTCCGCCGCCCTCGTGGGCTGTTCCAATTAGATGATGTAGCCCTTGCAGAAGTCAGGCAGCGCTTCGGGATCGGCGCTGACGGACAGCACGAACGTCACATCATGCTTCTGCGCGTATTTTTCGAGGCTGTCGAAGAACCACTTCGCGTCGGCGAGGTCAATCTTGATCAGCTTGAGGAACGCGTCGATGAAGACGGTCTTGACGTCGTAGTTGCTGGCGAGCATGCCGCCGAGGAAGCCGAGGAACATTTCCGCGCTGGAAACGCTGTACTCTTCGACGTTGACGAAACGAACCGCGCGGTCCACTTCGTACATATAGCTGTCGTTCTTGTCGAGGAAAACGACGTTGCCGGAGCTGGTCTTGACCGCGTTGTTGGTCATGTCAATCAGCCGCTTGGTCTTGCCGGAGCCCTTCTTGCCTGCGATAATCTGAATCATGGGTAAACGCCTCCTTGTGAGTGAGAGTTTCGTATCTCTATTATAAACCATTTTGCGCCCGGATGCAATGCCTCTGATGAATTTCCTTTGTGTTCGGGAGAAAAATTCACCGCTTTTACGGCGACGTGTCCTCCTCATTGCCGGGTGCATCTGTATCATTCGCCATGAGGGTCAATAAATCCTGCTTCTTCAGCGGCGGAAGTTCACGTTTTTCATGACCGGGGATGGACGTGTCGAGCTTGCAGACTCCGGCGCAGTCGCACCACTGGCAGGCGTTCCAGTCTCTGATGACGGCGGGGGACGGGGTGATTTCGCCGCTGCGGATGCGGTCGGCCAGCTCCGCCGCCATCTTCTTGGCGTGGGCAAGCAGTGCTGCCATTTCCTCCGACGTGTAGCCATCAGACGAGGAAGCGACGCTGCTATCCGCATTAAAGATTTTCGTGAACGAATATCCCGGATTGGAATCCAGCGCTTCCACCACGTCCACATCTGCCAGCACAATGCCTTTCAGGTGCAGCTTTTTCGCAATCGCCTTTTCCGCAGATTCCTTTACATCCGCCGTATCTACCATCGGGTCTTGAATCGTGAAGTAGAATGCGCCCGCCGGATTGCCGTCCAGCCCCTCGCACGCGGCTTGCAGATACAGCAGCAGCTGCAATTGAAGCCCATACCATAGGCGCGTCGGGTCAATGTCGCGGTGGCTGCTCTTGTAGTCGGATACGAGCAGATACACGCCCTCGTCGCCCTCCCAGCGGTCGATGCGGTCGATTTTGCCGCGCAGGGCTATTTTCCGTCCATCATGCAGCGTCAGCACCACCGGGGGCAGTCCGTCCTCCTCGCCAAACACAACTTCCTCGCCGACGGTGCGGAAGCGGCTGTGCTGTGCGTGATGCGTGAACATCCACGCGGCGCGGTGCACCGTTCGGCGGTACTTCTCGCCCTGCAGGCGCAGGGAGGGCGTTTCATTCAGCGGGCCATCTGCCCACGCGGTCGTCAGCGGCAGCAGCACCGTATCCATCAGCGCGTGGATTTTTTCGTCCGGCAAATCCGGAAAATCCGGCTCCTTCAGCGCAAGGGCGGCGTACCCCTCCATCGCGGCATGGTAGAAATCGCCCACATCCGCCGGGTCGAACTCGTACTCGCGGCGGATGACGGGCTTCAAGCCGTAGTTCACAAAGTGCCGATACGGGCACTGCGCGAAGCCCTCCAAACGGCTGATGGACACCTTGTCCTGCGTGAAGAGCCGCCGCGTGTGGTCGCGGGAGAGGAAAATCGCCGCGCCGTGGCGGTTCAGCGCATCCAGCACGGCCTGACAGCGGCTGTGCCACTCCGGGTCGAAATACAGCCAGCGCAGGACGTTTGCCCATTGCTCCGGAAGCGGCGTGTCGGTGTCGACAGCTTGCCGCAGGTGGTGCGGCAGTGCATCCAGCGCCATGGCGGGGGAGAGCGGTGCGACGTCGTTTGCCAGCACGCCGCCGGATACCACCATATGCGGGAACAGCTGCGTCATGTCCTCCAGCAGCCCCGCCGGACGAAACGCCGTGCCGTCCTGCCCGCCCTGCGAACAGGTGACGGTCAGAAAGCGCCGGGGGAGGGATAGTGTACGGTAGAAGTCCGACTGCCGCAGGGCGCACGTCTCCTGCTGCGTCAGGCCAATCGCGCGCTGCGCCAAGTCGCACAGTGTGCGCCGCTCCGTCTCGGACAGGAGCGAATCCGCCGTACTGCCCAGCGCGCCGTCCTGCATTCCCATGACGAGCAGCGCATCAATCCGCCCGGTCATCAAATGCCCCGCTTCGCCGATCATCACCGTGTCCGGCTGCGGCGGCAGGGACGAAATCGACGCGCCTGTCAAACCTGATTCCACGAACCGTGCCAAATCCCGCTGATTTGCCTTTTGCGTGCTCAGCAGCGCATACAGCTGATCAAGCAGCGTCATCAGGATTGTCCATACCTGCCGATTCTGCGTTGCTTCCGCCGCCATCCCGCGCGAAAGCAGCGCTTCCTCGCGCGCCATCAGGCGGTCATACGCATTGGTATCCTCCAAAAAGCGGAAAATTGCCTCGACGGAATCCCCCGCTGTTTTTGCGCGGCGGAGCGCATCCCGAAGGGCCTCCACAGGCGAAATCAGCCGGACGCGCAGTTCGTCCATATCCGCCGCGTCGTCGCCATAAGGGAACGGACGCAGCCACTTGCCGCGGTTGATGCCGTGCGTGATGGCGTAGTTCTCCAGCGAATCGGCTTCGTCGCGGGTCAGGGAAGAAAAGCCGCTTTTTGCCACTTGCAGCACATCCGCGCGGAGAAATCCGCCGGAGATGCAACGAAGTGCGCCGACGAGCATCCGACTCAAGCCGTGCCGCGCCGCACTGTCCTTCCGCGCCTGATAGCAGGGAATCCCCGCGCTTTGCAGCGTGACGGCGAGGATGCCGGCCATACTCTGCGCATCCGCCAGCGCGACCGCCATATACTGCCACGGAATGCCGCGCTCGTGCCAGCTTTGCAGCGCCTGCGCGGCGAAAGCGGCTTCGGCATACGGGTTCGCGGCGGCATGGATCGTCAGGGCGGACGCGTCGCCGGGGTACACCGCGCCGTCGCGGGCGAACAGGTGCGCTTCGAGGTGGCGGAGGGCTTCGTCGCGCCCGTCGAGTTCGCTTGGCAGCCACTTCCACTGCACGGGAATGCCGCGCTGACGCAGCCATCCGGTCAGCTCCGCCGCACTCCTGCGCTGGGAGGCGAAAACGTGCCCGTCGCTTGCAGTGTCCTTGTCCATCGTGAACGCAACGACCATGCGGGTGCATTCCGGCGCAGCGGTCGCCAGCAGGACGCACAGCGGCGTTGGCAGCATGTCAAACTGGTAGACAAACACGGCGGCATCGCGCATCAGCCCGCTTTCCGGCAGCCGTTCCACCAGCTCAAACTGCTGCGTCGGCTCATCCTGAAAGCGCTCGGCAATCAGCACGTCATACGTCTGCCAAAGCAGCAGCAAATCATGCGCCTTTGCCTTCAGTGCGCCGGATGGCAGCTCCTCCGCATAGGCGGCAAATTCTTCGCTTGACAGCCCCGTGCGCTGGAAGTCCATCAGCAGCGTGGACAGCTTCTCCGGCAGCCCGGGTGACAGCGCGACGCGGCGATAATAGTGCAGCTCCTCCTGCTTCAGGGAAAGCGCCTGCGCCAGTGCCATCCGTCGCCCGCTTTCGTCCAGCGCGGCTTTGGGCGAATGGCCAGCGCTCTCTCGGATACGCCGCCCCAGCCTGCGCGGCGACAGTACATCCAAATCCAGCAGCCCCGGCAAATTCAGCTGCTCCACCAGTTCTCGCTCGGCTTGCAGGGTGTACTGCTCCGGTACAAGCAGCAGGACACGCTGACCAGCTTCACGGCATTGGCGGATTTCTTCAAACAGGCGGGACTGCGTCTGCCCGGCGCGTGCGCCCCAGATTTCGACGGTGGTCATAAAATCCCCCTCACAAAGCGGCAAATGCGGTCAAATAGCGAATCGCCTCCGCGTCATGGCGGCGGTTAAACCCATGCGCTCCGCCGTCAATCAAGTGCAGTTCTGCGTTCGCATACGCTTCCGCCGCCTTTTTCGCATAATCCGGCTTGACGATGCCGTCCGCCGTGCCGTGGACAATCAGCACCCGCCCGGTGTACGGCGTGATTTCGCGGAAAACGTCCATGTGCATGACGGCTTCGGGATAGCAGCGCCCCAGCGGCATCGGCCCGCAGTGAATCTTCTCCGGCAGGTTTTGAGGGTCGAAGTGCGCCATCATCATGTGCCCCGCGCGCGCGTCGTCGGGGATGCAGAAGGCCGGGTAGAACAGCACGAGCCTGTCCACTGCATCCGGATGCTTCGCAGCGGTCAGCGCGGACACCATCCCGCCCTGCGAACAGCCCATCAGCAGCAGCGTATCGCCGGTATAGGGACGCGACTGCGCATAGCGAATGACGGCTTCCAAATCCTGCACCTCGGTCAGCACCGACATGTCCGTCGTCGCGCCGTCACTCCGCCCCAAGGGAGGAACGCTGCCGCCGCAGAAGTCGAAACAGTACGCACAGTAACCAATTTTCGCCAGCACCCTCGTGTACTGCCGGACGGTCTGCTGATTCGCCATAAAACCGTGGCAGACAATGGCAATCGGGAGTTTTTCGCCATTCGGACGGTACTCTGTGCCGCAGATGGTCAAATCACCGCGCATACAGGAGAACGTCCGACGACGGATGGGGGAGGAAGAAAACAGCATCGAAATCGCCTCACGGAAGATTGTTTCTTCTATTGTAGCATAGTCGCGCGAAAATGAAAAGATGGAAAAACAAGACTTGAAGCGGCAGGGAGAGACGTGTTATAATGGAGTGGATCCACAGAGACTGAAGGAGTACATACACGATGAGTAATTTCCGCCGACCGAAGCACCTGACCACCCGCCGAATGCAGGAAACGCGTCCGAATCCGCCGAAGGAACAGGCGAAAGCGCAGCGTCCGGCGCGCGAAATCCGCTGGAACTGCCCCGCAGCGGCAAAATGCGGCGGATGCCAGCTGACCCGCCTGTCCTACGCGGAGCAGCTGCAATGGAAGCAGCAGCGCGTGGCGGAACTGCTGGACGGAATTTGCGAAGTCCGCCCGATTCTGGGCATGGACGACCCATTCCACTACCGCAACAAGGTTCATGCCGTGCTGTCGGTGGACAAGGCGGGCAAGCCCATCAGCGGCGTGTACGCCATGGGGACGCACCGCGTCGTGCCCGTGCGGCACTGCCTGATTGAGGATCGCCGCGCTGACCGCATCATCCAGACCATCGTCGCGATGCTGCCTGCCTACAAGCTGCGCATCTACAACGAGTACACGCACCGCGGCTTCCTGCGCCATATCCTCATCCGCACGGGGCATGTGACGGGGCAAATTATGGTCGTGCTGGTGGCAACGAGCCTTGAATTTCCGGGCAAAAAGGCATTTGTGCAGGAGCTGATTCAGCGCCACCCGGAAATCACGACCGTGGTGCTGAATTGCAATCAGCGCGAAACCAGCATGGTGCTGGGCACGAAGGAAATCACCCTCTATGGCGAGGGTTACATGGAGGATGAACTGTGCGGCAAACGCTTCCGCATCAGTCCGCAGAGCTTTTATCAGGTGAACGCGAAGCAATGCGAAGTCCTCTACCGCACGGCGATTGACGCGGCGCAGCTGACAGGCGCAGAAACCCTGCTGGACGCCTACTGCGGTACGGGTACGATTGGCTTGTGCGCGTCGGATGGCTGCAAGCAGCTTATCGGCGTGGAGCTGAATGCCGACGCCATCCGCGATGCGAAGGAGAACGCCCGCCGCAACGGCGTGGAGAATGCACGCTTCCTCTGCGACGACGCAGGGCGCTTCATGCAGAAGCTCGCCAAGGAGGGAAACGCGCCTGACGTAGTGATGATGGATCCGCCCCGCGCCGGCAGCGACCAGAAGTTCCTGCAAAGTCTGCTGATGCTGAAACCAAAGCGGGTTGTGTACGTTTCCTGCAACCCGGAGACCCTCGCAAGGGACTTGCGCGTGCTGGTGGATGGCGGATATCAGGCGGAATGGGCAACGCCGGTGGATATGTTTCCGGGGACGGAACATGTGGAGACGGTATGCGTATTGTCCAAACTTCAAGAGGGGAAAACATATCGAGATTGAAGCATTTGGGAATGATTTGACTTCAACATAAGGAAAACCCGAAGCAGCACTGGAAAGGTACTGCTTCGGGTTTTTAGTGCTTAGCCTTATATGCTTCGCCCCACGCCCGCATGGAATCCAAAATGGGTTTCAGACTTTTCCCAAGTTCGGTCAGCGCATATTCCACCCTCGGCGGCACCTCGGGATAGACTGTACGGGTAATGATACCATCGGCTTCCATCGAGCGCAGGCTGTCTGTCAGCACCTTTTGGCTGATTCCCTCCAAGTCCTTTTTCAGTTCATTGAACCGCCACGGACGAGCCAGCAGATTTCGTATGATAAGCAACTTCCACTTGCTTCCAATCAGCGCCACGGTAGTTGCTACCGGGCAAGCGGGCATTTCTTCTTTTGTCAGCATCGCAGCACCCCCAATAGTTCAAATTAGGATGTTACATCTAAATTATAATACAGTGCACTCTAATTTTCAAGCAGTTACTTTCAGGTGAGCTGTGTTGCTTCTTGTGCCCCAGTAATCAATTTGTGCGTACTTGTGGCTGGGCATTGGTCTGTACCTGGAAAAGCAGAAGGACGGCAGCTGCATCAGGAATATGGTGTTTGCATTCCCTGTTCCAGTGAGCGGTCAGAAAGTGAAAGAACTTTCCTTGGAAAATGAAGCAACAGTCGAAATGGTATGCCTCTTAGTTCTGCGAAATCCAACGGCACATATCAACATGGATGTGGATGTGGACGAAATGGTGCAAGATAAAAGAGGCTCTTCACGGAATCTTGCTGGTTGCCTCCAAGATTCCGCGAAGAACCAAGTGATGTGAGAATTACTCCGTAATGTAGGTGTACCGCATGTTGTAGCTCTTTGCGTACTGCTCAGCGGCGGAGTCCGGCAGGACTTCCAGGACAAGGTTCGGGCAGTTATCGAAAGACGGGTAGCCAAAACTCGTTAGCTTGCGAAGATTGCCCAACAATGCAAGCGACTCGCATCCGGAGAAGGCAGATTGATCGACACTTTCCAAACTGCCCAGATTCGGAATTGAGGTCAGTTTTGTGCAGCCGGAAAACCCATATTTTCCGATAGCGGTTACATTGCTCAGGTCGCCGACGCTCAGCAGGGAAGTGCAGCCCTCAAACGTCTCAGAGGGAATCTCTTTCAGGCTGCTTAAATCACCGACGGTTTCCAGCGCAGTGCATCCCATGAAACACTCCACCCCAATTGATTCCAATTTAGGCATATCGCCGATTGATTTCAGCGAGATACAGCCACAAAAGACAAGAGATTCAATGCTTGTAACATTGCCTAAATCACCGATGCTGACAAGCAATTTGCAGTCGCTGAATGCATTATTCCCAATGGCGGTTAATTTGTCAGACCAGTCAACGCTAATCAACGATACGCAGCCTGCGAAAACCCCGGATTCCAAGCGCGTCAAGCTGTACAAATCATCAACATGCTCCAGTGCACTGCAGCCGTTAAAAGCACCTTTCCCGATAGTTTCCAAGTTGTGCAGGGAACCGATACTCTTCAGTGCAGTACAGCCCATAAATGCATACTGACCGATGCTGGTAATCTTGTCAAGTTCATCAACGTGTTCCAAGGCGCTGCAATTCACAAAACCGTTAGAATCAATGGATTCGACATTACTCATGTTGCCGACACGCACAAGCGAAGAGCAGCCTTCAAATGCGTAAGAATCAATCGAAGTTACGCTGCTCATGTTGCCTACGCTCTCTAATGCGGTGCAGAAGCCAAAGGTGGAATATCCGATGGATGTGACTTTGCCTAAATCGCCAATGGTTTTCAGCGCTTTGCAGCTATTGAAGGCACAAGTGCCGAGCGTTGTGACATTGGTCAGATTCCCGACGCTGGTTAAAGTGGTGCAGTCAGCGAATGCGCTGCTGCCGATGCTATTCAGCCGGGGCAGTTCAGGAAGGCTGGTCAATGCTTCGCAATTAGAAAACGCATATTCGCCGATGGTGCGGACGTTGGACATGTCCCCGATACTCGCCAGCTTGCTGCAGCCATAGAATGCATCTTTCCCAATGCTGGTAGCGCTGCTTAAATCGCCGACTGAAAGAAGATCCTTCAGACAGTAGAACAGCTTATTAGGAACAGCCTTCAAGCTGCTTAAATCGCCAACTGTGGTTAGCGCAGTGCAGCCATCAAACACTTTCTCGCTGATGCTTGTCACACTGCTTAAATCACCAACGGTTTTCAGCGATTTGCAATTGCGGAATGTCTCTCGATTCAAGACGGTCAGCTTTTCCAAGCCGCTAATGCTGGTCAGTGATTCACAGCCGTAGAAGGCACCATACGCTATGCGTGTAACACTGCCGAGTTCCCCGATGCTTTGCAGGGAAGTACACTGCTTGAACGCATTTGCGCCGATGAAAGTAACGCTGCTGAGACTGCCGACGGTTTTCAGCGAAGTGCACTGATAGAAGGCGTTTTCGCCGATGGAAGTAACGCTGCTGAGATCTCCGATGCTTTCCAGTGACGCACAGGCATAGTCTTTTGACATGCCTTCGTCCGGAATCCAACGGCTGGAAACCCCAAAGGCAGAGTCGCCGATGCTTTCCAAATGGGGCATATCACCAACCCGAACCAAGGAGGTGCAGCCTACAAAAGCACTATCGCCAATACTTGTTACATTGCTCAAATGCTCCATGGATGTGAGCGATTCGCAATCTCTGAAAGCGTAAGCACCAATAGTGGTTACATTATCGGTGTTATCAAGTGTTTCCAACGCATAGCAGCTGGAGAATGCGTATACGCCAATGCTCGTCACATTCTCCAAACCTTCTACGCTTTGCAGATTGGTACAGCTGGCAAATGCGCTATCCGGAATGGCAGAAATGTTCGTTAGACCGCTAATGGTGGTCATGGCGCAGAACTCGAAAGCACCGCTGCCGATGCTTGTTACGTTGCTTAAACCCTCAATGTTTACAAGTGAGTTACAACCTGAAAATGCGTATGCGCCAATGCTCGTCACATTCCCCAAACCTTCTACGCTTTGCAGATTGGTACAGTTGACAAATGCGCTATCCGGAATGGCAGAAATGTTCGTTAGACCACTAATAGTGGTCATGGCGCAGAACGCGAAAGCACCACTGTCGATGCTTGTTACGTTGCTTAAACCCTCAATGTTTACAAGTGAGTTACAACCTGAAAATGCTTCCGCCCCAATGTGGACGTCATTTCCTCCGATTTCAAGCGTATTCAACTGACAATCGTAGAAAGCCCATCTGCCAATCTTTTTAATATTGTCTAAGCTGCTGATTTCTTTGAGTGAAGTGCAATACCCAAAAGCCCAATCCCCAATTGTTGTGACATGCTGCAAACTTCCGATTTCTGCTAAAGACGCGCAGCTGAAAAAGGCTGAATCACCGATTTGTTCGACATTAGAAATGTCGCCAATACGCTTCAGTGAATCGCAGTAATAATGCTGCTCCGGTTCATCGTCCCAACTGATGGCGTATGAAAAAGCAGACGCGCCGATACTTTTCAGATGGGGCATATCACCGAGCTGCGTCAGTGATTTGCAGCCTGCAAAAGCAGATTCGCCAATGCTCGTCAAAGAAGTCAAATCTCCAACATCTTGCAGTGATGTGCAGTTGTAGAACGTGAAGTCACTGAGATTCGTTACATTCTCCAGCCCATCCACCTTCACCAGCGCCGTGCATCCATCGAATGCGTGCGCGCCAATCTCTGTCACGCTGCTGGGAATCGTGATCTCTTTCAGGCTCGTGCAGCCCGAGAAGGCGTAATCCCCGATGGCAGTTACAGAATCAGGAATTTTCACGCTGACAAGGCTCGTGCTGTTTGCAAACGCATATTCATCAATGCGTTTTACGTTTGCGGAAATTTCGTAAGTCGCGACATTTCCGCCGCTTGGAGCGTCCGCGCTGTCCGCCAGTGCGGGTAGGACCAGACAGCTTCCGATCAGCAGACTGGTCAGCGTAATCGTCAAAAGTTTCTTGGATTTCATGTGTATCAACCCCTTTCTCGATTTCCAGCATACAGCAATTTCAAGAAAAAGTCAATAGAAGAATCAAGAAAATTAAGGGAAAATACAGAAACTAAATCGAATGCTATGTCATGCACCGTCAAATCAATAAGGTGCTAATACTATATTCAGAAAAAATTGTCAAGAAACGATTACCAATCATGTTGACAAGTTGGAAAAACCTGCGTATAATAAATATGGAAAACTGGCAGTTTGCAACAGGGAAAAAGCGGATGGAGGAGAATTGCACATGAAACGTTGGAAAGTCACATTCGGGCTGTTCTTGCTTCTTTTTGCGCTGGCAACGACAGTTGCTTGCGCGGAGACAAAGGAAGCGAAAATGGATTGGAACGATCGGACTGTCATTTTTGCCCAGCCGGGGGAAACAATCCACTTTACCTACGATGTTCCAGAAAATTACGTTGTGACAAAAGAGGAATGGCTGTGGTATTTCTGCTATACGGATGGTCGTACCGCTACTTTCTATGATGGCGAATATGGTGAGAGTCGCAAGGCAAGCTATACCTATGAGCCAACGGGAATCCATGTCGAATGGGATGGTAAAGGCAGCATTTCACTTTCTGCAAATGAAATGGTGCGTATTCAATTACGATTAAATGGATATGATTATCTGTTTGCATATGTACTTGTTGCAGACCCGGCAGAGTACTATACCTATGAGATTCAGAATGGAGAAGCGACGATTACAGGATATAATAAAGAACTGCTGAGAAGCAAAGTGCTTATTCCCTAGGAGATTGAAGGGTATCCGGTCACGACGATCGGCGACCGCGCGTTTTATGACATGCCGTCGGGTATCGGCAAGGAATTTTACATTCCGGACAATGTAACTACCTTTGGCAAGGAAGCATTTGCAGCCAGTGCCTATTTGGACTCGGTTAGGATGCCGCAGAAGCTGACGAAAATGGGCGGGGGCGTATTTGCGGCATGTTTGCAAATGCACTCCTTGGAAATTCCTGATTCGTTGACAGAGATTCCGGACTATGCTTTTACAAACTGCTGGGGCTATGGAGAGGTGAATAAATACAGTGCTGAGCAGTCTATTGGTAGAGTTGAGCAGTGTGTTGGTAAAAATGTGACAAAAATCGGAAAATATGCGTTTGCTGGATGCTGGAATATGGGGAAGGCGTGGGGCGATGGTCGTCTGCCTGAAAAGCTCGAATCCATCGGGGAAGGCGCATTCCAGTATTGTTATAAAATAAAATCATTGGAAATTCCGGCTGGTGTGACGGTCATTCCTGACCGCACATTTCAGGGCTGCGAAAGACTGGAATCCATTCAGATTGATGGCGATATTACGATGATTGGTGCGGAAGCCTTTGACGGCTGTGTTGCGCTGACGTCGATGCCGCTGTCGAAATCGCTGTCCCTGATTGGAGCGGATGCATTCCGTGACTGCACGGCGCTGACGGCTTTCCAGCTGGCAGAGGGAAACACGCATTTTCAGGTGCAGCAAGGTGCACTGATGACGGCAGATGCCACGCGGCTGCTGACTTATGCTGCCAGCGCATCGCAGCAAAGCTTTGTCATGCCGGAAACGCTGACACAGATTGATGATGGCGCACTCAAAAACCTGCGCTATCTGGAGACGCTGACTTTCTCGCCGATTTTCAGCGATTATCAGGCAGGCATGTTTGAAAATGCAACGGGCTTGAAGACGGTGAATTTCGGTGAAGGTACGCTGACGGCGATTCCTGACCGATTCTTCAAGGGCTGCACGTCGCTTGTTTCGCCCAATGCGTTCACGGGCGTGACGTCTGTTGGCGAATCGGCATTTGAAGGCTGCACGGCGGTGCAATCGCTGTCGTTTGATGATTCGCTGTCGAACATCGGCACAAAGGCGTTCCAGAACTGCACGGCACTGGAAAGCGTGCATATTCCGGACAGCGTAACGAGCCTGAGTGCAGCGGCGTTCCGGAATGACGTTTCCTTGACGGAATTCCAGATGCCGGAGCGCCTCTATACCGTCTCTGCGTCGGCGTTCAGCGGCTGCACGTCGCTGAAAACGGTGACATGGAGCAAGTATCTGCAAACCATAGAAGCAAATGCGTTTGAAAATACGGCCCTGACGGAAATCATCTTCCCGGAGAGCCTGACCAGAATCGGCGCGTATGCGTTTGCGGGCATTGGCACGCTGGAAAGCATCGTCCTGCCGGAAAATTTGAATACGATTGGTTCGTCTGCTTTTTCTGGCACTGGGATTCAGACGCTGAAGCTGCCCAAGAACGTCACGACGCTGGGCAACGGCGCGTGGATGAACTGCGCCGCCTTGCGGGAAGTTCAGTGGGAGGCAGCGCTGACGAAAATCCCGGTGAATACGTTTGAACACTGCACTGCGCTGACCCAAATCGAACTGCCGGACGGCATTGTGGAAATTGGCGCAAGGGCATTCAGCGGCAATGAAAGCCTAACCAATGTGACTTTGCCGCGCACGGTGCGGCGCATTGAAAGTGCCGCTTTTGAGGGATGCAGGGCGCTGACGGACATCCTGCTCTGGCCGGACGTGGAGGAAATCGCGGCGGATGCTTTTGCAAACTGCGAGAATCTGACTATCCGCGGCTGGAAGGGGTCTGCCGCTGAAAAAGCAGCCACGTCACAGGGTGTGAATTTTGCCGCGGCGGATCAGGAAATTTCCTACACGCTCAATGCCGCGCAGGATGGCTATCTTGTCAGCAGCTGCGATGAAAACGCAGTGCTGCTGGTGCTTCCGGCTGTGCATAACGGGCTGCCCGTGGTCGGTACTGCGGAAAACGCCTTTACAAACTGCAAGTACCTGCAAGAAGTGCGTCTGGAAGCGGAAAGTGTGTATTTGCAGGTTTGTGACGGCATCCTGATGGACGCGACAGGTAAAACGCTGCTGCTCTATCCGGCACGGCGCGCAGGAGCGGATTTGGTGATTGACGAAAACGTGACTGCCATTGCAGACTATGCGTTTGCTTATTGCCAAAATCTGCGCAGTATCACCATTGGCACGCAGGTGGAGACGATTGGCGACCATGCGTTTGACGCGGTGAACGATGCCCTGTGCCTTGTTGTGCAGGATGGCAGCCCGGCGCAGCTGTGGGCGAGCGCACACGGGGTGCGCTATGCCAGTGAAAGCACATCGTTTACCTATCGCCTTGAAGGGGACAAAGCGTATATTACAGGCTACACGGGCACGCTGCCGGAGACGGTTGTTCCGGCAGTGATTGACGGATACCCTGTCTATGCGATTGAAAACCTCCGCAGCCCGATTCTGACGCACGTTGTTGTCAGCGAAGGGATTGAAGTGATTGGGGACTCGGCATTTAAAGCGTATTTTGATTATGAGAAAGGCTACATTCGCACGCTTGTGAGCGTAAGTCTGCCGCAGAGCTTGAAAATCATTTCGGATGACGGTTTCTGGGGACAGGAAAACTTGCAGGAGATTACACTTGGCAGTGTGGTGGAAATTGGGCAATCGGCCTTTGGCAGCTGCACCATGCTGAAGCAAATTACACTGCCGGATACGCTGACAACGATTGGCTGGAGAGCGTTTGAATCTTCTGGCTTGACGTCGCTGACGATACCGGTCAATGTAACCAGCCTTGGAGGCTCTTTCATCACAGACTGTTCAGCGCTGACATCGCTGTATGTAGCCGAAGGAAACCCAAACTATGAGATAGTGGACGGTCTGCTTTACGACATTCCTGCGCAAACACTGCGCTATGCCCTGCCGGATGTGTCGGGGGATGTAGTGATTCGCGACGGCACGGTGCGCATTGCCGACGATGTGTTTAAGAATCATGCGATAACGTCTGTTCAACTGCCGGATTCTTTGCAGAAAATTGGGAACTACGCATTTGAGTTCTGTAATGAATTAAAGGAGGTAAACTTCCCCGAAGGCTTGATAACAATAGATGGTGCGGCATTTGCCTATTGTACACAACTGGAAAATGTGGTACTGCCGGAAGGCTTGAAGTACTTGGGCGACAGCGCATTCCGCTCCTGCGATAGCTTAACAGAAATAACCGTGCCTGAAGGCATCACATTTATGTCGGGAACATTTGCAACCTGCTACTCTTTACGCACCGTGAATTTGCCGAGTGGTTTAACCCACATGATGAACGGCGTTGTGGAAGGATGTCGTTCACTGGAAACTCTACACTTGCCTGCTAAGCTGGAGAGTATCCATGGCAGTTGGCCGAGCAGTTTGAAGACGATAACGACTGCGTTTGGCTCTGTGCGTTATGTGTCCGAAGATGGCATCTTATATGATACACAGGAAAACAGCATCGTATTTGTGAATGCGTCGATTACAGGGCATGTAACTGTTCGTGACGGCATCACAAAGATTGGCGAAGGGGCGTTCAAGAGCAGAAAAGGTTTAACGAGTGTCACGCTGCCGGAAAGCTGCACTGTCATTGATTCTTATGCTTTTGAAAACTGCACAGCACTAACGGATATCAACTTCCCGGAAAAATTAGAGTTGATTGGACGAAATGCATTCTACAATTCCGGCATTACATCGCTGAAACTTTCGCAGCCGGGTCTTCACGTTGGGAGTTTTGCATTTACTGATTGCCATCAGCTGAAGTCTGTGGAAATCACATCGACGGACTTTGACTTGATGGAGTGGGCATTTGCAAGATGCGAAAATTTGGAGACAGTAATTCTGCCGCCGCAGGTTTTCCGCATGGAAGGCGGATGCTTCACGGAATGCACGTCCCTGACTACGGTCGTTTTGCCGAAGAACATCACGTTCGTGCATGGCTTTAAGGACTGTACGTCCCTGAAAACTATTGAAATTCCGGACAGTGTGACGAGCATCGGCTATGAAGCATTTGCAAACTGCAAGTCGCTGGAAAGTATTCATCTACCGGATGGGGTAACGAACATTGGTGGACTTGCGTTTGCGCATTGCTATGCGCTGAAAGAAATCAATCTTCCGGATTCGCTGACCACGATCGGAGAAGAAGCATTCCGAGGAGTTCCGATTGCTGAAGTTGTCATCCCGGCAAATGTGACCGAAATCGCGGACTGGACATTCTATTATAATGGAGAACTCCGTTCGCTGACGCTCCCCGATGGCTTGAAGAAAATTGGCGCGAATGCTTTCTGTGGAGCGTCCAAGCTCCAATCGGTGGAACTGCCGGAAAGTTTGGAGGAAATAGGGGATGCCGCGTTCCGTGAGAGCGGGCTGACCTCGATTACCATTCCAGGTAATGTGAAGCGCCTTGGCGGCGCATTCATTTACTGCAAGAATTTGGAGAAGGTCTCCATTGCCCCCGGCGTTGAAACGATTGGTGCTGACGCGTTCTTGGAATGCCCGAAGCTGACGGAAGCAACGCTCGCCAGCACTGTTACGACCATCGAGAGCAGTGCGTTCTGCGGCTGCAAGGCGCTTCAAACCATTAACGGCGGTGCGCTCATTCAGTCCATTGGCGAACATGCCTTCACGAGCTGCGAAAACATTGAGGAAATCAATATTTCGCCGAATTTGGCGGAAATTTCAGACTATGCATTTGATGGCTGCAAGAAACTGAAGCGCGTTTCGCCGTCGGCGGAGCAGAAGGGCGTTTCTCTGCCGCATGTGAAGTACATCGGCAAGTGGGCATTCAACGTCTGCAAAGCAATTCCGTCCTTCTCTCTGGGCGATTCGCTGGAAACGGTCGGGGATTATGCGTTTGCTTCCACGTCCGTTACGTCCATGTATTTCCCGGATACCGTGAAGCAGATCGGCATCAACCCGATGTGGTTGAATTATGCCATTCTGTCCGTGCATTTGCCGAAATCACTGACGGAAATCCCGCAGGGGATGTTTGCGCAGGTCGCGCGGATGCAGACGCTTACCATCCCGCAGGGTGTGCGCAGCATTGGCACACAGGCATTCCACGGCAATGTTGCGCTGGCGGCGCTGAAACTGCCGGATGGCTTGGAGCGCATAGGCGCAAATGCATTTGGAAACGCGATGCTGCTGCTGGAAATTCCGGCATCGGTTACGGAAATTGCGGATGATGCGTTCAGCGAAGCGGTTGTGGAATTCTACACGCCGTCGGGCAGCGCGGCGCATCAATACGCGCTGGCGCATCAGATTCCCGTGCATTTGGATGAGTCGATTCCGGCAGAATACCTCGGCACGGCTGAACAGATGGCGGCAGGGATTGTCGCGCAGGTGATTACGGATGACATGACCGACTATCAGAAAGCAGAAGCGCTGGTAGACTGGATGCTCAGCGAAACAATGCTGTCAGACATGCTGCCGGACACATATAGCGGCAAAATGGTGCTTACTTTGCGTAAAGGTACGCGCTGGGGCTGGGCATTTGCATACAAAGCACTGCTGAACGCGGCAAATGTTACCAATGATATCTACTTCAACGCGAAGGGCATCGTTGAAGGCGCGGGAATTGGGAATCAAACCTCAGTCTTTGTTTCGTATTTTGACGGCGATGCCGTGAATATGATTCAGATTGATGGGCAATGGTATTTCACGCATCCTGCCTTTGTGGAGCATTTCGGAAAGGCGAGATACTTCATGCTCAATCGAGAAACGTATCGCCTGTCGTTTGGGGATGATCCGAACGTGGAAGCCTGCGACAACTACGACCAGACATTCCTCTATCAGGCGTACTCCAAGGATGTTGAGGCGGAGGTTGTGGCGCAGGCATCTGCGTCCTTTACAGAGGGCAAAAAGCTGGTGTATGCGGAAGTTCAGCCGATTGAGGAACTGATGGATGCGAGTTATGCGTATGTGCTGGATTTCGCAGGGCGGCATATGGATACGCTGGACTGGCAGAACGCACAGGGCGAATTTGAGCCGACTATCATTGGCACAAACAACGGCTACTGGCTCAGTGACGACCTGACGGGCGAGTATGCGCAAGTGACGGTGAATACGCAGACGCTCTATCCGTATGGCGCGGAAGTGCGGCTGGATGATCCGGAATACACGGCAGTGCTGTGCGACTGGAATGTGGATGGCACGCTGACGCTGTCGGAAGATACCGAAGAAGCAAGCGTGGCGCTGTTCACCATAGAAAGGGGAGAAGATATAGAAAAGAAACAAACCATTACTGGCAGAAAGGTCTATCATGCGACCTTCACCCCGACCCTGAGCCAGTACATTAACACACTGGCACCGACGGAATTTGACTTGGTGCTGGAATGCCAGCTGCCGCCCATTCGTGATGCTGCACAGCTGGTGGACAACAAGCTGACGCTGACGCTTTCGGATTCACATATTTTCCCGGAAAATGCGCAGCTGGATTTGATTTTCTGGCCGGAAGGCGGCACATCGAGTGCTCCTATAACGCACTTCTATGTGGAGGATCGTGAAGAACTCTACCCGGATGGCAAGCGCGAAATTACGCTTGACCTCTCGGCACTTCGCTGCGACATGAGATACACGCTCTACATTGCGCAGACAGCGGACAACTATGTGGAATCGGAATACAGTTCCGTTACAAGCCGCATCGACATACCGCATACGCCGTACATTGAGACGGTACGGCCTGCAACATCGACGGAAAACGGGCGGATAAGCGACACGGTCTGCAAGATTTGCGGCACATGGCTGGACAACGGCTATGGGATTGCATCGGATCATATTTTACAGCTGCCTGCGAGTTTGAAGACCATTGAGGAAGAAGCCTTTGTCGGCATGTGGCAGGTGCAGCAGGTGAATATTCCGGAGGGCGTTACTGCGATTGGAAAGCGCGCCTTTGCGGACTGTACGCTGCTGCGGCTGGTCATTATCCCGAACAGTGTGCAAACGCTGGCGGATGATGCCTTCAGCGGCTGCCATCCGGTGATTCTCTGCGACGCGGAAAATCAGCAGGTGATTGACTGGGCAAATGCACAGGGACTGATGGTCGTTTTCAAGGAAAGTAAATAATACTATTTCCAGATTCACCTGCGCCATCTGCTTGCGCCTTTTCCATTCTGGCGTCCGCTCATTCCACTTAGCGTAGCGCTGCTACGCTGCGTTCCATTCACGTTAGCCAGAATGAAAAATTCGCGGCGCATCTTGGCGCATTCTTATCTGGAAATAGTATAACACATCCCTTTGGCTGCTTCGGTGACACAACTTCTCCGAAGCAGCCCCTTTTCTTTTAAAAAAATCTCGAAACAGGATTGACAAAATGGGCTTGATACACTATAATAGAGACAAGGTTGAGCGTTAAACCTAACGAAAATACGCCACGAACTCGTGAAGGAGGTTTTCCCATGAGAGGGTCGATGAAATTGGTTTCCATGCTGCTGGTGCTGTGCCTGACGCTGGGCGCGCTGCCGTTGGCGATGGCGGAAGAGGTCGTTGATGCGGACTTGACCTGCACGATTACGCTGGGCAACTGGCCCGCGGATACGGCGGCGGAGGCGGAAAAGGCGCTCTTTGAGAGCTACCGCGAAACGATGAAGAAGCAGTACCCGAACGTGACGCTGGTGCCGGATTACTACTCCTACACCCTGAGCAGCTACGTTCCGATGGCGAAGGGCGGCACGGCGCCGAGCATCTTCCAGCCGCCGTTTACCGACCCGCAGCTGCTGATCAGCCAGCATCTTGTCGGCGACGTGACCGATGCGCTGGAGCGCGCGGGCGTGCTGGATGAGTTCAGCCCGTCGTACCTCGAAATGTTGTCCGACGAGAACGGCCGCATCTACGGTCTGCCGCGCGACGGCTATGTGCTGGGTATGCACATCAATGTCGCCCTGTTCCGCGAGGCGGGGCTGGTGGACGAGGAAGGTCTGCTGATTTACCCCAAGACCTTGCAGGAAGTGGCGGAATACGGTCAGATTATCCGCGAAAAGACGGGCAAGGCGGGGCTGGTATTCCCGGCGAGCGAGACGTATGGCGGCTGGCTGTTCACCAATATCGCGTGGAATTTCGGCTGCGTGGGCGAAAACGCGCTGGAATATCAGGATGAAGACGGGCGCTGGGTGTGCAACTTCACATCCGACGAGTGCGTGGCGGCGATGGAGTACATCCGCGACCTGCGCTGGAAGTACAACATCCTCAATGCCGACGCGACCACGACCGACTGGGCGGGCGCGCATTCTCTGCTGGGCACGGGCGAAGCGGCGATGAACTTCGCGGCGGATGACTCGGTTGACCAGCCGACATCCAACAAGGGTCTGCCGGTGGAGGACTTCGCGCTGATTCCGTTCCCGGCGGGCAACGCGGGACGCTATGCGCTGGCGGGCGGTACCTGCTACATGTTCGCGCCGAACATCACCGAGGATCAGGCGACGGCGCTGATGGCATACCTGACCGTGCTGGGCAAGATGCCCTACCTGAATGACCAGATTATCGAGGGGATGCGCGCGGACTATGCTGCCAAGCGCGACCGCGGCGCCCCGGTTCTGCCCGCCATCAGCGCGTGGAACGATGCGGACTACAACGCGGCGAAGCAGGCGATTATTGACGAATACTGCAATGTCGATATGCGCTTGTATAACGACTTCTTCGATTCCATCACGCAGGGCACGATTACGCTGCGCTCGGAAGAACCCGTCTTTGCGCAGCAGCTGTATCGCGAGCTGACCGCTGTAATTCAGCGCGTTATCACCCGCGAGGGCGCGGATGTGCGCAAGGCACTGCAAAAGGCGCAGGATTCGTTCCAGGAGTATCTGGATGATGAAATCAACGATTACTAATTTCTGATTGGACAAAAGATTCCGGCAGCGGTCAGCCAATGCCGGTTTCTTTTGACCCAAAATCAAAGAAAAATCAAAGAAAAGCCCAACGGGAGCATGGAGGAACGCCTATGAGCAGAAAAAAAGCGCAAGTCGGCTTGCGCGCACGGACGGTTGACCACCTCAATGCTTGGCTGATTATGCTGCCGAGCCTCGTGCTGATGCTGTTCTTTGTCTGGGAACCGCTGTTTGAGAGCGTGGTGATGAGCCTGTACAAGACGCGCAACATCGAACTGGTGAACTTCATCGGCTTCAAAAATTACATCAGCGTCATGGGCAAAGATGACTTCCTGCAGGCGCTGACGAACACGTTCTCGTACACGTTCTGGTCGCTGCTGCTGGGCTTCTTCCTGCCGATGGTGCTGGCGCTGCTGATTGGGGAGACCGTGCGCAGCAAGAGCTTCTTCCGCACGGTGGCGTATCTGCCGAATATGCTGCCGGGCCTCGCGGTCGTCATCCTCTGGTCGGCGTTCTTCTCCGGCGAGAAGTCCGGCGTACTGAACATCCTGCTCAGCCATCTGGGCATTGCGCCGCAGACGTACCTGACGCGCTCGGAGTGGGTCATCCCCATCATCATTCTGATTGCGACGTGGAAGGGCGCGGGTGCGACGGCGCTGATTTACATGGCGGGCATGTCCAGTGTCAGCCCGGAGCTGTACGAAGCGGCGGCGATTGACGGCGCGGGCATCTGGCAGCGCATCATCCACATCATGATTCCTGCCATCAAGAAGCTCGCGGGTACGCTGCTGATTCTGCAAATCATCTCCGTGTTCCAAATTATGTATGAACCGATGGTGCTGACGAAGGGCGGCCCGGATAATGCGTCCCTGTCGCTGATGCAGCTGATGTGGCAGTACGCGTTCGGCGGCTCAATGAACTATGGCAAGGCATCTGCCGTCGCGGTGATTGTCACGCTGATTTTGCTCGTCATGACGGCGATTTACTCCTACTTCGACCGCAAAGAATCCGACTGGGATTAAGGAGGGAGAACGCATATGGCAAAAGCACAGCGCACCGGCGTCATCCGGGACTACGATATGCACTCCGCGTCTGTCCGGGTTGGGTATGGGTTCATCTTCTTCTTCTGCCTGATTATGACGGTCATCGCGGTTTTCCCGATTATCTGGGTTGTGCTGGCGGGCTTCAAGGACTTGAAGGAGTTCATGTCGTCCGCCAAGCTGCTCCCGGAGGTGTTCGATTTTTCTCTCTTCGCGAAAACGTGGTCGCAGCTGGGCATTGCGCAGAACTACCTTAACTCGCTGATTTCCGTTGCGGGCAGCGTCGTCTGCGCGATTGTGTTCAACGGTCTGCTGGGCTATGGGCTGGCGATTTTGAAGCCCAAGGGCTACGGCATCGTCAAGAAGCTGGTCATGCTCTCCCTGCTCCTGCCGACGACCATCAGCATCGTGCCGCTGTTCATGAACATCCAGAAGCTGAATCTCGGCGGCTCGTTCGTCCCGCTCTGGCTGAGCTATGGCGCGAACGCCATGTACGTTATCCTGTTCGTGCAGTTCTTTGAATCGCTGCCGACTTCCATCATCGAAGCCGGGCGGATTGATGGCTGCACGCAGCTGCAAACGTTCTTCTACATCGTCCTGCCGCTGTCCAAGCCGATTTGCTCCGTGATTGCGATTTTCGCCATCAACGCCGCATGGTCGGACTTCCTCCTGCCGTATCTGGTGCTTCGCGGCAGCGCGCTGCAAACGGTGATGGTGCGCCTGTTTGTTTTCAGCACGGAACAGACCGTCAACGCCGACACGATGATGCGCTCCGTCGTTTTCTCGATGATTCCGCCCATCATCCTTTTCTTCATCTTCCAGAAGCAGCTGACCGAAAACGCCGTGTCTGTGGGCATCAAGGGGTAAATGCGAAGGGGTCAAGGGGGCGACCGCAGACTTCGTCTGTTTTCATTGCCCTCTTGAACTTGCTCAAAAGCCCACTAACGGAAGAAAAATCAACTTCCACCACCGAAAAAAGAGCTTCTATTTCTTTCTTATTAGAAGAAAGAACCGACAGGAGGACGCACAATGGCAAAAGCCGCTGACGTATATTTCCAAGTAGACCCGTGGAGGGTCATTGAGCAGGGCTTCGACCCCGCCTACGCGCGCGTGAGCGAATCCATCTTCTCGCTGGGCAATGAGAGCATCGGCGTGCGCGGCTGTTTCGATGAGGGCGGTCATGTCGATAGCCTTCGCGGAGCGTATACCAATGGCATCTATGATATGGAGAAGCTGAGCCGCTCCTATAAGGGCATCATCGACAAAACACACTTCATGATTCCCTCGGCGGAATGGCTGATGACGACGATTTCCGTCGATGGCGAAACGCTCGATTTGGGGCAGTCGCAGTTTTCTGACTTCACTCGCGAACTCGATCTCCGCGCCGGCACGCTCACCCGCCGCTTCCTCTGGACGACGAAGAGCGGCAAGCAAATCCGCCTGACCTTTCTTCGCTTCCTCGATATGGTGCACCGCGAACGCGCGTACCAGCGCATCACGCTCGAAGCGCTCAATTTCACGGGCAGCGTGACGGTCACGTCCGGCGTGTCCTTCAACGTCGTGCATGAAGGGCGGCAGAAGTGTTTCTGGCAGGAGACGCGCATCGACGCTACGCCGGATTGCTTGATGGCGCAGTCCTGCACGACGCTATCGAATCAGGAGGAGTTTTGCGGCGCATGGCTGACGCTGCCCGGCGAATCCACCACATTCGCTGAGGGCAAAACCGTCACCGCGACGGCGGATGTTCTGCTTGCACCGGGGCAAGCCGTGCAAATCGACAAGCGTGTCGTCGTGCTGTTCAACGGTCAGCAGGGGGACGACCTCTGGCAGAGCGGTCAGGACGCGATGGCGCAGAGCAAAGCCGTCTCGCTCGATGACGCACAGGCGGCACAGCGCGCGTACTGGGATGCTTACTGGCACACGTCCGACATCTGCATTGAACCGAAAGATGAAAGCATGGCGGAAGCCGTCGCAGCGGAACAGCAGGGGATTCGCTTCTGCTCCTTCCAGCTCGCGCAGACCTACAACGGCGGCAGTATGCGCCACAACATTGGCGCGAAGGGCTTGACGGGCGAGGCGTACAACGGTCATGCATTCTGGGACACGGAATCCTGCTGCCTGCCGTTCTACCTCTTCACGAACCCGGAAGCCGCGAAATCGCTCCTCCTTTTCCGCTACAACACGCTGCCGATGGCGCTGGAGCGCGCAAAAATGCTGGACTGCAAGGGCGCATGCTACCCGATTGCGACGCTTAACGGTGACGAGGCATGTCCGCTCTGGCAGCACGCCAGCCTGCAATTGCAGCCGAGCACGGCGGTATCCTACGGCATCTGGCATTATGTCCACCTGACGGACGACAAGGCGTTTTTGTACCGCTACGGCGCGGAAATGCTGCTGCAAATCGCCCGATTCCAAGCGACACGCGTCGGCTTCAGCGAGAAAATCGGCAAATACGGCTTCTTCGGCGTGATGGGCCCGGACGAGTTCCACATGATGGTCAACAACAACGCGTATACCAATTATATGGGGATGCGCGCCCTGCGCTATGCGGCGGATGTGCTGGATGCAATGCGGGCGGATGCGCCGGAAACTTACGCGGCACTGTGTGAAAAAGTCGAGCTTGCATCGGACGAACCCGCGCAATGGCGGCACATTGCCGACAACATGTACATTCCGGAAACGCCCGACCACCTGTTTGAGCAGCATGACGGCTTTTTTGAGCTGCCGCACACGGACATCAACAGCATTCCGGTCAGCGAGTTCCCGCTCTACGACCATTGGGCGTACGACCGCATCTACCGCACGGACATGATTAAGCAGCCGGATGTGCTGATGTTCCTCTACCTCTACAATTCGTCTTTTGATACCGAGACGAAGCGTGTCAACTACGATTTCTATCAGCCGCGCACGATTCACGAATCCTCCCTTTCGCCTGCGATTCACTCCATTCTGGCGGCAGAACTGGACAAGATGGATGAAGCGGTCAGCTTCTTCGGCTACGCGACGCGCCTTGATTTGGACAACTATAACCGCAATACGCGCGAGGGCTTGCACATCACGAGCATCGCGATGGCATGGGCGAACATCGTCTACGGCTTTGCAGGTCTGCGCAGCGATGACTCGATGCTGCGTTTCGCCCCGCGTCTGCCGGAGCGCTGGAAGCAGCTGACCTTCTCGGTCATGTACCGTGGGCGTGTGATTGCAATCAGCATGGATGCGAATAAGACCGTGTTCCAGCTGACGCAGGGGGACAAACTGGCGGTGCAGGTGTATGGCGAGACGGTGGAACTGACGGATGAGCCAATTTCGGTGCAGCGGCAGTAAAGCTGAATACAAAACGGCGCTGGCAGGGTGAGATTCTTGCCAGCGCCTGTTTGCGTGCAGAAAAGAATTGAAAAGTCAACAGTATGTGTGATACTATTTCCAAATTCACCTGCGCCATCTGCTTGCGCCTTTTCCCCGTTGGCGTCCGCTCATTCCACTTAGCGTAGCGCTGCTACGCTGCGTTTCATTCGCGTTAGCCAACGTGAAAAATTCGCGGCGCATCTTGGCGCATTCTCATTTGGAAATAGTATGAGAGCAGGGATACGCATCTGCGCCGTTTGTTATGGCGCTGCGTACTCACCCACCGTCTGAATATCCGTTTGTTTGAACAGCATACAGCCGCAGTGCCCTTTGAACGTGGGAAAGCTGATGATTTTCAATTTTGTGTCAATCTCTGGGCTGTAATACACAATTTCCAGCGTTTCACCGAACAGCGCCGTGCGCTCGTAGACGCGCAGCCATTTTGCGTCCATATTGGGGAAAATGCTGCCGAAAGAGTGGTTGATGAGCTGCTGCAGCGGCGTTTTTTCGATTTCAGCCAGTGCCTCGTTACCGTAGCGGAAGATCCAGTCCACAGCGGCACGCTCCTCGTTGAACACCATCTCGATGTCGGTAAACGCAAAGGGCGCGCTGTCATAGCTGGCATAGTGCCGCTGATATTCTTCCTGTGTGGTGGGCGCGTCGCTGTCAGACAGGCTCTGCGCAATCTGCCGCCGTCCGGCGCGCAGCTGTTCTTTGAGCTCTCGTTTCTTTCGACAGCTATAATACAGCGTTTCTCCGTTGATGAGTTCAATCTCCTTTCCAATGGCGTGGATTCCCTTGATAGATACCAGCGTGGCGCGGTCGGCGCGGATAAAGCCGCTGCCAAGCATACTTTTCAATTCATGGATGGTGGCATAGGTTTCGTAGGTTCTGCCATCGGAAAAATGGATGATCGACTGGCGGCCTGACAATTGAATATAAAGAATGTCCTCTGTCAGCAAGCTGATATGCTTGCGGTTGGAAATAACGGAAATATCGTCGAATCTCATAGCTCTTCCTCCACCATTATAAAATACCATTACAGAATACCATGTTTTCAGATGCAATGCAAGATTCAACGCAAAGAAAAAACGTTATTCGCGCAGGATTGTACGATGTTCACGCAAGGTATGTTGCAATTCAAACAAAGTTATGCTACACTGAAAACACAAGAACAGAAAAGGACGGAAGGTGAGCGATGTCATCTTTCGTAGCAGTTCCCTATGGGGAAACCTGTCTGAGTAAAGGAGGAACACCTGTGAAAAAGAAAATGCTAAGCTTACTCCTTGTGCCGACCATGTTGGCTGCCACGCTGACGGTCTGCGCCAGTGCCGAGAAAAGCAGCGACACTGCCGCCGTGTTCAATGCAGAGACGAAGTCGGCAACCCAAAGCACCATGGAGGTCAATCGGCAGGTATACGACTTCCTGAACTTTGAGGATACGTCGGAGTTTGAGAATGCGGAACGAGGTTTCATCGCCGCACCGGACACACTGAATCTCCGTGGCGAGAACGGGAGAATCGTGTGGACGCAGGATGCATATGCGTTTCTTGACAAAGACGCGCCGGATACCGCCAACCCCAGCCTGTGGCGGAATACGCAGCTAAACCACATTTACGGTCTCTTTGAGGTTACTGACGGCATCTACCAAGTGCGCGGCTATGATATTTCCAATATTACCTTCGTCCGCAGCGAACACGGATGGATCATCATGGACTGCGGCAGCAGCAAATATACCGCGGCGGAAGCGCTGAAACTCTTCCGCTCCAAGATGGGCGATGCGCGGATTGTCGCCATTGTCATCAGCCATGCGCATGTGGATCACTACGGCGGCATCGAAGGGCTGATTGCCCCCGAAGATGCTGCGGATAGCAGCCTGCCGCTTGACGAGCAGATTGCATCCGGAAAGACCGCAATTATTGTGCCGAAAGGCTTTACGGACGCGGTAATGAAGGAAAATGTCTTTGTGGGCACGGCGATGAAGCGGCGGGCGTTTTTCCAGTACGGCTCCATGCTTCCCTATGGCGAACAGGGTCGCCTTTCGGTGGGCATTGGCCTGACCGCAGTGCAGACCGGTGTCGGTTATATCGCGCCGACCTTCGAGGTTGCGGATTCGATTTATGAAACAACCATTGATGGCGTAACCGCTATCTTCCAGCAAACGCCGGGGACGGAATCTCCCGCCGAAATGAATACCTATTTCCCCGACAGCAAAGCCCTCTGGATGGCGGAAAACTGCAGCGGAACCATGCACAATCTCTACACGCTGCGCGGCGCGGAGGTGCGGGATGCGAATGGCTGGGCTCGTTACATCACCGAGGCACAGTCGCTGTTCCCCGACGCCGAGGTCGTTTTTCAGGCGCACAACTGGCCGCATTGGGGCAAGGAAACCGTCAACGAATACATGACCAACACAGCTGCCATCTATAAATTCATCCACGATCAGACCCTCCTGTATATCAACGAAGGTTATACCTCCACGGAGATTGCCTCCATGATCCGGCTGCCGGAGGAACTGGAGAAGGTTTGGTATACCCGGCAGTATTACGGTACGCTGAAGCACAATGTCAAGGCGGTCTATCAGAAATACATGGGCTGGTACGATGCAAACCCGATTCATCTGGACGAGCTGACGCCGAGCGAATATGCCAAAAAACTTGTGGAGTATCTTGGCGACACGGACAAGGTGCTTGAAATGGCACATGCCGATTATGAAAAGGGCGAATATCAGTGGGTCGCACAGATAACGAATACGCTGGTATTTGCTGACCCGGAAAATAAGGAAGCGCGCTATCTGTGCGCCGATGCGCTGGAGCAGCTTGGCTATCAGGCAGAGTCGGGCGCATGGAGAAATGCTTATCTTGTGGCAGCCTTTGAGCTGCGGAATGGCACCGGTCAGTACCCGAAGGCAGCCCAACTTGGCGTTGGCACCACTGCACAGGGGATGGACGCGCAGACAATGCTGGATTACATGGGCATTATCATGGATACGGAAAAGCTCCAGAATCGTTCCTTCACCATCAACCTCAAGCTGACGGATGGCGACGATTATCTGCTGAAGATCCACCATGGCGTGCTCCTGTACTATAAGGATGCGCTCTCAGATGAGGCAGACCTGACGATTTCTACCCCCCGAATCGGGATTCTTGCCATCACAAGCGGAAATCAGGAAAATATCGACAAGCTCATCACCGTTGAAAAGGGCGATAAGGCGCTGTTCCAAGCGTTTTGCGACAGTATGGCCGCTTTTGACCTGTATTTCAATATCATCGAGCCGTAAGAAAATCGTTATAGGGAGGGAAAAAAGATGAAGAAAATCACAGTGATTCTGCTCTGCATGGCGATGCTGCTGTCCGGCTGCGCATGGAGTGTCAAGGCGGAGGCTCTCTCGTCGTCCGAAGATGTGTGGAAAACCATTGAAGAGGCTTACATTTACGCATTCCCGCTGGTGCTGATGGACGCGACGAGAACTTCCGCAACGAATACGGAGGAAGCCGCACCCGGCAAGGCGCCTGTTAATCAGTTCATGCACGGTGTGGCACTGGCCAACGCGCAGTTCAAAAACGTGGTGACGCCGAACGTGGACACCATCTATACGCAGGTGTGGTATGACCTGGGCGAAGAGCCGATGGTTTATGTGCATCCGGAAACAGACCGCTTCTGCAAGGTGCAGGTGCTTGACGCATGGACAAATACCGTCGCTGTCCTTGACCGGGCTGGAGCCTATGCGATCACGCGCTCAACTTGGAAGGGCGACCTGCCGGACAATGTGACCCGCATTGATGTTCCTACCGCTATGGCGTGGGCCATTACCAGAACGGTGCTTTCCGGAGAGGCGGATCTTCCGAATGTGTATGCCATTCAGGCGCAGATGCAGCTTTTACCGCTTTCTGTCTACCTGAGCGGAGAAGCGTATCAGCCCCCGAAGGGGATCTATCGGGAGGAAAACAGCTATGTCCCCATCAACAAGGTACTGTCGCTGGATCCTGTCACATTCTTCAACAAAGCAAACACGCTGATGGAGAACAATCCGCCGTCCGCCGCTGATGCGGAAATACTTGAAAAACTCGCGGCAGTTCACGTTGGCCCCGTCATGGAGTTTGACGCATCTGTTTTGACCGGAGATATTCAGGCAAATTGGCGGGAAATGCTGCAAGGGCTTCGGCCGAAGCTCGCGGCAGAGGGAATGAAGTTTTCCAAACAGCTGGGGCAGTGGAGCTATTTCGGCGCGCCAATCGGAGACTTTGGTACGGAATATGCCTACCGTGCGCTGGTTGCCATTGCCGGACTTGGGGCGAATACGGTGGAAATCGCACTGTACCCCAAGACGGAAAAGGATGCCGACGGGAATCCTTTGACGGGTGAAAAGTCCTACATTCTCCACCTTGAAAGCGATCCGCAGGTGCTTGACGGCGGTTTCTGGTCGATCACTGCATATGGTGACGATGATTTCCTCATCGATAATCTGCTCGACCGCTACTGCATCAACGACCGTTCGGGTTTGAAGAGAAATGACGACGGCTCTGTGGATGTGATTTTGTCGAAGGACGCGCCGGCGGACACGACCAATTGGCTTCCGGTGGGTGACGGCGGCTTCCATCTGTTTATGCGCATCTATACGCCAGATATGGAGGCACTCAAGACATGGACAGTGCCGACCATTACGGCGATTGACTAAAGGGAAGGCTGCCAAGGAGAGCAAATCCTCGGCAGCTTTTTCTGGGTACGCCCGGCATGAGCAACAACTAATACTATTTCCAAATGAGAATGCGCCAAGATGCGCCGCGAATTTTTCGCTCTGGCTAACGGGAGTGGAATGCAGCGTAGCAGCGCTACGCTAAATGGAACGACCGGACGCCAGAACGGAAAAGGCGCAAGCAGATGGCGCAGGTGAATCTGGAAATAGTATAAGCCGGGGAGGTCTTGCAGACGGGAAGTAGGAGAATCCGAAAGCCGCAGTAACAACGAACTGCAAGAAGTCAGCCGAAGCCAGGCTCGCACATGGACGCTGAAATACAGGGAGACGGGCGAATCGGGGCTGGAGGATCGCCGCGGCAAGCGCAAGCATGAGCAAGAACTGCGGAGCGAACTGGAGCAGATGCAAATCCGAATTGCGCAGTTGGAGCACCAGCTGTACATAGCAGAAATGGAGAATCATCTGCTAAAAAAACTGAAGGAAGTAGAGAGGAGGAATTTGGCTTACGGATCGGATCAATGTGAGAATCTCTAATGAATTGGACGAGCTTGTTGTACACCACGAACAAACCCTTCAATTCTTCAGGCAGTTCATACCCCGACCTATCTCCATCAGTTCGTTCAGCTGAAGCTGTAGTCTGTTGCTCATTGGGCTTCTGCATGCCCACTCTAGCAGAGCGAGCCATTGCGCCTATAATCTTTTTAACGAATTCTGATGCTACGGCATCATCTACAACCTGCAGAACCTTTACAGCATCTTCCTTGGTAAGTAACTCACTGTGAATGGAGAAAAGCGCTATAATAAAGAGCCGGCCTTTAATACCATCCACATTTTTCAAAGGCGGATTATTTAGATTTGACTGAAAATTTACGAAACTGCTATCATTTCCTCCCCAAAACCTGGCAATCTGGTCAACAAGATAACATATCCAGTTCATGACTTTCTCTCTGTCTTCAGAGAAGGAACAGCCAGAGCAGGCTGTAGCTGTTGAGAAGCACGATGATCTGCCGATTATGCCAGGAGAATCATCTGAGGATTCTCAGCTTCGTGCTGATGCAAAGAGCACCGTAAATCGTAGTGGATCAGGATTGCAAAGTCACACCTTCTTCGCTACAACAACGAAGCGACCGTTGGCGTAGGTATATTCGCAGGTAGAAAGGGACAAAAGCTGATCTCCGTATTCGGCAGTAACCCCCGTGTCATAGAGTTGCCTTGCATGAGGAAGGTGATCAGCTCCTTTGCCGAGAACGACTTGCCGGAGCCGGGAACACCGAGCAGAAATGCGGACTGGTTCAGGAGATTTGCCTTGTTGCACATGATGAGATTGTGGGAAATGGCATTTTCACCGAAGTAAATGCCGCCCTTATCCATGATCTCCTGCACCTTGAAAGGCATCAGTACCGCCAAGCTCTCCGTGGTGAGGGTTCGGAACGCGTTGATTTTCCTCGTCCCGATGGGCAGCACCGTATTCAGTCCATCCGTCTGCTGATACTTCAGCGTCGCCATCTGGCACATGTGCTTTCTCGCTGTAGACAGCACCGTTTCCGTATCCAGGTCCAGCTGTTCCTTGGAGTCTGCGGTTATCACCATTGTGACCACCGCAAACATCATGCGCTGGTCACGGGTGGTCAGGTCGTCCAAAAACTCCTTGGATTCCTTGCGCTGAAGCTCCATATCATAGGGGACCACAGCGGAGAAGTTGTTGTTCTGATTCTGCCTTCTCTGCCAGCCGGTGATGCTCGTTTCCACGCCCAGCAAGAGGAACTCCACCTCGCGGACGGCCTCATCGGTGGGAATGTGGATCACATCAATGGACAGCATGAGATTGCGGTTTAGCTCGGTCAGCTCCGAGAACATGCTGTCCTTGATATAGCTGGCGTAGTCCTTGAGGAAAAGCACTCTGGCATATTTCTCGCCCAGCTTGATATGATCCGCAGTACAAAAGCACCGCAACGCCGACAGCCAGTAAAGAAAAAAACGAACTGTCTGAGGGACAGTCCGAAAAACATAGACTCGGTATAGTTCCGAATCTCTCTATTGATTTTGACCTCCAAGAGGATACCTCCTTCTGTTTCAGATAAGAAAAACGCCTTCCTTCCGGAAGGCGTCAAAGTCTTGTGTAGGGAACTTTACTGTAGAAGTACGGAGTCAACAGTTCCCTACATGGTTTTATCGGGCGGTTTAGGTTTAAGGCAATCCCGCACAAAGAAAGAACAGCAAAAAGGTTGGGAAAGATGTATAATAAAGAGGTGAAGAAGCAATTGACGATGAGTCTGATCAGCGACGAGCTGGGGCAGGCATCAACGAAGAAGAAAGAGTTTCTGGGAATCATGGAGAAATTGATTCCGTGGTCGGAATGGGTCGGGATCGTACAGCCGCACTATTACAAAGGAGAGCGCGGCAATAAGCCCTACGACTTGGAATTGATGCTCCGAATCTATGTACTGCAGCACCTCTACAACCTCGCGGATGACGCGGCGCGCAATGAAATCATCGACAGCCGTGCATTCTCGCAGTTCTGCGGTGTGGACTCCAGCAATCAGGTGCCGGATGGCGATACCATCGGGCGTTTTCGGCATATTCTCGAACGGAATCAGCTTGGCGAAGCGTTTTTCACGAATGTGGTCGAAAGTTTGCAGAAGTGCAATCTGATGCTGAAAAAGGGAACGATTGTGGATTCGACGCTGATAGCCGCACCTTCATCGACGAAAAACAAGGAAAAGCAGCGTGATCCGGAAGCTCATTCTGTCAAAAAGGGCAACCAGTGGTACTTCGGCTACAAGGAGCACATCGGCGTGGATGCGGACAGCGGACTGGTTCACACGGTGGAAACGACAGTCGCCAATGTGCACGACAGCAACATGGTTGTCGAGCTTCTTCAAGGAACAGAGGAGGAAGTTTATGGTGACAGCGGGTATCTGAGTGCAGAAAAGAAGGATGATGCAGTTCTTGTCAGCAATGAAGGAAAGCCTATCCGGTATCAAATCAACAAGCGTCCGTCGCAGCTGAAGAAAGCAAGCGGCGAAAAGTTCGAGCTGCTCAAAGCAATCGAACATGCGAAATCCTCGGTTCGTTCCAAAGTGGAACATGTGTTTTGCGTGATAAAGAGAATCTTTCATTTTTGCAAAACACGATTCCGAGGACGGGAAAAACTGCATCAGCATTGCTGCACACTGTTTGCACTTACGAATTTATACCTTGCTCGCAATCGAATGAAGGTTGCGTAACGAGGTTTATTTCGCGTGCAAACAGTGCGTTTGAATTGCACTTTTTCTCGAAATTTGGGTCGGCGGGGATGACGTGGATGGTTTGGGCGCAATTATAAGGGGTATTCTAAGATTTCTGCCCGTTCGCTCCCGGATAGAAAGAGTCGGCATCTTGAGGATTAGCAGCGATTTGCAAGTCGGAACCATCGACTGCAAAAAGGCGATAGCCGTTATATGTTTTTTGTTCGCAAATACGGTCAGTAAAATGATGAAACAGCGATTCAAAAGCCGCAGGGAGAATTTTAGCTCTTTGCTGAATAAAAGCAGAAGTCGTAGGGCTTGCTGAATCCAAGTCAAAAAAGTTCATTAACTCACGGTTGAGCGTTCCGCCTTGAAAAGACAGAATGGCCTCAACCACCTTTTCAAAGGGAAGTTTGCGGTTTCGAGTATTGTCCTTTCCCGGATTTCGGGAAAACAACTGCTTTTCCGCAGCAAGTTTCTTAATTGAATCCACCAATGTTCGCTTGACATGCCTGATAGTCACACATCTCACTCCTTGTAGTTTTGTGTCACAGTGGACACTTCCTAACTAATGTCTACTGAATAACCATCCGTTTTTCACGCGATTGCAGAAGTCCGAGTAGCCAATCCAGAAATTGCAAAAAGGCGCACTGAATCTTACGCAGATTCAGCAGCAAAATGGACAGAGCAACCACATGCGCAGCCGTTTCTTCCAGCTTCGCTGTCACCAGCCCCATTCCACACTTACGTTTTCCCAAACTGAATTTGCGTTCTACCTCGACCCGTTCGCACTCGTCCCGGTAATCCTGAGCCTTGTTCCGATC